>Ga0209056_10002941_pt1 | contig 18257 bp, 21 predicted proteins | sample GraSoiAngelo_114_FD_185876 | JGI IMG/M metagenome (GOLD analysis project Ga0209056, IMG submission 185876) | Grasslands soil microbial communities from the Angelo Coastal Reserve, California, USA - 14_0903_13_40cm (SPAdes) (version 2) | ecosystem: Environmental > Terrestrial > Soil > Grasslands... | reverse complement strand
GGGCGCCGTGATCGTGTTCGACGACACCGCCGACATGAAACAGATGCTGCTGCGCATCGCGCGCTTTTTCCGAGACGAGTCATGCGGCCAGTGCGTGCCCTGCCGCGTCGGCACGAAACGCCAGGAGGAAATTCTGGAAAGACTGCTGGCCGCGCCACATGGCGATAGGCGAGCGGACGTCATGCTGCTGACTGATATCGCCCAGGCGATGCGCGACGCGTCCATCTGCGGCCTCGGACAGACGGCGGCCAACGCCATCGGCTCGGGCCTGACACAGCTGAGGGTCCTCAATGGCTGAGCCGGTGTTCGTCGGCCTGCCCAGGAAGCTGGTCGGCGTGACGATCGACGGCCGCGACATCGAGATGACCGAAGGCTCGACGATCCTTGACGCGTGCAGGCAACTGGAGGTCGACACGCCGACCCTGTGCCAGCTCGACACCCTGACGCCGATCAACGTGTGCCGCGTATGCGTGGTTGAGCTCGAGGGTTCCCGCGTCCTGGTTCCGGCGTGCTCCCGGAAGGTAGAGGCGGGTATGAAGATCGCGACGGATTCGGATCGCGTGCGGCACAGCCGCCGGCTCGTGCTGGAGCTGCTTGCGTCGTCAGTCGACATGTCGCTGTGCTCGCCGCGGGTGCATGGGTGGATGGCTCGCTACGGCGCGACGCCCGCGCGCTTCGGCAGCGAGGTCGCCACCGTCGCGCAGCCGGTGAAGGTCGACAACGACCTCTACGTGCGCGATTACTCGCGATGCATCCTCTGCTACAAGTGCGTCGAGGCCTGCGGCGTCGACGCGCAGAACACATTTGCGATCGGCGTCGCGGGTCGCGGCTTCGACGCCCACATCTCGACCGAGTTCGACGTCGGACTGCCGGACTCCGCATGCGTTTACTGCGGCAACTGCATCGGGGTTTGCCCGACCGGTGCGCTCATGTTCAAGAGCGAGCACGACATGCGGGCCGCGGGCACGTGGGATGAGTCGCGGCAGTCGGTCACCGAAACGGTGTGCCCCTACTGCGGTGTCGGCTGCATGCTCGAGCTGCACGTGCAGGACAACACGATCGTCAAGGTCACCTCACCGCTCGACAACAGCGTCACCGCGGGACACCTTTGCGTCAAGGGCCGGTTCGGGTTCGAGTTCGTCCAGCGCCGACGCTCTTAGTGGCCGTGGCCCTTGGGCTTGCGTTGGACTCCTGCTGACACCGTGGTTGAGGTGACCGGCGGCGGCGAGGGCGCGAGGGCCGGAGACGGTGAGGGGGACGGCGATGGTGACACCGCGGGCGAGGGCGAGGCTTCGGCCGGCGCGGCCACGGCATTTCCACCGGCGCCGGCTGCGCCGCCGGTGAGGCGGGGCAGCTGGATCGTGCCCGTTTGCGCGGCGACGCCGGTCGCGATCAGCGCGGTGGCGATTGAGCCCAGGACGAGGTTGGGCAGCCTGCCCATACCTCTACAACGCGCGCGGGCCTAGTCGTCCCCCCCGCCGCCGTTGTCGTCGCCCGTCTCGTGATCACCTGACTGCTGGTTGGTCGCGGCAGGCGCGCCGGCGTCGTCATCTGTCTCCGCTTCGTTGTCTGCGGCTTCGTTGTCGTCGGCGTCGTTGTCCTGGGTCTGGGCCGGCTGGGCGGTCGGCGGCGCCTCCGGTGTGTCGGTGGGCTCGGGCAGATCCGGCGTCTCGGCAGGCTCGGTTCGTGCGCCGCTGGCCTCGTCACCGAAGAGGACCGACTGCACGCCGACGAGCTTGGGCAGCGAGAGACCCGAGTGCGCGGACGCGCCAATCCCCGCGATCAGCAGGGCTCCCGCAGCCGCACCGACGATGAGCATGACTGGTCTTTTCATGCGACTAGAAACGCCCCGCCCGGCCGAAGTCGGAAGTCCCCTCAGGAGTCTGTGGGCGCTGGCGACGGCTGGGATGAATAAGAGGAATCACCAGAGTCTGAGTGCTCACCCGAGGTCCCGGACGACTCGCCAGGCTCGGGCGATCGGATCGGTTCCGGCGATTCACTCGGCTCGGGTCGGTTCGAAGCTGCAGGTGATGCCTCGTGCCCGGGTGCGCGGGCGGGTGCGGCCGGAGGCGCCGCCTTCCGCACTTCGGGGGTGGCCGACGTCGCGGGCGGGGTCGGGCTGGAATGGCTTATGGTCACCACGCGTTCGGTCCACACCGCAGGGTTCGGGCTCCCGGTCGCCGCGTACGCGCTGATCGCGGCGATGCCGATCAGGGCGAGGCCGAGCGCTACCGGCGCCGGACGCCAGGCGAGCGCAGGGCGGCGCGTTGGCGACAGGTAGCGCGGCGCTGGGAAAGACGGCTGGATCCGATCGAGCTCGCCGCGCAGGCGGCGCTCGAATCCGGGGCCGAGCGGGTCGCCCTCAATCTTCGGCATAGGACTCACGTGTGTCTGAAGGAAACGCCGGAGGCGCACCAAGTGGGAAGGACGGTTCGAGCACGGCGCGCAATCTCTCGCCGGCCTGGCGAAGCCGCGTGCCGACGGTGCGCTCAGAAACGCCGAACGCGGCGGCGATCTCCCTGTTGTTGTAGCCGTGATAGTGCCGGAGCACGATCGCCGCGGCAAGCTTGGGAGGTATCGAGCGCAACGCGGACAGCAGGTCAGGCCGAGTCGCCTCGTCTGAGGGATCGGTGCTGTGGACCGGCCGGCCGAGCCGGCGCAGGATCTCGCCGACGCCGCGCAGCCTCGCGGTTCGCCGGTAGGAGATGGCCCGGTTGACCGCGATCCGATGCACCCACGCCTCGGCGGGGGCATCCGGGCGCCAGCGCTTCCAGGCCCCAAACGCCTGCACGAAAGCGTCCTGGGCGCAGTCTTCCGCGGCTCCGGGGTCGGCGAGGATGGCCGTCAGCGTCCGGTACACGCGTGGATAGGCGGTCCGGTACAGGCGGTCGAAGTCTTCGGCCGAACCGGGCTGGTACGTCTCGGCTGTCAGCTCGCCTCGAGCCGGCACGTCAGGTATAACGGGCAAAGCAACACCTCCCTCGCCGTCAGCCGTGGCCTAGAGTTTGGGCGTGCCCATCGCCTGGACCGAGGACCCGGCCGCCAACAAGCTACTGGAGACGGACCCGCTCGCGCTCCTCATCGGGATGGTCCTCGATCAGCAGGTCAAGATGGAGAAGGCCTTCGCCGGCCCGTACGAGCTGAAGCGCAGGCTGGGCGACCTCGACGCCCGCAAGATCGCCGCCATGGATCCGCACGAGCTCGACCGGGTGTTCCGGGAGCGGCCGGCGCTGCACCGGTTTCCGGGCAACATGGCCCGGCGGGTGCAGGCCATGACCGCTGCGATCGTCAACGACTACGGCGGCGATGCCGCATCGGTGTGGCGGGATGCGAGGGACGGGGACGACCTGGCCGAGCGGATCCAAGGCCTGCCCGGCTTTGGCGAGATGAAGACGAAGATCCTGGTCGCGATCCTGGCCAAGAAGTTCGGCGTCAAGCCCACGGGATGGGAAAAGCACGCCGCGACCTGGCACTCCGTCGCCGACGTCGACTCGGCCGAGTCGATGGCCCACGCGCGCGACGTGAAGCGGGATATGAAGGCCAAAGCGCGGCCCTGATCTCTCGTCCACGCCCCTCTCCCTGACCCTCTCCCCTGAGGGGAGAGGGGAGTCTGATAAGGTTTTGCCTCCGGCCCCGCCGCAGAGAGCGGGGCGAAAAGACGAGTTGAGAGGGGACTAGATGAGAGAGCAATCAACAGGCGCGGGAAGCGCGTCCAGATCGGGCCTTGCCCGCTGCACTCCCAGCCGAGAGGCAGCTCGGGGCCTGGCCAGCGAATTTGCCCTGATCCCGGTCTACCGGGAGGTTCTGGCCGACATGCTCACCCCAGTTCGCGCGTACACATTGCTGTGCCCGCCCGGCGAGCCCGGCTTCCTGCTGGAGAGCGTGGAAGGCGGCGAGAGGCTCGCGCGCTACTCGTTCATCGGAGCCCAGGCCCGCGCACTCGGGCTGGGGGAGGGAAATCCACTCGATGCCCTGGCGTCGGTGGCGGGCGAGCAGACGGCGCCTGTCCGCGGCATCCCGCGCTTCCACGGCGGCGCGGTCGGGTACCTCGGCTACGAGACAGCGCGGCATTTCGAGCGCCTTCCGGTGGCCCAAGGGGCTGCACCGCCGATGCCCGAGAGCGCCTTTCTGCGCGCCGAGGACCTCGCCGTCTTCGACCACGTCACGCGCCGGCTCCAGCTGCTCACGATCCATCGCCCGGACCGGGAGGACTACGACTCGGCGGTGGCCCGCATCGATGCGATGGAAAAGCGGCTGGCAGGTGACCCGCCGCCGTCCCCGGCGCGTGGCGTCGATGGAGCGCGGTGGGAGCCGAACGTCACCAAGGGCCAGTTCCACGCCATGGTGGACGCCGCGCGCGAATACATCATGAGCGGCGACGCGTTTCAGATCGTCACTTCACAGCGCTTTCGGAAGCCGCTCGCAGCGACTCCATTTGATGTCTATCGGTGTCTGCGTGCGATCAACCCCTCTCCCTACATGTACTTCCTCGCACTCGGCGGCGACCGGCATGTCGTCGGCACGTCGCCCGAGAAGCTGGTCCAGGTCGAGGATCGCCGGGTCGAGACCAGGCCGCTGGCCGGGACGCGCCGGCGTGGCGCCGACCCGGCTGAGGACCAGCGGCTCGAGAAGGAGCTGCTCAGCGACCTGAAGGAACGCGCCGAACACGTGATGCTCGTCGACCTCGGCCGCAACGACGTCGGTCGCGTGGCCAGTCCTGGCACCGTCGCGGTGGACCGCCTGATGGAGGTCGAGCGGTATTCGCACGTGATGCACATCTCGTCGACGGTCAGCGGCGAGCTGCGTGACGGCAAGACATCGCTCGACGCGCTGCGCGCGGCATTCCCCGCGGGCACTGTCTCCGGCGCCCCCAAGATCCGCGCCATGGAAGTCATCGCCGAGCTCGAGCCCGACCAACGAGGGGTGTACGCGGGCTCGTTGGGCTACGTCAGCTTCGGCGGCAACCTCGACATGGCGATCACGCTGCGCACGGTGGTCGCGGCCGAGGGAATGGCGTACGTGCAGGCGGGGTGCGGGGTGGTGGCCGACTCGAAGCCCGAGCGTGAGTACGAGGAGACGCTCGAGAAGGCAGGCGCGATGTTCAAAGCCATCGAGATGGCCGAGGCCATGTGATGAGCATCGCGATGATCGACAACTACGACTCGTTCACCTACAACCTCGTCCAGTACATGGCGGAGCTCGGCGCCGAGCCGGCCGTGTTCCGCAACGACGAGGTCACGGTCGACGAGCTGGCGGGGTTCGACGGCGTCGTGGTCTCGCCCGGGCCTGGAACTCCAGATGATGCCGGCATCTCCAACGATGCGATCCGCGCCCTCAGCGGCAAGGTCGCGATCCTGGGCGTCTGCCTCGGTCACCAGTGCATCGGGCAGGTGTTCGGCGGCGAGGTCGTGCGCAACGCGCCCGCGCACGGCAAGACGGCCTGGATTCACCACGACAACTCAGGTGTGCTGGCCGGCGTGAGCGAACCCTTCGAGGCGACCCGCTACCACTCGCTGATCGTGCAGCGCTCCAGCGTTCCGGCCGAACTGGTCGTCACCGCGTGGACGCATGACGGCATCGTGATGGGGCTGCGTCACGTCAAGCACCCGACCTACGGGGTGCAGTTTCACCCGGAATCGATCCTGACCAAGGAAGGCAAGAAGATCCTCGCCAACTTCGTCCGCAGGGCATCCTCCCCATTCATGGGGAGGTGGCCCGAAGGGCCGGAGGGGCCGAGACTGCCTTCATGATCGAATCGATCGCCAAGGTCGTCAAGTGCGAAAACCTCACCGAGGAGGAGGCCGCGTCCGCGTTCGAGGTCATCATGCGCGGCGACGCCACGCCCTCCCAAATCGCCGGCTTCGTCGTTGCGCTGCGCATGAAAGGCGAGACCGCAGAGGAGATCACCGGCTTCGCCCGCAAGGCGCGGGCGATGGCGACGCCGATCCAGGTCACCGGAGCTCTGCTCGACACCTGCGGCACCGGTGGCGACGGTCTCGCCACCTTCAACATCTCCACCCTGGCCGCCATCGTCGCCGCCGCGGCGGGCGCTCGCGTCGCCAAGCACGGCAACCGTGCGGCGTCGTCGCTGTGCGGGTCGGCCGATGTGCTCGAGCAGCTGGGCGTGAAGATCGACCTTGCGCCCGAGGGCGTGGCGCGCTGCATCGAGGGGGCCGGGATTGGATTCCTGTTCGCGCCCGTGTTTCATCCGTCGTTCCGGTTCGCTGCTGTGACGCGTCGCGAGCTCGGCCTGCGGACGGTGTTCAACGTCCTGGGGCCGCTGTGCAATCCAGCCGGGGCGAAGTACCAGGCGCTGGGGGTTGCCGACGGCACGCTCGCGGGCAAGATGGCCGATGTGCTGCAGCGGCTCGGGGTGGAGCGCGCGATCGTCTTCCACGCCGCCGACGGCATGGACGAGCTGTCCGTCGCGTCACCGTCGCTCGTGATCGAGATCGACGGCACCGGCGCCGGGCGCGCGCAGGGCGCTCACAGAAAGGAATACCAGCTCGACCCGGCGGAGCTCGGCCTGCAGAGGGCGTCGGTGGAATCGATGCGCGGCGGCGGTCCGGCGGAGAACGCGAGGCTCGCTCGCGAGGTGCTCGGCGGAGCGAAGGGCCCGCGTCGCGACGTGGTGCTGCTGAACGCCGCGGCCGCACTGCGAGCCGCCAGCCTGGCCCACGACTGGAAGGATGGCCTGGGCCTGGCCGCGGAGGCGATCGACTCCGGACGCGGCGGCGAGGTACTGCAGCGCTGGGCCACAATCTCGCAGGGTTGAAAATCCCCACGAAGTCAGAGGCTTCGCCGTGACTTCGCGGGGGCCTCTGAAGAGCGAAGACGTATTGAGCCGGCTGGTGCTCGAAGCCCGCCAGGACCTGCAGCGGCGGCGCCACCTCATGGGCTCAGACCAGCTCGAGCTCGCGGTCGCCGCGTACACACCCAGAGATTTCATCGGCGCGCTGCGCAAGCCCGGGCTGGCAGTCATCGCCGAGATGAAGCAGCGGACCCCGAGCATGGGCGTGCTCGCCGAGGACTACCGCCCCGCCGACATCGCGCACGCGTACACCGACGGCGGCGCCTCAGCGATCTCCGTCCTGACGCACATGGCCGGGTTCGGCGGGCGCCCCGAGCACATCCGGATGGTGCGCGCCGCGACCGAGGTGCCAGTGCTGCGCAAGGACTTTGTCACCGACCCGTACGAGGTGGCGGAGGCGAGGGCCTGCGGGGCCGACGCCGTGCTGCTGATCGTTGCGGCGCTCGAGCCATCGCAGCTGCGAGACCTGGTGGCATTGACGAAAAGCCGAGGCATGGCCGCTCTTGTCGAGGTGCACGACGAGGCCGAAACACATGCGGCCCTCGAGGCTGATGCACACGCGATCGGCGTGAACCACCGCAATCTGCGTGACTTCAGTGTCGACCTCGGCCTGACCGAACGTCTGCGCAAGCTGGTTCCCGAGAATGTCGTGCTTGTCGCGGAGAGCGGGATTCATACGCCGGCCGACGCCCGTCGCCTGCGCGAGGCAGGAGCGGACGCGATCCTGGTGGGAGAGGCTTTGATGCGGTCGGCCGATCCGGCCGCTCAGATCAGCGAGCTGCTGGGTTGATACGGGTCAAGATCTGCGGCATCTGCGACCTCGACGCCGCGAGGACGGCAGTCGAAGCGGGCGCCGATCTAATCGGCTTCCACTTCTGCACCTCTGACCGCCGCGTCCAGCCCGAGGAAGCCAAGGCGATCGTGGATGAGCTCTCCGTCCGGCCGAAGATCGTCGGCGTCTTCATCGACGAGTCTGCGGACGAGGTGCGGCGGATCGCCGAGTACGTCGACCTCGACCTGCTGCAGCTCCACGGCTCGGAGCGGCCGGGGTTCGATGGCGGCCGGCCGGTGATGAAAGTGCTGAAGGTCAGAGACGGCCGGGTGCCCGCCGCGGACGACTGGCCGGACCCGATCATGCTCGATTCGTGGTCAGCCGACCAGCGCGGCGGGACGGGCCGGACCTGGGAGTGGGAGCTGGCGCGCCCGCTGCTCGCCTCGCGCAGGGTGTTCATCGCGGGCGGTCTTGAACCGGGTAACGTGGGCAAGGTCGTGAGCGAGCTCAGGCCCTACGGCGTGGATGTGTCGAGCGGTGTCGAGGCCAGACCGCGGGTCAAGGACCCTGACAAGCTCCGGGCTTTCGTGCTCGCCGTGCGACGGGCCGAGGCCCTGGTCTGATGTCGCGCGCGGCGCTGACCCACCCCGTCGACGGCAGGTTTGGCGCGTTTGGCGGCCAGTACGTACCGGAGACGCTGATGAGCGCGCTCGGGGAGCTGGAAGACATGTGGCACGAGGCCAAGGCCGACCCCCAGTTCCAGCTCGAGCTGGCCGGCCACCGGCGCGCCTTCATCGGCCGTCCGACGCCGATCTACGCGGCGACCCGGCTCAGCGAGCATTTCGGCGGCACGCACATCCACTTCAAGCGTGAGGACCTGTGTCACACCGGCGCGCACAAGCTCAACAACGCGGTCGGCCAGGCGTTGCTGGCCCTGCGCATGGGCAAGCGGCGGATCATCGCCGAGACTGGAGCCGGCCAGCATGGCGTCGCGACCGCGACCGTGTGTGCGCGCTTCGGTCTCGAATGCACGGTGTACATGGGCACCGAAGACATGCATCGCCAATCGATGAACGTCCGCCGCATGAAGCTGCTCGGCGCCGAGGTGGTGGAGGTCAAGAGCGGCTCCAAGACATTAAAAGACGCGACGACCGAGGCCATTCGCGATTGGGTCACCAACGTGCGCACGACCCACTACATCATCGGGTCGGTCGTCGGGCCACATCCCTATCCCGAGATGGTGCGCGACCTACAGCGGGTGATCGGCGACGAAGCGCGCGAGCAGTACCTGTCGCTCGACGGCAAGCTCCCGGACGTGGTCGTCGCGTGCGTCGGCGGCGGCTCGAACGCGATCGGGATCTTCACCGCCTTCCTCGACGACAGGGACGTAGCGCTGGTCGGCGTCGAGGCGGCCGGGAGGGGAGTCAAGACCGGCGAGCACGCCGCCTCGCTGGTGGGAGGGCGCCCGGGCGTGCTGCATGGGACTTACTCGTACGTCCTCCAGGACGGCGACGGCCAGATCCTGCCGACACACTCCATCTCCGCGGGCCTCGATTACCCGGGGGTCGGGCCGGAGCACGCGTTCCTGCACGAAACCGAGCGCGTGGAGTACGTCGCGGTCACAGACAAGGATGCGCTCGCGGCGTTCAAGCTCTGCACGCGGCTCGAGGGAATCATGCCGGCGCTGGAGCCGGCGCATGCCATCCACCACGCGGGGGTGATCGCGCGCGAGCTGGGGCCTGGCGGCAGCATCCTGGTCTGTCTTTCGGGCCGCGGCGACAAGGACATGGACTCCGTCGATGCCGAGTGAGGCGGGGCGCGCGCAGGGCGCGGTCTCAAGTGCGTCGCGGCTCGAAAACGCGCTGCGTGCGAAGGATGACCTGAAGCTCGTCGCCTATATGATGGCCGGCCACCCCAACAAGAGGCGCTCGATCGAGGTGGGGAAGAGGCTTGCCGGATCAGGCATCGCGGCGCTCGAAATCGGCATCCCGCATTCCGACCCGCTGGCCGACGGCTCCGTGATCCAGCATGCGGGCCAGGTCGCCCTCGAGCACGGCATGACGGTTTCGGGCGCGCTCGGGGTGGCCCAGGCCGTCGCCGCCGAAGGCGTGCCCGTGGTGTTGATGACGTATATCAATCCCGTGCTCTCCTACGATCCGCGGCGGTTCGCGGCCGAGGCGTCGCAGGCCGGCGTGGCCGGCGTCATCGTGCCCGACCTGCCAATCGAGGAGGCGGAGCCCGTGACCGGATGGTTTCGCGCGGCGGCGCTCGAGACCATCTTCATGGTCGCGCCCACCACACCTCCAGACCGGATCACATCGATCTGCTCCCACTCGAGCGGGTTCGTGTACTGCGTGACGGTGACCGGGATCACCGGGGCGCGCAAGGAGCTGCCCCAAGGCATGCCGGAGCTGCTCCGCGAGGTCCGCAAGCGTACCCAGCTACCGGTGGCCGCAGGCTTCGGGATCTCACGGCCGGAGCACATGAAGTCCCTGAGGGGCGGCGCCGACGCCGCGGTGGTCGGGAGCGCCATCGTCGAGGCGATCGAGCGCGGCGGCGACGCGGTGGCGCTGGTCAAGGAGCTTTTGAAGGCTTGCCGGTAAGGGGAATCCGCGGCGCGACCACGGCCAGCGAGAACACTGCGGAGGCGATCACCGAAGCCACCGAGGAGCTCTTGCGCGATCTCGTCCGGCTCAATGACCTCGATTCCGCGGAGATCGCATTCGCCTACTTCACCACCACCCCAGACCTGAACGCGGAGTTTCCCGCCCTGGCCGCGCGCCGCCTGGGCTGGCTCGACGTGCCCCTTCTTTGCGGCCACGACATGAACGTCCAACAGCCGAACCCTCGCGGGGTGGCGATGTGCGTCCGCATCCTCTTGCTGTACAACACGCCGCGACCGCAGTCGACCATGCGTTTCTCCTACCTTCGCGGCGCCGAGGCAATCAAGGCCGACCTCGATTACATGAGAGGCTCGCTAGGAGACCTCGCCCGATGAGATCGACGGATCTTCGGCGCCTAGGCGTCCGATCCGTGCGTTGCCGCTTGCGCTCCGGTCCTCGCGCATCGACGGGATGCGCTCCGGTCCGGTGCTCGCGGCGCCTTCGTCTCGGCCGCCGATGCGCCGAATCTCTCGTCGATCTAACGTGCGAGGTCTCCAAGCCGTGATCATCGTGATGTCGCACCAGGCGACCCCGGCAGAGATCAAGGCGGTCGTCGACCGCGTGGAGGAGATAGGTCTCAAGACCGAGATCTCCCGCGGCGAGGAGCGGACGGTCGTCGGTGTGATCGGCGGCAACGCCTACGCCTACAGAGACGCGTTTTCGCATCTCGGCGGGATTCAGGAGATCGTCCCGATCACCAAGCCCTTCAAGCTGGCCAGCCGCGAGTTCCGGCGCGCCGACACGGTGGTCGACGTCGACGGCGTGAAGATCGGAAGCGACGAGGTCGTGGTCATGGCCGGACCATGCTCGGTCGAGGGCGAGGAGATGCTCCTGGAGACCGCGCGCCACGTGGCCGCGCAGGGCGCACGCGTGCTTCGCGGCGGGGCCTTCAAGCCGCGCACGTCGCCCTACTCGTTCCAGGGGCTGGGCGAGTCGGCGTTGAAGATGATGGCCGCGGCCAGGGCCGAGACAGGGCTCAAGGTCGTGACCGAGGTCGTGTCGCCGGGAGACGTCGCCCTCGTCGCCAAGTACGCCGACATCCTCCAGCTGGGCACCCGCAACATGCAGAACTACGCGCTGCTGCAGGAGGCCGGGCGGTCGGGCAAGCCGGTGCTGCTGAAGCGGGGCATGTCGTCGACCATCGAGGAGTGGCTGCTTGCCGCCGAATACATCCTGTCCCAGGGCAACCGCGACGTCATCCTCTGCGAGCGCGGCATCCGCACCTTTGAGACGGCGACTCGCTTCACGCTCGACCTCAATGCGGTGCCGCTGGTGCGCGAGCTCTCCCACCTGCCGGTGATCGTCGACCCGTCGCAGGCGACTGGCCGCTGGTCGCTGGTGGGCCCGATGTCGCTGGCGGCGGTCGCGGCGGGGGCGAACGGCCTGATCATCGAGGTGCACCCAACGCCGAACCAGGCGTTGTCGGATGGCGCTCAGTCGCTGGACTTTGCAGCCTTCGACCACCTGATGGCGGACGTGCGGCGGCTGCTCGGCGCCATGCAAAAACAGCTGGCGTAAGTGGCAACGGTCGCGGTGGTCGGTCTCGGCCTGATGGGCTCGTCCTTCGCGCTCGCCCTCAAGAAGGCGAGACCCGAGATCGTCCTCGTCGGCAGCGACCGGAATCCCATCGTGCTGCGCAAGGCGCTGGAGCGGGGAATCGTGTCGACCGCCAATACCGACCTCAGCGTGGTGGAGATCGCCGATATCGTCATGGTCGGCGCGCCGATCAGCGCCATGCGAGAGATGTTCGCGCAGCTCGCGCTCAAAGCGGGGGGCAAACCCATCACCGACATGGCGAGCACGAAAGCGAGCGTGGTCGAGTGGGCGGCGGCCGAGGGGATCGACCTGGTCGGCGGCCATCCGATGTGCGGCAAGGAGACGTCGGGCATCGACGCCGCCGACCCTTCGATGTTCGAGCGCGCGCCGTGGGTGCTCACTCGCGACGAGCCGCGGATCACCGAGCTCGTGGAGGCGGTGGGAGCGCACCCGGTGGTGATGGACGCGGTGACGCACGACCGGCTGGTCGCGGGCGTCAGCCATGCCGCCTTCCTTCTTTCCATCGGCTACGTGCTCGCGCTGTCGCGCCGCAGGGACTGGCCAGAAGCGTCGCGCCTCGCCGCCGGGGGCTTTCGAGACATGAGCCGGCTCGCGGCGGGCGATCCGGACCTGTATGCCGGCGTGGCCCGGACCAATCGCGAGAACCTCATCGAGACGCTGGACGCGATCAGCGCGGAGCTGACGCGCCTGCGCAGGCATCTCGAAGCCGACGATCCCCGACTGGTCGAGCTGTTCGAGGAGGCTCGCTCGGTCCGCGAGCGCTGGGCCAGGCAATGATCGCCACCATCCGTCCCGCCCGCAAGCTCGAGGGCGAGATCACGCTCCCTGGCGACAAGTCGATCTCTCATCGCGCGCTCATCCTCGGTGCCATCGCGTCGGGCGACAGCCACGCGCGAGGCCTCTCGGCGGGCGTCGATGTGAAGTCGACGGCGGCATGTCTCCGTGACCTGGGGGTCGACGTCGGCGGCACCGACATCTCGGGTCGTGGCATGCGCGGGCTTCGCCCTTCGGCGAAACCCCTCGACTGCGGCAACTCCGGAACGACGATGCGCTTGCTGGCGGGCCTGCTGGCGGCGCAGGACTTCGAGACCGAGCTGACAGGCGACGATTCGCTATCGCGGCGGCCCATGGACCGCGTCGTCGAGCCACTGCGGAGGATGCAAGCGCGGGCGAGCTGGCCCCCGTTGAAGGTCGGCGGGCAGGCGACGCTCGAGGGCATCGAGTACACCGCGCCGGTGCCGAGCGCGCAGGTGAAATCCGCGATCCTGCTGGCGGGTCTCTACGCGGCCGGTGACACCGCGGTCGTCGAGCCCGTCAAGACCCGCGACCACACCGAGGTGATGCTGGGCGCGATGGGAGCGGACGTGAAGATCGACGGGACGCGCGTCGCGGTCGGCCGGACCGAGCGACTCGAACCGATCGACATCGCCGTCCCCGGTGACTTCAGCGCCGCGGCTTTCTGGCTCGTGGCCGGTGGCCTCGTCGAGACATCTGACATCCGGCTCCTGGCTGTCGGCGTGAACCCCACCCGCACCGCGTTCGCCGGCCTGCTGACCTCGCTTGGCTTTCGCGTCGGGCGGGCCAGGCCTCGTCTCGAGGCCGGCGAAGCAGTCGTGGACCTGGAGGTCACGCCCGCCGGCGATCTGCGTCCTGTGCGCGTCGAGGCCGGCATGGCCGCGGAGATGATCGACGAGCTGCCGGTGCTGGCTGTGGCCGCAACCCAGATCGCGGGCACGAGCGTGATCTCCGGCGCCGGCGAGCTCAGGGTCAAGGAGTCGGATCGACTGGCAGCGATGGAAGCGGGCCTGAGCGCCATGGGGGCCGACATCGTCACCCAGGAAGACGGCTGGGTCATCAACGGACCGCGCCGGCTGGAAGGCGCTCACGTGGAGTCCGCCGGGGACCACAGGGTGGCGATGGCGCTCGCCATCGCGGCGCTGATCGCGGACGGCAAGACCGAGATCGAAGACGCCGAATGCGTCGAGATCTCGTATCCGAATTTCTTCGACCACCTCGAGTATCTGTGCTGAAGATCCGCCGCGACATCGACGTCGACGTCGTGGCGCTCGAGCTGTACGAGCTCGAGGTCACGCCGCCGCGTGAGGATTTCGAGCTCGAGGTGAAGCGGTCGGTGCAGGCGGTCCGCTCCAGCGATGTCGGGCCGGTGAACCGCGCTCGCGAGCTCTATCGCAAATTCGGCGTCGACCCCACTCGCGTGCGCCCCTCCTCGGAGGCGTTGCTCCGCCGCATCAAGAAGGGAGAGCCGCTGCCGCGAATCAACTCGCTGGTCGATGTCGCGAACGCGCTGTCAGTACAGCTTCAGGTTCCAGTCGGCCTCTATGACCTGGGCAAAGCGAAGGGAGACGAACTGGTGATCCGGCTCGGCGCCAAGGGAGAGGGTTACGAGGGAATCGGCAAAGAGCGGGTCAACGTCGAGGGCCGTATCTGCGTCGCTGACGCCGAGGGTCCGTGCGGCAATCCCAGCGCCGACTCCGCACGCACCATGATCACCACCGACACCGAGACCGCGGCCTGGCTCTACTTCCTGCCCGTCGAAGACGATGATATCGATCGCACCGCGGAGCTCATTGCGGTCTTTGGTCGCGGCCTCGTCCGCCTGATCCCATGAGGGTCGCGGCGGAACAGGTGCTGTGCGTGAGGCGCGAGGACATCTTCCCCGACGGCGCCTGGCATGGATTCGTGTCCGAGAACCTGGATCGGCACCAGAAGGTCATTCGCGAACACCACTTCTTCAAGCCTCGCGCCGAGGTCGAGAATGACCCGACCTTCCAGCAGATCATTCCGTACGTCGTCTTTCGACATGGCGACCGCTACTTCCTGACCCACCGGCTCCGTGCGTCGTCGGAGAAGCGCCTGCGCAAGCAGTACTCGCTTGGCGTCGGCGGCCATATCAACCCCGGTGACCTCGACGCCGGTGATCCCATCCTCGACGGGCTGAAACGGGAATGGCAGGAGGAAGTCGTCTACGACGGCACCTTCGAGGCCAGGCTGCTCGGCTTCCTGAACGAGGACTCGTCGCCGGTGTCGAAGGTGCACCTCGGGGTCGTCTTCCTCGTCGACGGCGATACGCCGAAGATCACGATTCGAGAGACGGACAAGCTCGCCGGTGAGCTGCTCACGCTCGACGAGATGCGGATCTACTACCTGTCGATGGAGTCGTGGTCGCAGATCGTGTACGACCGGCTTACGCTGGATTCGTGAAGCTCGAGTCGGTTGAGCTCCGGCGCATCAAGCTGTCGTTGGTTGCGGCATTCGAGACGTCGTTTGGCGTCCAGACGGAGCGCGACGTCCTGCTGCTCAAGGCCATCACCGATGGCGGCGAGGGTTGGGGTGAATGCGTCGCGGGCGAGGAGCCGACCTATTCATCGGAGTACGTCGACGCCGCCGGCCACGTCCTGATCCACCACCTGATTCCCAGGCTGCTCGACCGAGAGCTGGTTGCCGCGGACGTGTCGGCGCTGCTGCATCCGGTCCACGGACATCAGATGGCGAAGGCGGCGGTCGAGATGGCGGTCCTCGACGCAGAGCTGCGCGCCCAGGGCCAGTCTTTCGGACGATTTTTCGGCGCCGTCCGGCGCGCGGTGGATTGCGGCGTCTCGGTCGGCATCCAGCCTTCGATCGCTGAGCTTTTGCAAACCGTCGGCGGATACCTGGACCAGGGCTACCGGCGGATCAAGCTGAAGATCAAGCCGGGCTGGGACGTTGAGCCCGTGCGCGCTGTGCGGGAGCGATTCGGCGACGTGCCGCTGCAGGTGGACGCCAACACCGCCTACTCATTGGCCGACGCCGAGCACCTCGCGAAACTCGATCCTTTTGGGCTCCTGCTCATCGAGCAACCGCTGCCGGAGGAGCAGGTCCTTTCCCATGCCCAGCTGGCCAGGATCGTGCGCACGCCCATCTGCCTCGACGAGTCCATCACCTCGGCGCAGAGCGCGGCTGACGCGATCGAGCTCGGCGCATGCAGGGTGATCAACATCAAACCCGGCCGCGTAGGCGGCTACCTGGAGGCGCGCAGGATCCACGACCTGTGCGCGGCGCGCGGCCTGCCCGTGTGGATGGGCGGCATGCTCGAAACGGGGATCGGGCGCGCCGGCAACGTGGCCATGGCGGCGATGCCGGGCTTCACCTTGCCTGGCGACACTTCCGCCTCCGACCGCTACTACCGTCGCGACATCACCGAGCCTTTCGTGCTCGAGGACGGACGCCTGCGAGTGCCGACCGGTCCCGGCCTCGGGGTCAGCATCGATGCGGAGTACCTGGAGTCGATCACCTACTGGAAGAGCGTTGTCGGACGCGCGGGGTCAGGAGTCCGTTCGTAGCCGGGGCTGCGGCGTGCGCTCGAGCAGGTCGGTCATCGCCACCGCCTGGGCTGCGGATCCGAGTCGGCGCAGGCCGAGCCGGTCTTCGATGCTCGCCAGCAGCGAGTAGTGGTCATAGGCCCTGGTGCTGGTGTGATTGCGCGGGTCTTGGTGGATGACCAGCGTCAGCACCGAGTTGGCGCTGTCCTCGCCCTCATCCCAGGTGATGAACAGGACGCCGTTGTCCTGCCATGCAGGAGTGGCGAGAATCGCCGGCACCGTCTGCGCGAGCCATGAGTCGGCCGTCGCCGTCGAACAGTCGTGCCCGTCGTGGCACAGGTTCGGCGTGATCCACACAAACCGGGGAACGCTGCCGGCCAGATCGTGAGCAAACTGGCTCAGGGGCACGACCTGCGGCGGGCATGTGCTCCCGTAATAGGCGAACGGGTTGTGCTTCAGCGCGTATCCATTGCCGTTGCGGAAGCAGCCGTTGGTCATGCCTTCCATGTACGCCCGCCAGTCGATGCCCGCCGCCGTCAGCTGGGCACCCAGCCCGCCCGCCGGTAGATTGTGAAATCCATCGTCGGCAATGCCCCAGGTGCTGCCCGAGGTCATCGCGAGGTAATTGGGCAGGCTGGGGTGGGAGACGCCGTGGTAGTTGGTCGCGACGCCATATTGGGCGGCGAGCTGCGCAATGTAACGTCCGGCGATCGCCTGGTCGTACGAGCGGTTCTCCATGACGATCACGAAAACGTGCGAGGGCGCGGGGGTGGTTGTGGGTTCAGGGCTGGGCGCCGGCGGCCGCTGAACAACGGCGACCGGCGTCGGGCTTGGGTGGACCTGGCCTGACGCGGGACCGCAGGCACCGGCCACCAGGGCGGCTACGATCGCCGCGCAGGTGAGAGTGCGCTCGACGCGATGGGAGCTCGAGGTGAGGCCTGAGCGAGGCGGGCGGATCACGTCCCTTCGCCTGGACGGCGAGGAACTCCTGGACCAGGGCATCGGGGTTGACCAGCCTACCGCGAACGGATTCGTGGAGGGCGGCGCCTGGGGATGGGATGAGATGGTGCCGAACGTCGAGCCGACCGAGACGCTGCCCGATCACGGCGAGGCGTGGCGGCTGCCGTGGCGGGTCACGCGAGCGGCCGGCATCGAGCTTGCCATGCAGTGCCGTGGCCGGCTGCTTCCGTGGGAGCTCGTGCGAAGCATCTACCTTCGCGAGGCGTTGATCGCGATCTACACGTATCGAAACATCGGGGCACAACCGCACCTCGCGTATTGGTGTGCACACCCGTTGTTCAGGTTCGAGCCAGGAATGGAGATCAGCGTCCCTGGTCGGCTGGGCGACCTGGCGGACGGCACGAGCGCCAAAGTTTTCCTAGCGAGAGGCTCGACCGACCGGGCGACGCTGCGGTGGAGGTCTGGCCCTGCGATCGAGATGAGCTGGGACCCGGCTCTCACTCCGTATGTCGGAATCTGGGCCTGCAACGGTGATCTGGGCGGCTACAGGCAGATCGCGATCGAGCCCGCGACGGGCGGCAACGACAGGCCGGACCCTTCGGCGCCACCGCCGCTGCTTGCGCCAGGTGAAAGGCTGCAATGGTGGCTGCAGATTCGCGCTCTCTAAACTGAGCCCGTGCCCAAGGTCATAGGCCTGCGCTGCCGCGAGTGCGGCGCCGAGTACGAGCTGCAGGCGACGCACGTATGCGAGATGTGCTTCGGCCCGCTGGATGCGGTCTACGACCAGGCCGCGCTGAAGAAGGTTGTGAGCCGTCAGCGCATCGAGCAAGGGCCGACGTCGATGTGGAGGTATCGGGACCTGCTCCCGGTCGAGGATTCGGTGGCGGTCGTCACCTTGGGCGAAGGTCTCACACCCCTGGTCAAGGCGGACCGGCTGGGCGCGGAGCTCGGCCTGCGCAACCTCTACTTGAAAAACGACAGCATGAATCCGACCAACTCGTTCAAGGACCGCGTCGTCTCGGTGGCGATCAGCTGGGCGCGTGCGCATGGTTTCGAGACGATCGCGTGCGCCTCGACGGGCAACCTGGCGAATGCAGTCGCGGCGTATGCGGCTCGTGCCGGACTCGAGTGTTTCGTCTTCATCCCGGTCGACCTCGAGCCTGCGAAGGTCGCGA
>Ga0209056_10002937_pt1 | contig 18272 bp, 16 predicted proteins | sample GraSoiAngelo_114_FD_185876 | JGI IMG/M metagenome (GOLD analysis project Ga0209056, IMG submission 185876) | Grasslands soil microbial communities from the Angelo Coastal Reserve, California, USA - 14_0903_13_40cm (SPAdes) (version 2) | ecosystem: Environmental > Terrestrial > Soil > Grasslands... | reverse complement strand
GCTTTCTTCCCAATCAAGATTTCGCGGACACGTACGTCGTGGGCCGTTTTCAGCAACGTTTGTTCCACCGCCTTTACTTGGGTTTGGGCGGCGGTTATGAGAACTCGGATTACTTCGCTACTAACAGGAACGTCAGTGCGCCGCGGAATGATGATTACTGGTTTATTGAGCCGTCGCTTGACGTGCTGATTACCAGGTGGCTCAGCGCCGGGGTGTACTACCTGCACCGCGAGGACACCAGCAATATCTTTTTCTTCAGCTTCGATGACAATCAGGTGGGCGTTCGAGCGACAGTCAGGTTCTAAGGAAAGTTTGAGTCGTTTGCGGGTGGGGACGCATGGGCAGTGGTTGCCGATCGTGCTCGCGTTGTCGTGGCTGCCAGGCTTTCTGCAGGGGCAAATCACTCCGGGAATCGGAGGGTCACAAGCAACTGGGTCTGCGAGTACATCCTCCGCTGCCAGGCCGGCGTTTCCACCCGGAGGCGGGGCGAGTGCGCCGGCTGGTTACGTTTTGGGTCCGAACGATTACATCGGCGTCGAGGTTTTCGGCGAAGACGATCTACGCACAAATGGACGATTGAATCCCGAAGGCAATTTGAGCGTGCCACTGCTGGGCTCAGTGCATTTCGCGGGTTTGACCCTAACCCAAGCGGCTTCAAAGCTGACAGAGTTGTACGGCCGCGATTACCTCGTAAATCCAAAAGTTAATGTCATGCTGCTTGGTTACGCCAAGCGGCGGTTCTCGATCCTGGGACAAGTAGGTCGGCCCGGCAGCTATGAAATGCCTGAGTCCAGCCCAGGCGGTATCGATCTGCTGGAAGCGATCGCGTTGGCCGGCGGATATACGCGTATCGCTGCGCCTGAACGGATTACGGTACGACGACAGAGCGCAAACGGCGACCAAATTTTCAAGGTAAACGCTAAGAAATTCAACAAGGGTGGCGGCGGAGGTTTTCGCGTCGAGCCCGGCGACACCATCACCGTCGGGGAAAGTATTTTTTAACGGCGAAACTTTTCGCCCCGTGCGCCTTTCCTAGCACGCTTCTTGGTGTATGGTTGCAGCCGATATTCTGCCGTGATTGATCCTGCGCAATCTTCCATCGGCACGACCGTTTCCACAAATTCGGAGAAACCGGTTTTGTCTGATTTGACCGGGCACTACGCAGAGGGACTGCATAGATTCGATTTCCGCCGGTTCTGGCATTCCCTTTTGGAACGCATTTGGATCGTCGCAATATGCGTCCTCGCCGGCCTTTTTCTTGCGCTCGGTTATTTGGCGCGGACGCCGAAGCTCTACCAGGGCCACACCGTGTTAGAAGTAGAATTTCAGGAGCCGAGTTTTCTTCCTACCGACGATTCCACAACGCGCATGCGCTCGATGTTTTTGGCGAGTCAGGAGGCGTTACGGACCATTGAGCAGAATCTTATTAACCAAACGCTGCTTTCCAGGGTGGTCCGCTCCGAAGGGCTGGCGGCCGACGATGGACGCGCGCTTTTGGGGCAAGGCGTAGTGCCCGATAAACGCTCCAGTACTACGCAACGCAGTGAAAAAACGCCGGAGCCCGGCGCAAAAAATCAGAGTACAAGTGGCGTCACAACCTTTAGCCCGCTCGAAGAAGGGCTGGGCCGGGCAATGGCCGGTATGGTAAGACCAGCGATCCGCCGCGGAACGCGCCTCATCGACTTGTACGTCACCCATCCCGATCCAGTCATGGCACAGCGCCTCGCCGAAGCGGTCGGACGGGAATACATCCGCAATTCAATCGAGCGGCGCGCCTCCCTCAGCGAGGAGGCGTTGCGGTATTTGCTCGAAGAGGAAGAGCGGTTGAAAAGGAACCTGCAAAGAAGCGAAGCGGCGGTCGCAGATTATAAGGCGAAAAATCCGGACGCATTGCAGCTTGGCGGGGGCACAGCTGCGACCGGTTCACAACAGGGATCGGGCGCGGGTAGCGGCGGACCTCGCGGCGGCCTTGTAGAAGACAAGCTGCAAGACCTGAACAACAAATTGACCGGAGCAAAAGCCGACCGAATTCGTCTTGAAGGCGAGCTCGAACAAATCCATCAAAGCGGTGATAACATCGATGTCTTGCTCCAGGTTCCGAGTATCTCCGCGGCGCCTATGGTGACAGAGGCACGGCGTACCGTTACCCAGATCGAAGCTGCGATTACCACTTACGCGCTGCGATACAAGGATAAGCATCCGAAAATGATTGCCGTCAAGGCTTCCCTTGCAGATGCAAAAGAGAAGCTCCGTCAAGCGGTTTTGGCGCAACCGGCCATTCTGCGCAATGCGATCGAACAGACGAAGGCAACCGAGGCCAGCTTGCAAAGGGCATTGCAAGATCAGCAGGGCGTCGCCGTCGCCCTCAATCGCACAGCCATCGGGTGGCAGGAATTGGCCCGGCAAGCCGAAACAGATCGTGCGCTTTACGAAAGTGTCCTTCGTCAAATAAAAGAGACGAGCTTAAGTAAAGACGTAAAGGCGAACGCCGTTAGTGTAATCGAGCATTCGCCGCTTCCGCAATCACCTGTTAGTCCGCGTCCTACCAGAACAATATTTCTGGGATTGCTGGGAGGTCTGGTTGCCGGGCTGGCATTCGTTTTTGGCGCCGATGCATTGGATCGTTCAATCAAAACCGTGGATCAGGCGGAAAGCACGGTTGGATTGCCGGTGTTCGCGGCTGTCCCGGAAACCACTGACGAAGGTACGGTGAGCCGTTTGAAACGGCGAAGCAAAAAGGCCTTCGGCCGTTCGAACTACCGGGTGGTGGTGGAAACTCCGGAAAGCCCGGCGGCGGAAGCCTTCCGCAACTTGCGCGCTGCGCTTTCCCTTTTGGGGCCGGAAGCGGAGCGCAAGGTTTCGCTGTTCACCAGCGCTCTGCCTAACGAAGGAAAGAGTTTCACCAGCGCCAATTATTCGCTTGCGCTGGCCCAGCAGGGTTATCGCGTGCTTCTCATTGACGGCGACCTCCGCCGGCCAACCATGCACAAGATTTTCCGCTTCCCGAACTCCAGCAATAATTCTGACGAAGACACTGCGCTAGGAGTAACAGATTGCTTGGTTGGCGAAGCGGATATCGCCTCCGCCGCACGCCAGATTCCCGCCGGCGAATTCCAGCTCGTCGACGAACACATTGCGGTGACGGCGAGGATTCTCACGGCGACGGGAGGTCAGCTTTCCGTTCTCGCAGGTGGGCGACGCGCGCCCAATCCGGCTGAGATCCTCGCTGGCCCGTTTTTCGGCCAGTTGGTTGCTGAGGCTGCGAGGCTCTTTGACCGCGTAGTGATCGACAGCGCGCCGATCCTTGCAGTTAGTGACACTCTTCTGATGACGCCACACGTTCAGACGTTGTGCATTGTGGTTCGAGCGGCAAAAACACCGCGCCAGGCGGTTCGGCGGGCACTTTCTTTGCTCGCAAAATCAGGGATTCGCCCAGCTGGTCTGGTTCTGAATCGATTGCGGCGAAGTCGCGGGGTTGGTTACTATTACTATTACGCTTCGCATGGTTACGGTAAGGAGGAAGGAGCGTATTCTCGGAGCTACGGCCACCGGGCCAGCTCAGATCACGAAGATAACGGAGCGTAGTCCGCGGTGGTCAGGCCTGACTGCTGACTTCTGATTTCCGACTTCCGACCTCTGGTACCACAGGCTGCTTCCCCAGCAAATCCCTAAATAAGTCGCGACATACAGCTGGATCGACTCGATTTGAAACGGAAAATCGACTAGCGCATGTAGCGCCACCCCCATAAGGGCTACCATAGCCAAAGGCTGTAGCACGCGTCTCCGCGGTATCCACTCTCGTGTGGCATACCTTTTGTAGCTGCGAATCGCCACCGCTAACCCGCCGAAGAAGAGCAACGCCCAGAGGCTACTCCCTAGCCATCCCCATTCCAGCACCGTCTGCAGATAATCTTCGTGCAAGAATCTCCAGGTGCCAGGAACCGGATTGCCCGATCCAATGTTGTAGCCTGGAAACACGACTCGAAATGTCCCCGGCCCAAAACCGAACAACCCGGCGCCTGGCAGCGCACGAAGCGCCATGCGTGAGGCTTGCCAGCGGGCATCTGCAGGGATTCGTTCACCAACCGATTGCCAGCGATTAAGCGGTTGCTCTAAATGAGTCGCCTGCGCCAGCGCAATCAACGCTAAGACAATAGCAATCGCACCGGCCATCGCGACACTCTTCTGCGCGCCAGATAACTTTCGCAGAAGCGCCGGCCCGAAATGAAGGCCAATGAGCACCAGAAGTACGAGCGCGACTAGCTGAGCCATGCGCGACGTGTTCGCCAGCACTGCGGCAATCGCTAGAATAAAAACGATTGTCCATAGTGCGCGCATCCCGGGGTGGAACCGGCTCGTGAATTCCCGGATGAGGAGACCGGCGTTCAGTGGCCAGACCAGGTTCAAAAACGCACCGGCGTTTCCATGGTAAAAATACGTGGCAAAAAACGTGGTTACTCCAAACTCCGGTGGCGGTGGCGGTTGCCAAAAGATCATCTGTGCATCCGTGGCTTTTTGGAGCAACCCCAGAAACGCTATCGAGCCGCCGGCGAGACCGATCACATACCATAACCGCAGCAACCAGCGGCTGCTCTGGGATAAGTCCGAAACAAACAACATCGTGCCGAGCAGCAACGCCCCTCGGAACATCCAGGCGGCGCTAATCGCATAATCTACGGAGCCGGCGAAAGGCGGCGCGAAGTTTCGCACCGGCACGAAGAAAGAGAATTCGGAGTCGTACATCGACCTCGCATTGAAAGCCATCCAGCCTCCGAGGCATATCAAAGCCCCGGCTAACAAGGCAAGGAGCCGCGGGCACCGCGGTCCTCGGCGACTAATCAGTAACTCGACAATCCAAAGCGCGAGCGCAGCGAGCAAGATCCAGTTGGTCGTCTGGATGCCCGCAGACGTTGTGGCGCCGTAGGCCCAGGGAGCATAGACAAGCGCAGCAAAAAAAATCCAGCGAGACACGGCGCGGAAGATGTGAGAGATCACACGTCGGATGTCAGAAGTCAGAGGTCCAGTTCGCCACTCGCATCACGTTTGCCATCGTCTCAGTCGCGAGCTAGGAGAAATGAATTCGACTTTTTCATCATGCCATTTCCCTCAGCGTCCTTTTCCGAAGAGCATGGTGTACAACGTTTTCAACACGATCATGGCATCCAGGTCGTATTTCAGCTTCTCTACGGTATCATCGTCACTCTCGCCATAGGGGTAATTCACCTGCGCCCATCCGGTGATCCCCGGTTTGACCAAGTGCCGAAAATGATAAAATGGGATGCTTCGCTCATACAGTTCGGCGCATTTGCTCCATTCAGCCCGCGGACCAATCAGGCTGATGTCCCCCTTCAGCGCGTTCCAAAGCTGTGGCAACTCATCGAGGCGAAGTTTTCGCAGCCAGCGCCCCACACGTGTCACTCGGCGATCGCTTTCGCGCGTATACATGTCATCGTGCGACTCATCTGCACGCCAGCGCATCGTCCGGAATTTGAAAAGAGTGAAACGCTTGCCATCGCGGCCGACCCGTTCCTGTCTGAATAAGATCGGAGCGCCGTCCTCCGCCCAGATAAGTAGGGGAGCAAAGATGAAGAGCGGAGAGCAAATGACAAGCGCCGTCGCCGAGGCAACGACATCGAACAGCCGCTTGAGGTAATGATACGGCGACGTGCGTGCCAGTTGAAACCCGGTCTGGAGCGGCCAGAACGGATCGACAATGCCCAGCGGCAGATAACGCCACTGAGTTTCGTAAAAGGATTCCAGGGTATAGACGCGCGTTTCCTGGAACTGCGCGTGCACAAGACGTTCCAGCAATTGCGTATTGAGGGAGCTCGCTCCCTCAGCGAGGATGATGCCGCTGTAACGGTTGCTGAGGTTGTCCAACTTCGACGCGAGATTTCCCTGCAAGATGGGAGATCCTTCACCGGCGATTGGCCGGCCCACGCGTTCTTCATTTACGTCCACGAATTCCAATTGCTGGCCGCTTGAAGACTTCTTGTATGCTTGGTAAAAACGCGCCGCCGTCGCGCCGCCTCCAATGACGAGGAATGACCGGTTTGCACTGCTGGCAACCACATATTGCCGAATCCATCGGCGATAAGCCAATGACAGCGGCAGAAAGATCGCGAAGCTCAACAAGAGGACGCCCCGGCTCGGCTTCATGGTCTGATCGAAAGTCGCCGCGGAATAAATTAGCATCGCACTGACCATAGCTGCTGCTGTCACCGCAAGAATGTGCTCGGCGGCATAGCCAAGGTTTAACTTCTCGACTGTCCGATCATAGCCGCCCACAAAGTACAGCGCTGCCACAATCACACCGAGCTGAATAACGTTAATGATAAAAAACTGAAATGGCGTGGCATAAAATGCGTCATACCGAAACCAGCCAACGACTCGGTAAATGGCGAGCCAGCTCACCACATCTAAAAACAGATACAGCGCCGCTGCCGACCATTCATGGCTGAGAAACTGTGTCAAGAAACCAGTGCTATTGGCACTCGTCCCAGCGGGCACGCTCGCGCGTGTTGAACGCTTCTCTTGAAGCCCGAGCGTTTCCTGGAAAACCGGCTGAGGCTCTTCGCTGTTTGCCATGAGGGCCGGCAATTATACCCTAGGCAGGCCGAAGTGAAAGACTACTTATTCCGCTGCAACAACGAACCGATATTCAGAGCCTGAAGCGTTGCTGGTGGCTGCGGCCTTGACCCTCCGACTGGCGTTCATAATCTGAGGCGTGCGGCGGGGCCTCGCCGTGCGCCAAATCGGTCGTGAATATTTTCGCTGCTTTTTATCGCTCGTCTGTTGGGAAAAAAATGATCGTCGCTGTCACGGGCGTCATCTTGATTTTTTTCGTCATCGGACATCTGCTCGGCAATTTGCAGATTTTTCTGGGTCCAGATTGGATCAATGGTTACTCGCAACATCTGCGCGATCTTGGCCCGCTGCTTTGGGCAATCCGATTATTCCTGCTCGCCGCGGTCATTATTCACATTTACGTGACGATTCAATTGGCAATCGAAAATCGCCGTGCGCGACCGGAAAAGTACATCGACCGGGAGTATGTCAAAGCAACGTTCGCATCGCGCCACATGGTGATGAGCGGGTTGATCGTGCTCGCGTTCATCATTTATCACATTGCGCATTTTACAGTGCGGGTCACCGACCCGCGTTTTGGCCTGCTCAAGGCTGATCCTCTCGGGCACTACGACGTTTACTCAATGATGGTGTACGGATTCCAAAATTATTATGTGTCCGCTTGTTACGTGCTTGGCCTCTTTTTGCTTACGCTTCATCTAAGCCATGGATCATCGAGCTTTTTCCAGTCGCTTGGACTGAATGACAAGAAGCTGACTCCGCGCCTTGCGCTGGGTGGCCGAATCTTCGCGTGGCTTCTCTTTGTCGGCTACACGTCCATTCCTGTCGCGATCCTGCTGGGCGTCATCAAGCCGGCCCAACAGCTGTAAGAGAAAGCGGCTAGCATTCCACGTCTACAACCTGCACGCCTTCCTTCGCGGTTCGCTGGGCGTAGAGATCGCTCAGGCGTTTTGTCGTCATGCCCACGTTGCCGTCGCCGATCTGGCGATTGTCGATTCTGATTACGCCGGCTAGTTCGCCCATTGTCCCGGTGCAAAACATTTCACGTGCGCCGTAAACGTCGACGAGTGATAGATCAGTCTCAAGGCATCGAATTTTTTCGGCGGCACAAATCTCAATCACGGTCGCACGAGTTATTCCCTCGGGACACGCCAAGACGCGGCTCGTTGCGAGGTCGCCGTTACGCACGATGAAAACGTGGGTTGCGTTCGTTTCGGCGATGAAGCCGCGCGTGTCGAGCATGACCGCATCGTCCGCGCCGGCATTGTTCGCTTCGATCTTGGCCAAAATCGAGTTCAGCAAGTTTGCATGATGAATACGCGCATCCAAAACGTCGGGCGGAGGACGCCGAATCTTGCTCGTGATTAGAGTGAGACCGGTCTTCGCGTAAACCGGCGCTTTGTGTTCGGCTAACACAATTAGCGTCGGCCCGGCTTGATTCAGCCGTGGGTCCATGCCCGAGGTGATCTTCACGCCACGCGTGAGCGTGAGCCGAATATGCACGCCGTCGCGCATTTTGTTTGCACTGAGCGTGCGTTTGATTTCGTCGATGATTTTTTCGCGTGACGGAATTTCGGCGAAAGAGAGCGCACGAGCCGAACGCTCCAGCCGGTCGAGATGTTCGTGGAGCTTGAAAATCCGGCCGTTGTACAGTCGCAGTCCTTCCCACACTGCGTCACCACCTTGCACCGCAGAATCGAATGGGCTGATCCCGGCCTTGTCGCGATGCACCAACTCTCCGTTGATGTTTACGATCAGGTCACGGTTTCGCTCGTCGAATTTCTGAAGCATTGAGGAGACAAATTAATCGGGGACCCAGGAAACCAGGAAACAATTCTAAACTCCTGGCGCCGGCTTAGTCCTTTCCTGATCTCATAACAATTTATGCTGGTACAGCTTTTCGTAGCAATCTTGGCAACGCTCGTAGAGTTCGCGCAAGTTCTCGGGCACTTCATGATGTCTTGGACGATATGGCTGGAAGGAGGTCGTTTTTGCGACCTCCGCGTACCAATGTTTCGCCCAGACGCCGTCGGTATCGCGCAAGCCTGGCGGCCAGGAAAGCATCGACTTGGTAAACTCTACGCCGAGCGCCTCGCACAGCAGTCGTAGCGTCCCCTCTGGATTTTGCAGCACGTGTTTGGCATCGACAACCGGCGGAACGGCATTCGTATGTGTTCGGACGAAATCGAAAATCTCTCCCTGCTGTACGAAACCGAGGTCCTCGAGCACAGGGTCTTCTCGCTTTTTAATGTAGGAGTTAATCACTTCGCGCGGGTCGCGAATTAGAAAACAATTAGTCACAGCCCCGAGCCATTCGCGATCGATTTCCGGCAACAGATGGTGCGTCATCTGTTTCTGAAAAAAAATCCGCTTACCGTTCGCAATCGGTCCGGTCAGACGAGTAAGGACTTTTCGCCAATCGGTTTCGCCAGTTGCGATTACTTCATCCGCGCCCGGATGCGCTTTGCCCGTAGCGCGCAGATAATAGGCGTAAAACGGCTCATCGATTACAATCGTGTCGTCCCGATTGCCCCACGCGCGCATCATAGCGGTGGAGATGTTGCGCGGCCCAGACCACATGGCGATACGGATGCTCACGGTGTGAACAGTTAGGCGGTAGGGCCGCGTATGCAACGCGTTGAGCCGCCTCCGATCCCGCTACGGCGTGCCAGGTGACAACGCATTCCACCTTGGTTAGGTGGATCGGCTTCTCCGAAGACGATGGGTAGCCGCCGCAGGCGGAGTTTACGAACTAGCTCTTGGCGAAAACGCCAATCAGCGGACGGGGCGATGGCGTTTTTGAGCGAAAGTCGCTGACGAAACCAGTCTCGGTCCGGATCTCCACATGACCGGCTGCGCGCTTGGCATCGTAGACCAATACAGATCCCACAGGCGCTTCATATGGATTTGAGACAGGAAGCTTTTTGAACCCGTAATTGTTCACCAATTCCTGGGCGGCTTGTTTGGCAAGGGGTGTTTGCGGCCGCGATTTCACTACGCCCGCAGCAACGAGGGCGTTCTTGACGAAACCCCAGCACTTGGACAGCGAGTGCGCGCGTGCGCGCTCTTCGGCGATGGTAGCAGCCCGGCGCAGCTTTGGATCGATCTGGGTGTCAACTTTCGCAAACGGTCGGACGATCTTCTTTGGATAATACTTGTCCACGACTTCGACGGATTGCTTTTTGCCGGAAGCATCCGTGTAATTGAATTTGGGCTTCGGAGCCGAAAAGTTCAGCGCCATTGCGGGACGCGGGCAAAATACGGCGGCTCCTAAGAGGAAAACGGACGCGACGGTGAGAAGTTTTGGCATAAAGAGCGCGTTCTATCGGGTATGTCGCGCACGGCCGCAACCGATTTTTTTCAGCAAACGCAAAATTCTTTCATTTGACATACGCCGGATACACGAATGCCACCTCGGAGCTACAAGGAAGAGACGAATTCGAGCATGCGCCGGCGCGTTTTTGCATCGGGTAGCCGGCCAAATTCCGCCCTGCATTTATCTTCGAGATGACGTGGTTTATTCGTGGCCGGAATCGCGCATGTGATTGCTGGATTTCCGATAATCCATTTCAAAAAGAACTGCGCCCAGGAACGGCAATCAAATTCGGCTGCCCAATCCGGTAGCGGTTTCGAACGCACTTTGTCGAAGAGATCGCCGGCTCCAAAAGGCCGATTCGCGATTACCGCGACCCCACGCTCCTGCGCCAGCGGCAGAACGCTTTGCTCGGCTTCGGGTTCCATCAGCGAATAATTGATCTGGAGGAAATCGAACTTCTTGCTCCGCATCAGCTTCTCGATTTCGCTCAAAGCTCCGGACTCGTAATGCGTGATCCCCACATATCGAATGCGGCCCCGCTGTTTCCATTCCTGCAGTGTTGCGAGTTGTGTGTTCACATCGACAAGGTTATGGACCTGCATCAGGTCGATTCGGTTCGCGCGCAAAAGCGCCATGGAACGTTCGGCCGACTGAATTCCGCTCTGCTTGCCACGAGTCCAAACTTTGGTCGCGAGAAACAGCTTCTCGCGAATCCCAAGCGCGGAGGTTAGTTCGCCGACTACCCCCTCAGCGCGACCATACATTGGCGAGGAATCAATCACACGGCCGCCGAGCTTCACAAAGAGCGACAGAACGTCTTCCAGTTGCCTCCGGATGTCCGCAGTAAGATCGACATCGAACGCCCGCCATGTTCCCAGGCCGATCACCGGCAGTTTCTCGCCAGAGGGACGAATTGCCCGTGTCAGCATCGCTGATGATTCGCCTCTCCCTTGTCCGCGAGATGGCGCGACAGGCAAAAGCAATCCCGCGGTTGTTGCGCCGATGATTTTCGCAGCTTCGCGTCTTCTGATTTTCCACTGTAGGGCGTTTCTGTGAAACGCCAATGGCGTCTGGCACAGACGCCCTACAACAGGTATATGGCAGTATGGATCGCCGTCGTTTCATCAAAATATCCAGCGCGAGTGCGTTTGCGTCGCGAATAACTCCAACATCTTTATTTGCAGAGAAGACACCGACACCGATGCGTATTTTGATTCTCGGCGGGACAGGATTCACTGGGCCATATCAGGTGCGTTATGCGCTCAGCCGTGGACACGAAGTGACGACGTTCAACCGGGGCAAAACGCATCCCGGCGAATTGCCCGGTGAAGTCGAGCAGCTTGTCGGCGATCGCAACGGTAATCTCGATGCGATGAAAAATCGGCAATGGGATGTGGTGATCGATAATCCGACGACGCTGCCGGCGTGGGTGGGTGACGCGGCGCAAGTGCTCAAAGGAAATGTTGATCGCTATGTGTTCATTTCGACCATTTCCGTTTACGGCGAGCCGAAGCAGGGGCCTGACGAAAACGCGCCCACAGAAAAATACGAAGGTGCAGATCCGTACAAGGAGACAATCGAAGCGGTGCGCGCTTCCGGGTTCAAAACCTACGGGCCGCTAAAGGCGCTCTCGGAACGCGAAGCTGAGAAATGGTTTCCCGGCAAGACGTTGATCATTCGCCCGGGCCTGATCGTTGGCCCGCGAGATGAGTCGGATCGCTTCACATATTGGCCGGTCCGGATCGATCGCGGCGGCCAAGTTCTGGCGCCCGGTTCGCCTGAAAACGCTGTTCAATTCATCGATGCCCGCGACCTTGCCGAATGGACGATCCGCATGGTCGAGAACCGCGAAACAGGAATTTACAACGCGACCGGGCCCGCCAAAGCGTTAGGCATCGGCGGAATGCTTGACGGAATTAAGGGCGCGTTGAAGCCGGACGCGAAGCTCATTTGGGTGAACGAGGAATTTTTGACTAAGCAGAAAGTGCAGCCGTGGTCGGACATGCCAGTTTGGACAGGGAAAGATGATGCGCTTGCGCGGACGAAGATCGATCGCGCGTTGAGTAAGGGGCTGACGTTTCGACTGCTCGACGTCACCGCACGCGATACACTCGCCTGGTTCAAGTCGCTCCCGCAAGAGCGCCAATCGCATCCGAAAGCTGGTCTCTCACCGGAACGCGAAAGAGAGGTACTCGCCGCGTGGCATAAAAAAGAAATGACGAAATCCTGATGACGAATGACGAAAGAAATTCAAATGTTCGAATGACGAATAATTATTCGGACTTCGTCATTCCGTCGTCATTCGCCATTCGCTTGCCACGCCGTAGCGCGGCGAAGGCGGGTGCGTCGTCATTACCGTGAAACGCGTTTTCACCAAGATCGTTGACGTAAAACCGAACGAGATCCGCGCGCTGCTGCTGGCATTCGTTTTCAACTTTGTCGTTCTCGGCGGTTATTACGTCATCCGGCCAATCCGCGATGAGATCGGCGCCGACCGTGGCGTTGAAAATCTGCCGTGGATGTACACCGGCACGCTGGTCGGCATGTTGATCGCGAACGCGCTGTATGCCGCTATCGTCGGGCGCATGTCGCGGCGGCGGTTTATTCCGATCGCGTATCGTTTCGCCATCACGAATCTTTTTATTTTCTTTCTCCTCATGCGCTGGATGCCAGCCGCGCAGGTACGCGCCATTCTTGCGCCAATATTTTTCATCTGGGTCAGCGTCTTCAATCTATTTGCCACAACAATGTTTTGGTCGTTCATGGCTGACGTTTTCGCACCAGAGCAAGGCAAACGGCTTTTCGGATTTATTGCTGTCGGCGGATCGATTGGCGGAATCGTTGGTGGTTTTGTCACAAGTTCGCTCGCCGGAAAGCTAAGCACCGGACTGTTCCTCCTCATCACAGCGGTCATGTTGGAGATTGCGGCGCAATGTGTGCGCCGATTTCCCGCCGATTTTCGGACGCATGACGAGCGAAGTGAGCAACCAATCGGCGGTAAATTATGGGAAGGCGCGACGCACATTGCTCGATCTCCCTACTTACTTGGCCTCGCTGCGTTTCTCATGATCTACACGCTCACCAACACCTGGGCGTATTTTCAGCAGGCCGACCTTACCCAACATCACCTGCAGGACCGAGCCGCGCGAACGTCGTTCCTGGCAAACATCGATATCGCGGTGAACACGATCACGGTGCTAATTCAGATTTTCCTGACCGGCCGTTTAATGAAATGGTTTGGAGTTGGAATCACGCTGGTGCTTATGCCGCTTTTGAGTGCGGTGGGATTTGCGGCGATTGGTTTCGCCCCCGTGCTCACCGTCCTTGCGACTTTTCAGATTTTGCGGCGGGCCGCAGGCTTCGCGCTGCTTCGACCAGCGCGCGAAGTTCTCTTCACCGTCTTGCGCCGAGAGGACAAATACAAAGCCAAGAGCCTCATCGACACATTCGGCTACCGCTTTGGCGATCAAATCGGCGCCTGGTCCTATCCGTTAATGCGGTGGTTTGGCTTGGGACTGGTCGGCATTTCCTGGGTGGCAGTTCCGCTTGGAGCAATCTGGTGTGTCCTTAGCATCTGGCTTGGGCGCAAACAACGACAGCTCGCTGAAGCAAAACGCGACCAGACCGCGCCATTGCCCGGGGCTGCGGCGCCGGAAGCTGCGTGAGTTGCGCACTCGAATGTTGGCAGGCGGAAATCGATTGCATCTGTACGCATCTGACGCGAATCGTCATCTATTAGAAACTAAGGAGACAAAACAATGGCAACACGAACTGGATCGGCGGTATGGGAAGGCACACTCAAGGAAGGCAAAGGAAACATGAAACTCGGCAGCGGCGCGTTCGAAGGACCGTTTTCATTCCTATCACGTTTCGAGAGCGGCAAAGGCACAAACCCCGAGGAGCTCATCGGCGCAGCCGAAGCCGGATGCTTTTCGATGGCGCTTGCTTTCAATCTGGAAAAAGCAGGACATCCAGCGAAACGCGTGAGCACAACTGCCAACGTGAAACTGGAGCCCGGCGAGGGCGGATTCAAAATCACATCGATCGATTTGAAAACCGAAGCCGACGTTCCGGGTATTGACGAAGCAAAATTTCGCGAGCAAGCCGAGCTAACGAAAAAGACCTGCCCGGTCTCAGTCGCTCTCGCCGGCACGCAGATCAATCTCGACGCGAAATTGCGACGGTAGCCGTTACAGTAACATTTGATGCTTCTCTAAAACCGCCGAGGAGGAAACCTCATCGGATCGAATCAAAAATGGATGGCCGCCTCGGTGGTTTGATAGAGCGTGGCCGAGGCTGTCGTTGAGCATTTGGCAGCAGACGGGTCGAAGTTATGTCGACACGCTCGAAGAGTTGGTTTGGGCAGAACAGTTTCTCGTTCACCTGGACCGGATCAACTCTCCGTCCGGCGAGATATAGCTTTTCTTTGTAGACGACAGCGAAGCTTCTACCCGGTCCTTTCCGAAATATTCCCACGAGTTGCGGCGGCCCCCCTGTGCAGATGTCTGATGTGGCAACGAGAGCGTCGCAGAATGCGCTGAACATTGATCGGCTAGTGTTCGCCGCATCCGATTTTTGCCAAATGCGAACAAACCGCCCTAGATCGCGCTGGCTACTTCCGAACAAAAATAGGATTTTGGAGCGCTGCCATTTGGTACGTCGTCGTCGAATGTGCCAACCCCTGTTCGGCACCCACGTCAGAATCCAGAGGCGGAATTCTGATTTAATACCGCGACCTTGCCGTGCTCCGTGAAGAATCGAGAACGGCGCCGAGTGGACCCGTTGATTCGCCCAGCGAAGCCGGTCTGCAAGCGAATCCTTTTAAAATGCGAAAACCTTTGATTGTCGAACTGACACGTCGTCTCCGATTCCAAACAGCCCGCTGTCGATCGCTTCCACTAATCGCTCCAGCACAACGCATGGATAGTAGTCGCTCCAGCCCACATAGCCGAAAACGTGGGCTCGCGTGCTGCACGCGTAGAGTTTACGCGCGTGGTCTGTCAGCCCGCCTCGATTGTCAGCGATGCGGCTGTCGGAAGCGATATAAAGAGATGAAGCGGAGCGGGAATCAATTGCGACCCATGATGCGATCATCGTCATGGCAACGTTACGTACTCCCAACCTGCGATTCTCTTGTCACACTTCCAGCTACCGTTTTGGCGAGGCCGAGGTGACTCGCCGGCGTGTTCTTTCGGCCGTGACAGCTTCCTTGAAGTCTTGCCCGAACGAATTGATACGGTTTCGCGCTACAAGCTTCGCGTGCTCTGCAACGATCTTATGGACCAACTCTTTCACCCAAACCTCATCACGAAGTTTGCCGCGATAATCGAATTCGTCCCCAAGTTGAGCCACTTCAGCGTTGAGATCGATAACGATGTCAGCGAGGATCTTGTCGGTTGCCGAAATCAACGCTTGCCTCTGCTTTTTGTCGGCGACGTACTTTCCTGGTCGGCGTCGACGGCTGGTCGACCAAAAACTTCCGCATGATCGTCTTCGAAAATCTGATACTTGCGGTGCGTTGCCCACGGTCGCTTCAAGTCAAAGGCCAACAGTAACAATCCAGCCGCTTCGTTCGTTATCGTCGTTAACTCCCTGCTATCCTCCCCCCGCTTAATTTCGTAGTGAAATTCACCGCCGTATTCGCCCCGGATCTCGTTCTGCAGCCTGATCTGAATGGGATTGTTCGATTTGAAGTCGCGCGCCTTAACACCATTCTGATTGTTGGAGAAAGTTGTGACAAGTTCAGAAAGCGGAGACGAGGACTCCATTTTGATTAACTTTACGAGGATGCGCAGATCATCGGTGAGATAACCGCCATTGTTGTGGAGTTCGCTCAAGCTCTGGCAGCCATTAACAACGAAGTAGTTTTCGATTTTAATGCGGTCTTTTGTGAGCTGGATTTTGTCCGCGATCACAGTTATCCCATTGTGGAAAAGCGGAAAAAGTTTATGCCGGGTTTTCAGGCGGATGCTCTCTGCAATGTCGCGATTCACCTGCGTTCGCCCCAAAGGGCCGCGAACATTGAATGCAAACAACGCCTGATTTTTAATGCCGTCCATTTTCACGAGCTCGATTGCCTTCAAAGGGGCGATGATCGCCTCGTGATATTTGTCAACGACATAGGTCGATGCCTCGTAACCAGAAATGTCAAAGGTCAGCGGCTTTGGTATCCGAGTATCGCGCGAAGCTGATATAAAGGTTTCTTTGAGCTTCGTGGCTCCAAAAAACCGAATTGCAGGGTTCGACTTCAGATACGCCTTCCCGTTCGCGTCCAGATCAATATTTGAAACAAAAACCCCAACCACCTCATAAGTGCTGATCTTGTTGACGAGATCGAGCCGATCGATCAAGCGAGCAACGTCGGCCTTCCCAGCTGTGTCGCGCAGATTTTGAATGGTCGCAGCGGTCTCAAACTGCTTCAAGGTGCCGGCAAATTCCTTTAACGCCGTGTCGCCGACGCTCGAATTCTTCCTCTGGCTTATGGCGCTTTGGTAGATCTCTATCGTGTTCGCGTCCTCATTAATGTAGATTCCGTCAACTCCTTTATCGCCCTTTTGATCACAAACGCTATCGATGGCTTCGGTCGTATCGAGGCGTAGATAATTCTCAAAGTACCAAATCAGAAACGACGCGCTTTCTGTTCTCTTTGGATCGAGATGCTGCGGGAACAGCTCCAGAATGTTTGGATAGCTTAGGTCAAGGTTCGACATGTTATCGATCAGTATTTTAATGTTTTTTCAATCCTTACAAGATGACCCGCAGTATGAGTTGCGAGCGAACTGTATTTGCTCCCTCTGACACTGCTGCTGTCGATTTCGTTACTCCAGCACGAAATGAATTCCGTGCTCTACACCGATCTCGAACAGCCTCTGCATTTCAGGCGGCTCGCCGGCCTTCGCGAATTCTTCAGCACAGCGAGCGAAGAATTTCTCAATCCCTGACGGCATGGTCATAACCAGCATGCTCGAGGGTTGATCGCCGACGTTCTTGAACGTGTGAACGAGCCCACACGGCATGAACGCAGTTCCGCCCGCGCCGACTTCGTGCCAGTTGTCGTTCGCAAGAAATCCCACGCGACCACTGATGACATAAAACAATTCCTCCTCGTTCACGTGATAATGCGGGGGCGGCCCGCCACCCGGCGGCGTGATTTCCGTCCACATTGTTAGCTTTCCGGCCGTGCGCTCGCCATCTAGAAGGATTGTTACTTCTTCGCCGAACGCGCGTAGCACGCGCCCTTCGCATTCCGTGATTATTGTCCCTGATCTTTGGCTCATCCTTCTTGGATCAGCCAATCATTCGCGCTCGTCCAATTCCAATACTTGTAGTGCCCGCAATCAGCAGCTGCCGCTGGCAAGGTATCCGCAGTTTAAGCTTGTATGGAACCAGAGAGACAATCACAATGTTCGCTTGTGAACGCGCAAGTCTGCGAGGAGAGCGCCGTGTCGACTAGTGTAACCTAAACAGAAAGGAAACAAGCAATATGAAAACGCGAGATCCACTGACCAAACTCACGCTACTACCTGCAGTGTTACTGACTCTTCGTGCAGCTCAAGTGCAAGGCGAAATCCTTCGTCCTGTCAGCATCGGCTTCCCTCCGGTCGGCATAAGCATGGATCAGACCTCTTTCGCGCACACCTATCCGCACGCGATTCGGACGCCAGAGGGTCAAATGCTCTTGGGTCCTCTCACCCTTCGCGTAGGCGGAACCACCGCTTCGAACCAGGCGCAGAGCTTTCAGATCGTCGATGCTCTCAATCATCAGGACGACTTTTGGTCGAATATGCTGGTCGGCGACGCCAATCACAATGGCCGGCAAGAGATCGTGGTTCGCTCGAAGCCCGTAAACGGCGGTCGGCCTAAGTTCATCTTCTACGAGGACGACGGAACCGGCCATTTCGATCCGGTTTGGTCGATCGACGAGCCCGACGGTGGCCTGCTCGCCATGGGCGACATCGACGGTGACGGATTGACCGATCTCTTCATTGAAAGGGCCTTGGGCATCTGCAACCATGAATTCGTGCGGTATGAAGCGTCCTCGCCTTCGGGCTTTCCCGACCACATCGTTTGGACGGGACAGAAAGAAGGCAACGTCACCGACTTCAACGCGACGATCGCCGACGTCGACGGCGACGGAATTCTCGAGCTCGTGACGAGTGACAACAACTTCACCTGCCTTCCTACGTCGTTGAAAGTTTTCGAATCTGCGCCGAACGACCAGATGAATTTGATTTTCGATTACGTAGGTGCGGGCCTTCCTGATCTGGGTAATCCCGTAGTCGCCGATTTCGATCTCGACGGACGCAACGAGATCGTCGTCGCCGAGGGACAAGGGGGGAACATCCTCGTCTTCGAAGGCGTGGGCAAC
>Ga0209056_10002935_pt1 | contig 18281 bp, 11 predicted proteins | sample GraSoiAngelo_114_FD_185876 | JGI IMG/M metagenome (GOLD analysis project Ga0209056, IMG submission 185876) | Grasslands soil microbial communities from the Angelo Coastal Reserve, California, USA - 14_0903_13_40cm (SPAdes) (version 2) | ecosystem: Environmental > Terrestrial > Soil > Grasslands... | reverse complement strand
AACGGGAACAGGCTCCGTCAAGAACGGTCCCCAGATCCCAAAATTTGGCGTGTCGCCCGATGCATGCTTTCTGCCGTCTGAAGAATTGCGGATATCGCCTTTTGCTGCTCTATACCGAGTGAGCGCAGTGTTTTGTCGAAGCGCGCGACACCGAGACGGCTCTTTAGGGCAAGGAGAACATTTCCATGATCTAACATCGCCTCCCCATCGGTTTCCTCACTAAACAATAGGAGATGAACAAGTGCCTCAGAATCACCGTGGCATGCCGACAGCACCGAGCTCCGGTAAGCAAAACCCTTTTCCGCAGCCACTCTTAAAACAGATCCGCCAATGCTGATATCGCAGTCACTTGAGTTACTGCGAGGATCTCCGGCCGCGCACGCAACTAGCACCATCGCTGCTGCTGCTAGATAGAATGTTCCGGTGCTGATATTCGAAACAGTTTTCATGGAAAGACAGCTCGCGGAGACACCGTGGAGAAAACATGCATCGTCCCATAGAGCGTACGCTCCTTACCATTAGCATCTGTCACCGTCTGCGTTCTTGTGTTGTTAACAATGTCTCTCATTTGACCCCAGCTGTTCAAATCGTCCGAAACGACACACCCGGTACCCGAGAACGGATGAAGCCGAAATAGACCGCGACCGCGGCCTTTGTCATCGCGAGGGGTACGGTCGAGCATATCCAATGCCCATACTCCTACGCCCGACGCCTGTAACCGGTCGAGGTCAGTCCACTCATCCGGCTCATTATAAAGGCGATTCAGAATCTCGTAGTCTCCCCGCGGTATAGGACCACCTTGTCGCAATTCGTAATCAGGATTGTTATTCATCGTCGTTCCTTGTATCCCTGAATTGGCGGGGAGAGTAATCCTGGCACCACTCTCACGATCCACGACCGTTAACAGTCCTTGATACACATTGAAGTACGCATCCACCAACAACCCGAACATGTCTGTGAGTCGCGTGGGATTGTTGAACACATATCGATAAAGGTTTAAACCTGCTTCTTCTGCGATTGGGTCGCGGCTAATCCACCTTCCCAAATCAGCATCATAGGCACGATATAAGGCGAGATGCAGTCCGCTCGGCTGATGGTAGTAATGGCCCGTGAAACCGAAATCCGCGTCGACACCACCGCTAACCTTTATCCGGCGGCCGTACGGATCGTAATCATAGCGAGTTTGCACCGCGCCTGAGCTATCAGTCAGTTCACGAATTGAGCCCAAGTGATCCTTTGTATAGTAATAATTCGTCGAGCCCACCTGCATTCCTTGCGGGTAGAAGCGCTTTGTAAGGCTATTGCTCCCATCCCTCTCCTCAGATGGTTGTGGGTCTCCGGGAATCCAGACAAACTGCTTCGTGCTCGTTACGCTGCCGTTGGTCTTCTCAATAATCTTGACCCGCTGGTTTAGCCCATTGTACGTAAACTCACTCCGATGCGTGCCGCTGGTGGCTGCCATCAATCGATTCAGTGGATCCCATTCAAACGTGCGCGTGCCATCGCTGGTAAGATTCCCGTTGAGATCATAGACGAGAGTTTTACTTCCGCTCCCGGTGACAGCCACATTGTAGCGATTCGTCGTGGTATTTCCGTTCACATCGGTCGCAGCCACCGTGACCGTATTATGAACCCCCAGTCACTTACTCGGCCCGGCTATGTGGGAAGAGTTCACGATGCTCCCTCGACTTTAGCGCCCCTTTTGAAGTAATCGTCGACGTTCGACTCCAGTGTAGAAAAACGAGTCAATGGGTTGCCGCTTGTCAAGGTTTTCCACGGCGTACTCGAACTGAAACTTAGGCGTGGCCCGCGAGGCGGAGTCGCGCTGTAATGAGAACACCCGAATGCTAAGGCGGTCGTGTTCGAATGCTCGGATTTCGTATGTGAAATGTGTTTCTTCGGCGGAGAAACTGCCCGGCGTTTCGTACACTAGCGCTGTCCCAACAGGCTGGATTCTAAAAACCAGCACCGGCGACAGCACATCAAACCGCATCCCGTCGCGAATCGCGACGTACCGCTCGTCAGGTGAAAACTTTGCGTCGATTATTCCCCAGAACGAACCCCAGATCTTCTCTTTTCCAGCGGGTGCTTTTTTTAGAAGGAAAACCTCAAATTGATTTTCGCCTGTACGCTCGATCGTAACTCTTAGATTTCCCGATTCGGAAATGCCAACAACTGTGTCGGAACCACGCGGTTGAGCCAACAATTCCACGATATGTAGCAACACCAACAAGACTAAAAGGCGAGCTGACTTTCGCATCATGTATACTCCGCTGTCAGTTACGCTACACGTTGTAACCTCCCGGCCAAGGTCCTACCCCGGGAGCCCCCTCTGGATACTGGCTTGACCCCGGCGGGCAGGGACAATCGTCGTCGACATCGAAGCCAATCCATCCGCCATTGTCATAGGACTCGTGCCTAGCGGATCTTGCCGGGTTGTATATGTCGGCCCAGTTATCGGGTGCATATTCCGGGTAGTCCTTGTCGTAGGCCCCATAATCGGTCACCTGATAACGACCGGACTCATTACCGCCTACGAAAAGCCAAACACCAGTTCCATATTTTAGCACCATGTACCGATCCTGGTTTGCCTCGATTTCTGCTGTATTTGCTCCGCGAATGTAACGATCCCCGCTCCATTGACCGACCGCGATGTCGCCGGGCTGCATCACATGGTTTCGGATCCCTTTCTTGTCCTCAGGACGATCTCCAAAATGCGTAATTATATCTAGTTTTCGCCAGCAGGTCTTTAGTCCGTAAGGATCGATCGCATTGATCACGCTGTTTCCGACGTATCCGTATAAGTTTGGTCCTTGCAGAAACTCTGCATTGCGGATTGGATCCCGGCTAATCCATCTTCCCAAGTCAGAGTCATAGCCTGGGTACACGGTAAGATTCAAACCACTCGGCTGATGGAAATAGTGACCAGTAAATCCAAAATCCGCATCAAAAGACCAGGCGCAGAAACTCCTCACCACGGGAAAAACCGATCTCCTCGACGGCTTCATCTCAAAACGCGGACGCCCGTTCTCCGCATATTTGAAATTGGAAGACGGAAAAGTCAGTTTTGAATTCCCGGAAAAAACCACGCTGGCAACGCCAGAATCTAGGCAACCGAACGTTAGCTAGCTTGACGCCGCCGCAGTCGCAATTGCGAAAGAGAGTTGTTATCGAGGAAAGTACCTGCGTGCCGCTGGTCTCCGCGGTCAGCCGATGTAGTTACGAGTATCGCTTGATCCAGAGTTCTACTTCCTTGTCTAAACGAAAATCAGACCAGTCGACGTATTTTCGCCCCTTGTAGTCTATCCCAAAACGTACTCTCGTGTGACGCAGTAATTTAGCCTCTTGAGTGCTATCAAACCTTATGCCTGCCACTTCACCAAGGACTTCGATGTATTTTTCAGGGTCGGTAGGGTAGAATCTTGTGCTGATCAATCTGTTGTTGAAAAAGGCAATATCCAGCTCGCCCGAAAAACCAAGATGTACATAATTCTTGATCGTGATAGTGTGCATATTAAAAGGCGGTCTGCCTTTAGGAGAGGGCTGATCTTCACTTTCTTCCCATCGAAATGACCTGCGACTAAGGAACCCTTTAAACTCATTGATGCTTTGATAACTCTTGATTGTATCGATAAGCCCAGTGCCGTCCGATTCAACCTTTAGAAACGAGACGGATGCATAATCGTCCCGGCAACCAACAAGCAAGCAGAACAATATCGAGTAAACAAAGACAACGTGCGACTGATTTTTAAGACGCTCCGTTAGCGATCCCAATATCCTAAGGACGTACCAGATGTATAAGTCATAAGATTTCCGCTGGTTACGGCATTCATGCATTTCTGCTGACAGTCCTGCGTGCTGTTAGATCCATTTGCACATCGGCGCCCGTACACATTGTTAAAATCATCTATCGCTCTTTCGCCCTCTTCTTGATTGTGGCGCCAGTCCCCCTTTTTTCGTTAGCCCATCCAAAGAGACTCGCCACAGCACTGCCATCTTCTCTTGCCATCATACAACTTGCCAGACAATGCTTGTATGCATCACCTGGTCACATTCCAAAGCTCCTGTCTCGAGAATTTTGCTTGTGCATCTTTCAGGGCTTCGTCGTAGATCGTGCACGGGCTACGCCCTGACCCCAAAGGTGTCGGGCTCGGAACGCCGTTCGGAAATACCTCCAGCCCGCTCGGGTCGGTGTATTTCAGCGGATCATTTGCTGCGTATCGGTACAGATTAATTCCTTCGGTTTCTCCAATAGGATCCCTGCTGATCCACCTGCCTAGACCGGGGTCATAAAACCTATTGAGAGTTGCATAGAGGCCGCTTGATGAATGGTTGTAGTAGCCTGCATACGCAAAATCACTATCCAAGTCGCCGCTAACCTTTGTCCGCCGGCCATAAGGATCGTAGTCATACCTCGCATGCATGACTTCGCTGCTGTCAATCATCTCTCGAATCGAGCCGAGATGATCGCGTGTGTAATAATAATTCGTCGAGCCAATCTGTACCCCTTGAGCATAATAGCGCTTGGTAACGTTGTTGCTCGCGTCACGCTCCTCACCGATTTCTGATCCGACCCAGACAAGATTCTTCGCACTAGTAACAGAGCCATTATCTTTCTCCACGATTTTCACGCGCTGGCTAAGTCCATTATAAGTGAACTCGCTGCGCCTCCTGGCAAGCGCTTGGAATTCAAGTCGAGTGCTTATGTGGGGCGAGCGCATACGTTCTTGGAAACCGCTTCGAATACGACTCCAAGCCAAACCGTTCGTCCAAATATGCGATTACCTCCCGTCTAACCAACTGATCCAACCGACCCAGCACCTTCGAATACATTTTATCTCCATAGTAATACAGAAGTGCCTGAAGGATTGCCCCATGAGTATCAGCCCCCTCGCCCATTAAACTTCCCTTCACCGTATATTTGAACAACGCCGTGAGGGATTTCTCATCCTTTGCCATTGCCCCTTTAAGCAGTGCCCGGTAGTCAACGCCGTCAAGTTTTGCTTGGTAGAAAATATTACCGCGCTGTTCGCTTAAATTGAGAAAGTAATGGAGCGTTTCCTGGGGATCCTGGTCGATTCCGTAGCAAACACCCAGAATTATTAGACCAACACAAGTGACTGTGTAGGGAAGTCGCATGCGTTCAATCAGCAGTTATGCGAGCACGATTCTTTTTGGAAGCGGAGAATAAAAATCCCCGACAGGCGAGTTATAGCGCTGATAAGGCACCGGCACTCCAGGGTTTTGTTGTTTGAAGTCGCGAATCTTATCTACTAGATCTTGGATATCCTCATTCTGTAATCTCGTACATCCATGTGTAGGAGCCCATCCTTGGCGAGGAGCAAACGGATCGGGGAGGCCCAAACCGCCACCATGCAGCCATCGACCCCTCTCATCATCGGTTCTCAAAATATCATTGGGGCCGTAAGATATTGGGTCATTATAGTACGGCCCCTTTGTTGGATAAACGTCATCGGAGTTGTACGGACCTGCCGCCCCGGGCTTCGAATTAGCGGTCACTTCATTTCGCGATGGATAGACAGAGATTGGTCCGGGCATTTCTGGATTTGGATTGAAAACTGTCAGTCCGGCGGTCATATCCGTCGTCAGTGAGGCCAGTCCCAGTGGATCCAAGAAGTTCACTGGATTGCTGGACACGTATCTGTATAGATTACTGCCTGCTATTTCTTCAATCGGATCGCGGCTGATCCACCTGCCTAGATTGGGGTCAAACAGCCTATTGAGAGTCGCATAAAGCCCGCTCGCCGAATGGTTGTAGTAACCTGCATAGGTGAAATCACTATCCAAATCGCCCTGAACTTTTGTTAGCCGCCCATACGCATCGTAATCGTAGCGCACCTGCACCGCGCCTGAGCTATCAGTCAGTTCACGTATCGAACCAAGGTGATCTTTCGAGTAGTAGTAGTTGGTCGAACCAACTTGCATTCCTTGTGGATAAAAGCGTTTGGTCGCGTCATTGCTTCCATCTCTCTCCTCAGATAAACGAACGTTTTGGTGCCGCTCCCGCTGACAGTCACTTTGTAGCGATTTGTCGTCGCATTGCCGTTCGCATCGGTCGCCGTCACAGTAACTGTGTTATCGCCGGCAGTGACCGCAGCTTTTCCTTCAAAGCTGTTATCGGCTTTAACGGTGGCGGGAGTTCCGTTTACGGTCACAGTCGACGGCTCATTGGTGGTACCTCGGATCGGCATGACACCAATCCCGCCCTGCCGGGTCTTCAATTGGTTGAAGTTGTTGATTGTGTCACCCGTCACAAGGCTGTCGACTGCTTCGGAGGTGCTGTTGCCGGTCAGCGTGATACGGGGGGGGTCACTATATCTGCACGGGTTCAACTCGCCGATTATTACTGACTGCGGCGCGATATGATTTCATCACGCCGAGCGCTCCACTTTCGTGCTTCGGCGTCCTCGTCGTGTTGTAGGTAATAACCAACCAACTTGTTAATTGCATCTAAATCGCCGGACTCAGCGCGTCGCCTCGTTGTTGCAAGCTCAGAATCCGAAATTGGAATCACATCTTCCTTTCTCGCTGTCGAAATCATTGGTACCAGTTTCTTAGAAGCTTGTTGACGATTTTTCATATCTGATGAAGTTGTATCGTTTGCAGCGCAGCCAATCAGGGCGGCTGTAGCCGAACCGATCAAAAATAATACGCTGCAGAACGAAGGATTCATCAATGAGGCAAATAAGCGATCCAATGGCCGGGCGAACTGTGGTTCGCTGTCCAGTCCCTTGGAGCCAGATGAGAATCAACTGGCGGCCCGATAAAAACAGAACCGCTTGGAGAAATCCACAAAAAGTTGTCTGGCGCGATAACCGGGACATGCAGCAAGTCAGCCAACTTTTGCGCAAATGGCTTTTTCGTTGGAGCGTTACGGAACGGACCAAAATCTGGTGGTTGCCCTTCTCTGTTACCAGTATTGCACGAATATAGCTGAACCGCTGTGTTTCCTGAGAAGTTCGGGTCACTTAGGATTTTTCGCGCCAAGTCTTCTGGAGATAGCCACATCCCTGTGTGCAGCGTCAGATCGCTGAACGCCGAGACGCTGCGGTTGGAACCGTGAACACCGACTGTATAAACACTCGCAGGGTCGGGCGCATTTTGAATCCACGTGGCAAGCCTGTCCCCAGGAGCAAATAGATTGAGGTCGATCAAACCGAGCGGATCGATGGAGTCGACAGGGCTATTTCCGACATATCCATAAAGGTTTATCCCGCCCAACTCCGCAATCGGATCGCGACTCATCCATCTTCCCAAGTCAGCGTCATACGCGCGATAAAGCGCGAGATTTAGCCCGCTCGGCTGATGATAATAATGGCCCGTGAATCCAAAATCCGCATCGACATTGCCGCTAACCTTAGTACGTCGTCCATAGGGATCATAGTCATAACGAGCCTGAACAGCGCCCGAGCTGTCGGTCAACTCGCGAATTGAACCCAAGTGATCCCTTGTGTAGTAATAGTTCGTCGTGTTAACCTGCACTCCCTGGGGGTAGTAGCGTTTCCTGACGGTGTTGCTCCCGTCCCGCTCCTCAGAAATTTCTGATCCAACCCAGACCAAGTTCTTCGTGCTCGTGACGTTCCCATTCTCCTTTTCCTCAATTTTCACGCGCTGGCTCAATCCGTTATAGGTGAGCTCGCTCCGGTGGGTGCTGCTCGTGACTGCAGTTAATCGATTCAGTGGATCCCATTCAAATGTGCGTGTGCCGTCACTCGTAAGGTTCCCGTCGGCATCATAGACGAGAGTTTTACTTCCGCTCCCGGTGACAGTCACATTGTAGCGATTGGTCGTGGTGTTGCCGTTCACGTCCGTCGCCACGACCGTGACCGTGTTATTGCCCGCAGTGACCGCAGCTCTTCCTTCAAAGCTGTTATCGACTTTAACAGTCGCAAGAGTTCCGTTCACGGTCACAGTCGACGGCTCATTGGTCGTGCCTCGGATTGGCATGACACCTGTTCCACCCTGTCGCGTCTTCAATTGGTTGAGGTTGTTGATTGTGTCGCCAGTTACAAGGCTATCGATCGCTTCTGTGGTGCGATTGCCGGCCCCGTCGTAATCGTAGGCGTAACTCTTTAATACTGTGCCTGAAAGATCTTTCAGAGTCCCGCTCTTAAGTTGGCTCACTGGATCATAGCCAAAGTCGTAAGCCTGCGCCGGGTTTGCGCCGACCTGCTGCGTCCATTTCGTGATCTGGCCAAGCACGTCGTATTCGTAATCGAACTTTGAGATCGTCTGGCTCCCGGACTCCTTGTTCCAAATTTCTCCGAGTCGTTGGTCGTGTGCCGTATCCAAATACGCAAAGCTGATATTCGGCCCGCTTGTTCCTGTAATCGAAGACAAAAGCGTCGATACCGCGCTGGGATAATTGTAGGTAAATGTCCCCAACGGGTTGGTCGCGGTCTGGGGGCGCCCGTAGTTGTCATAGACGAGCGTGCTGGTCCCGGTGTTGTTGATCGATTGCCCTGTTGGTCGACCGAACGCGTCATACGACAAACTAGTTGTATCGTTCGCCAGTGGCCCGTCTATTGTCGTCAGCTGACTCGCCAGATCGTACCCAAACGTTGTCGTTCCCGTTCCATCAGCCATTTGTGTCCGACGGTTGAGTGAATCGTAGGTGAAGCTGATGGTGGCTAATCCAGTGGCGGCGACGCTGGTTAAATTATTGACTGCATCGTAACCGTAGGTCGTCACCACGCCTTTCGCATCAGTTTGATGCATGAGGTTGCCGACGCCATCGTAATCGTAAAGGTAACTACTGCCGTCGGCGTAAATCTCTTTGGCGACGCGATTCCGGTTGTTGTATCGCCATTGGGTAGCGTTGCGATTTGGATCAACTAATGTCGTCAGGTTGCCTGCGGGGTCATACAAATATTCGGTGATTCGATTCTGGGCATCGATACTGAGCACGAGTCGATTTACCGGATCGTGAGTGAACCTCGTAAAGTAGCCTGCACGATTACGTTGTGCGCTCAGATGGCAGCATTCCCAATCATTCTCAGTATAACTGCCGTCTGGATACGTGACACGAACCAGACGATTCAGCCCATCATAAGTGTAGCTGAGTGTGTACCCATTAGAGTTAGTGATGCTGCCCGGCCGGCCCACAGCGTCGGGCGCGATCGACAACAGCGTGTTTCCATTTTGCGTGACCGATGCGAGTCGATGAGACGTGTCGTAGTTGTATGTCCGCACTTGTGCCGTTGCGTCGGTGACGGTTGACGGTTGGGCAAATTGATTGCGAGTGATGACGGTTGACCACCCGAGTCCATCTGCAATCGACGTAATATTCCTGTTGCCGTCGTATCCGATCTGAAGTGCCGGATGGTTGCTATCGTGGAAAAAGTCAGTCACCTTAATCAGGTCAATATTGTTGGCCGCATACGTGTAGGTCGTCATGTACTGGTTAGCGGGAGCAACATTTCTCGCATCGGCACGGGTCAAGACCTGGCCCATCGAGTTGTAAGTCACTGTAGTCGCGTGGCCGTTCTCATCAGTAATCGTCTGCGGTTGACGCGCGGTGTTGAAGTTGGAATAGACAATCGTCTTTCCATCAGCATACGTAATCTTTGAGACCACCCCTTGGTTGCTTACCAGAGTATAATCGTATCTTGTCTTTGAGCTCGCTAACGCAACAGCAGTGCTTTGGCCAGGATGATACTGATTCTTATCTCGATACCAGCCGTATCGATAATATCCGTCGTAATAATATTCTTCTGCAAAGCCGAGAGGATCAGTGACGGTAATGCGGTAGTCCTGCCACATCGTCCCTCCTGAAAGGGGGTACTGATTGGAACCGTTGCCGATTCCGTCTGCCGGCTCGATATAGAACCCAGTCGTCCCCGAGGGCTTATTTATGCCGGTGAGATAAACATTGCTGTCATAGGTGTAACCGTACGACAACCCGCCCATGTCGGTTTGCCCCACTAGATTGCCGTTCGCATCGTAGGAGAACGTTGCGTTTCTTCCGAACGGATCATCGACTCGGCTGACTAGGCCTTGCGCATTGTAAGACAGGGCCCAAATACGATTTTGTGAGTCTTTGATTCCAGTAACGGCACCATTAACATCGTGCGTGATCGTGACAAAATCATGATTCCGGCCCTCGATCGATAGCAGAAGGGAAGAGAAGCCGTTCATCTCCGGCGGCACGCCGTAGTGGTAAATAGTCCCGTCTGTTAGCTGGAGATCGAACGTATAATCAGCGAGCTTCGATACCTTATTAAAAACTCCGGCCGGCGAGACATATCCGCCACTGCCGTCAGGTTGATAGGTGTCGCCTTTTCCACCGGGCATAACGACCAGCACTGATCCTGCCGGCGCGCCGCCTGGAGACTCCATCGCATACGACGCATAGTTGAATATCCATTTGTTCCCAAACGGGCGGAGCTGATTTAGGGAGTCCTGGCTATTGTAAGTAATTTCAATCGCGATGTTCAGCCCGATCTCACTTTTGTACCACATCGGGACGTCTTGTACGACGAGATTCATGTTTACAGGGTTGACCTGCCATGCGGGCATACCACAAGGATTGTCAGACTTCTTTGGCCCCAAGTCGCTTGGGTATCTGGGCTGTCCACAACATCCACCCATCTCGCGAGTGAGGTCCGTCGTAGTGGCGAGCCTTATTCTTTTCGGTGGAGCGGTGAAAACCAACGCAAGACCCGACCATTGGTCATTAAATTGCTTGTTCGTCAGTTCAGTCGGCCGTTCCAATCGCGGATCGAATAACTTCACGGAGCTCGATGCGCCGAAGCCAGTTACCACGACGAAATGTTGATCCGAATAATGGGCAATGAATGGAATCGAAAGCTGTCGTAGCTGACCGCGATGGGCCCTAACGGCCGTTGGAGTTAGTCCAACCTTCTGAGCAAACTGAGCTAGTTCTCCTAGCGAGAAGCCTTTTGCTCCCGGGGCGCCCGCCAGACTAACTTCGCCGGCTTTCCGCGCATAGCCCTTTTGTCGCAAGACGTAGGCCAGGCTCTTTGCTCCGCAGTCGCGCAGCGCGATTTCATTCGCCTTGTAAAGGTTGAGTTGCAGAATCCAGTGGTGCGCATAGGTGCGCCGTCCCCAATCCGTTTCCCTCTGGAGCATTTCACTAAAGGAATTCGTTGCTTCTTCCAGTTGCCCCTGATCGATGTACAAAACGGATCGACGCAGCTTCGCCTTCTGGTAAATGTCTGTGCCCGCTTCATGGTGTCCCAGAATCCATTCAAAGCTAAACTGTGCCTCAGCCCAGCTACCGCTAAACTGTGCCGCGCATCCGAGGTGCAATTCTGCCTCGCCCGCCCACGGACTATTTGGATATTGCTGCCGATGCTGCCGAAATAGCCCGATTGCTTCTGGATACTTATGCTGGTTCCATTTTTGAATCGCCTGCCCAAAGAGCAGGTTGTCATTTTCCTGCTGCTTACGCTGGCCGGGGTCGGCAATTTTGGCAGGATCTGCCGATCTCGATGGGGTTAATGGGCTCCCCAACTGGCCCGCCATTCTCAATTCTTGTTCAGTTGGCGCGCGGCTTAGATCCAGCGGCCTCAGACTGATTTTCCTCGGGGGCTGTGGCGGCGCCGCCAGCTGCGTCGTGTTGCCACTGACGGCGGCCGTAGAGGCCGTAGACTGCGCCTGCTTTCCGGATGTCAATTTGCCTGTTCCGGCGGCTAAGGCGCGCATGCCATGGGGCAAGACAGTTAACTCGAGCAACAGGATGAACGTAATCAACCATCTGCAAAAAAGTGCAGTAATCCTAGCGGAAGTAACAATGGTTCTGTGATTCATGGAGTTCGAATTCGATCAAGCTGCGGGCGTGCGTATTCGATGGAGCTACAGCTGGGTAATTCCTGTTGTTGGGTAAGTGATTGTTATAACGGGCGGCGTATGATCGTTGGGATCAGGCGCTGGTCCTTGAGAACGCGTTGGATCCAACGGAAAAGCGTCTTGTCTATCTAGCACTCCATCTCCATCGGTATCGGCCACGAAAGGGTTGGTTCCCATCGCAAGCTCTTGCGCATTTGTGAGTCCATCTCCATCGACGTCCAGATTCGCTGGATTGATACCCATGAGCACATCATCACTATCGGATAGACCGTCACCATTCGTATCGGGATTCAGCGGATCGCTGTTCCAGTTGTACTCCTGCCAATCTGGCAACCCGTCTTGATCGGCATCGAACGGTGTGTGCGTTAGCACGGGAGCATGTCTTTCAGTGGTTGTCCCATCACCCAATTGGCCATAACTGTTTGGACCCCACGCCCAGATGAGAGCGACCCCTTTGTAAATGCCAATGGCGAGGCTGTGGTTGCCAGCGACGACCGAGATCATATTGGCGGCACCACTAACTGTCACGGGCGCGTTGCGCTGAGTGGTTGTGGCATCGCCCAACTGACCGTTACTGTTGTAGCCCCAGGCCAAGACCGTTCCATCGCTTTTCAGAGCCAGGGTATGGTATTGACCTGCAGCAACCGCGATAGCGTTGGTGACGCCAATCGCTTGCACCGCTACATAGCTATTGGTCGTCGTGCCGTTGCCAAGCTGACCGTAGTAGTTGTTACCCCAATCCCACACTGTCCCGTCCGCTTTTAGGGCAACCGCATGAGATTGCCCAGCCGCAATCGCTACCACATCATAGATGGTTCCCGCCCGTACGGGCACATAGCTAGTACTCGTGGTCCCGTTGCCAAATTGACCGTTACCATTGTAACCCCACGCCCAGACCGTCCCATCCGATTTCAATGCAAGGGTGAAGTACTGCCCAGCAGCAATAGCAATAACTCCATTTAACCCGCTTACCTGCACCGGCATAAAGCGATTAGTCGTCGTCCCATCGCCAAGCTCGCCATGCCCGTTGTACCCCCATGCCCAAACAGTTCCGTTGGTCTTTAGGGCTACGCTGTGACTCTCTCCAGCTTCGACCGAAACCACGTTTGTTAATCCGCTCACTTGGACAGGCGTGTTGCTTTGTGTCGTGGTCCCGTCCCCAAGCTGTCCATAGTTATTGTAACCCCACGCCCACACCGTCCCGTCCGATTTGGCAGCTACGCTATGGTAAGTCCCACCGGCTACTGCTGTCACGTCACTAACACCTTTGACTTGCATGGGAAGCGATTGGTCAGCCGTGCTTCCTACTCCCAGTTGACCATAATTGTTGCGACCCCAAGTCCATAAAGAGCCGTCGGATCCAATCGCCAGACTGTGATTAAGACCGACCGCCGCATTACTGGCAATTTGATAAACTCCGCTCTTCGTATCGCTCGGAGTGTACCCACTTAGGAATGCTTTAGCCCGAATGAATGTAGTAGTCGCAACGCTGATCGTCGACCCCGAAGAAATAACCGGATCGGACGCTGTGGGATCGGCGCCATTGGTCGTGTAGTGAATCGTTGCACCCTGTGTCGCGCAGCTCACGGTGACTAATTGAGCTTGCAGGTAATGCCCTCCTTCAGGAGCAAAAATCGGAGTAATGACCTTCGGCGCAAAGGTGAGACTCAGAATTGCTCCTGGCACGCTTTGGCTTGCATTCGTGCCGTTGCCAAGCTGTCCGTAACTATTCGCTCCAAACGTCCAGATCGTTCCGTCGTTCTTCACCGCAACGCTATGTGTGCCGGCGCTTATCGAAGTTATTCCAGTAAGATTGCTTGCAATCACAGGAGCGCTGCGATTTGTGTTGGTGCCGTCTCCAAGTTGACCACTATTGTTGTAGCCCCAGGCCAAGACCGTTCCATCGCTTTTCAGAGCCAGGGTATGGTATTGACCTGCAGCAACCGCGATAGCGTTGGTGACGCCAATCGCTTGCACCGCTACATAGCTATTGGTCGTCGTGCCGTTGCCAAGCTGACCGTAGTAGTTGTTACCCCAATCCCACACTGTCCCGTCCGCTTTTAGGGCAACCGCATGAGATTGCCCAGCCGCAATCGCTACCACATCATAGATGGTTCCCGCCCGTACGGGCACATAGCTAGTACTCGTGGTCCCGTTGCCAAATTGACCGTTACCATTGTAACCCCACGCCCAGACCGTCCCATCCGATTTCAATGCAAGGGTGAAGTACTGCCCAGCAGCAATAGCAATAACTCCATTTAACCCACTTACCTGTACCGGCGTAAAGCGATTAGTTGTTGTGCCATCCCCGAGCTCTCCATGCGCGTTATATCCCCAGGCCCACACAGTTCCGTCGCTCTTTAAGGCCACGCTGTGACTCTCCCCAGCTTCCACCGAAACCACGTTTGTCAATCCGCTCACTTGCACCGGCGTGTTGTGTTGCGTTGTTGTGCCGTCCCCAAGCTGTCCATAGTTATTGTAACCCCACGCCCACACCGTCCCGTCCGCGTTAGCAGCTACACTGTGGTAAGTCCCAGCTGCCGCCGCTACCACGTTGCTCAGACTGCTCACTGGACCGGCAGACCATTGCTGCCCTATGCTCCCATTCCCCAGCTGACCATAATTGTTGTAGCCCCAACTCCATAAAGAGCCGTCTGGTGCAATCGCAAGGCTGTGGTACAGACTACTGACGACGTAGCCCCCAATTTGGTAAGCCGCAGTCTTAATGTCGCTCGGACTATATCCAGTCTTAAATGCTTTCACTCGAAGCAACGACGCACTTGAAACGGTCACGCTTGAGCCCGAAGCGACGATCGGATCAGAGGTTGTGGGAGCATTTCCATTCGTTGTATAGTGGATTTCTGCACCAGCTGTTGCACAGCTAACCGTGACGTTCTGCGGCTGCAGATAGGAGCCTCCTTGGGGACTGAGGACCGGGATTGTAACTTGGCCACCACTGAGGCTGAAATTCGGAACCAGCGTCGGCACATTAGAATTTGCATTAGTACCATTGCCCAATTGTCCATAGGAGTTGGTTCCAAAGCTCCAGATAGTGCCATCATTCTTCACTGCGATGCTGTGCGTGCCAGCGCTTACGGAAATCGCTCCGCTAAGATTGCTCACTACTACCGGCGTGCTGCGGTTCGTGTTAGTGCCATCTCCAAGTTGACCACTATTGTTATTGCCCCAAGCCATCACCGCCCCATCGCTCTTGACTGCCAGCGTATGGTTTTGTCCAGCGGCAACACCAATCGCGTTCGTCACTCCAATCGCTTGCACCGCCACAGTGCTCGTGTTAATGGTGCCATTGCCAAGCTGACCGTTACTGTTGTAGCCCCAGTCCCACACCGTCCCGTCAGCCTTTAATGCAACCGCATGAGATTGCCCTGCCGCAATCGCTACTACATCGTAAATCGTTCCCGACCTCACCGGGATAGAACTATTCGTTGCAGAGCCATTGCCAAGTTGACCGTTACCATTGTAACCCCACGTCCAGACCGTCCCATCCGATTTCAATGCAAGGGTGAAGTACTGCCCAGCCGCAATGGCAATAACGCCGCTTAACCCGCTTACCTGTACCGGGGTAAAGCGATTAGTGATCGTGCCATCCCCAAGCTCTCCATGCGCGTTATATCCCCAGGCCCACACCGTTCCGTCAGTCTTTAACGCCACACTGTGATAGTCTCCTGCCGCAACTGCGATCACGTTGGTCAATCCGCTCACTTGCACCGGCGTAGCGCGATTGGTTGTGGTACCGTCGCCAACCTCGCCGTAAGCGTTATAACCCCACGCCCATAGCGTCCCGTCACTCTTGGCGGCCACACTATGATAAGTCCCAGCTGCCGCCGCCACCACGTTGCTCAAACTGCTCACTTGCTCGGGAAACCACTGATCTAGCGTGGTCCCATCACCGAGTTGCCCATAATTGTTATGTCCCCAACTCCATAAGCTCCCATCCGGTTTGATCGCCAGACTGTGATAAAGGCTGCTCACCACGTAGCCGCCAATTTGGTACAATCCGCTCTTGGTATTGCTTGGGCCATAACCAGTCAGGAACCCCTTAGCGCGAAACAGAGTTCTATTAGCAATGTTGAGTGATGAGCCAGAACCTATCACACTGTCCGACGCCGTTGGATCGGCTCCATTTGTCGTGTAACGAATTGTTGCCCCCGTCGTCGCACAACTCACGGTCACAGCTTGAGGCTGAAGATAAGCGCCCCCTTCAGGACTAAACGTAGATGTTCCTACCTGATCAGCGAAGGTAAGATTTACAACTACAGCCGCCAGATTAGAATTTGCATTGGTACCATTGCCCAATTGTCCATAGGAGTTGGTTCCAAAGCTCCAGATAGTGCCATCATTCTTCACTGCGATGCTGTGCGTGCCAGCGCTTACGGAAATCGCTCCGCTAAGATTGCTCACTACTACCGGCGTGCTGCGGTTCGTGTTAGTGCCATCTCCAAGTTGACCACTATTGTTATTGCCCCAAGCCATCACCGCCCCATCGCTCTTGACTGCCAGCGTATGGTTTTGTCCAGCGGCAACACCAATCGCGTTCGTCACTCCAATCGCTTGCACCGCCACAGTGCTCGTGTTAATGGTGCCATTGCCAAGCTGACCGTTACTGTTGTAGCCCCAGTCCCACACCGTCCCGTCAGCCTTTAATGCAACCGCATGAGATTGCCCTGCCGCAATCGCTACTACATCGTAAATCGTTCCCGACCTCACCGGGATAGAACTATTCGTTGCAGAGCCATTGCCAAGTTGACCGTTACCATTGTAACCCCACGTCCAGACCGTCCCATCCGATTTCAATGCAAGGGTGAAGTACTGCCCAGCCGCAATGGCAATAACGCCGCTTAACCCGCTTACCTGTACCGGGGTAAAGCGATTAGTGATCGTGCCATCCCCAAGCTCTCCATGCGCGTTATATCCCCAGGCCCACACCGTTCCGTCAGTCTTTAACGCCACACTGTGATAGTCTCCTGCCGCAACTGCGATCACGTTGGTCAATCCGCTCACTTGCACCGGCGTAGCGCGATTGGTTGTGGTACCGTCGCCAACCTCGCCGTAAGCGTTATAACCCCACGCCCATAGCGTCCCGTCACTCTTGGCGGCCACACTATGATAAGTCCCAGCTGCCGCCGCCACCACGTTGCTCAAACTGCTCACTTGCTCGGGAAACCACTGATCTAGCGTGGTTGCATTACCGAGTTGCCCATAGTTGTTGCGTCCCCAACTCCACAACGTCCCGTCTGGCTTAATCGCCAGACTATGATAAAGGCTACTGACTACATAACTACGAATCTGGTACAGCCCGCTCTTTGTATTACTGGGGCTATAGCCTGTCATGAAGGTCTTGGCCCGCAGAAGAGTCGTGTTGGGAACATTGATCGAAGACCCTGAAGCTACGACGGGATCGGACGTTGTTGGATCAGCCCCGCTCGTCGTATAACGGATCGTCGCGCCGGGCGTAGCGCAGCTCACCGTAATGTTCTGAGGCAGAACATAAGCGCCTCCTTCAGGGCTAAAGGTCGACATCGCAACCTGGCCGGCGAATGTGAAACTAACAACTGACGCCGCAGTGCTTGCATTTACTACAGTTCCTCTTCCTAGCTGTCCGTTCGTATTTAGGCCAGTGCTCCAAATTGCTCCGTCGGTCTTTAATATCAGCGTATGATTACCTGCGGCCAACGCACTTGCCGCACTTATGCCAGACACAGACACAGCCGTATTCCGCTGGGTCGTAGTGCCGTCTCCGAGTTGACCGTAGTTGTTGTAGCCCCAGGCGATGGCGGTTCCATCGTTTTTTACCGCCACAGTGTGATACTGCCCCGCTGCGACTGCAGCTATATTTGCCACCCCAGTCGCCTGGACGGCGCTCAACCGTTGCGTTATTGTTCCGTCGCCGAGCTGGCCATACGCGTTGTAGCCCCAGGTCCAAACTGTCCCGTCAGATTTTAATGCAACGCCGTGTCGCTGGCCGGTCGCGATGGCTATAACATTGTAAATTGTTCCCGATCTCACCGGCGTCAATCGTTGAGTTGTCGTGCCGTCGCCTAGTTGGCCGTACCCATTGTAGCCCCAGGCCCAGATTGTCCCGTCCGATTTCAGTGCCAGGCTGAAATACTGCCCGGCTGCAAGCGCGGTGACTCCGGTCAAGCCGCTAACCTGCACGGGAGTAGAACGGTTGGTCGTTGTCCCATCACCCAGCTGGCCGTATCCATTATAGCCCCAAGCCCAAACCGTCCCGTCACTTTTCAGAGCGACCGTGTGGTAGTCGCCTCCCGCAACCGCGACGACGTTCGTTAACCCGCTTACCTGCATGGGGGTAGAGCGATTAGTGGTAGTGCCGTCGCCGATTTGGCCGTATCCGTTGTAACCCCACGTCCAGACAGTCCCATCCGATTTGGCAGCTACGCTATGGTAAGCGCCTCCAGCCCCCGCCA
>Ga0209056_10002934_pt1 | contig 18286 bp, 20 predicted proteins | sample GraSoiAngelo_114_FD_185876 | JGI IMG/M metagenome (GOLD analysis project Ga0209056, IMG submission 185876) | Grasslands soil microbial communities from the Angelo Coastal Reserve, California, USA - 14_0903_13_40cm (SPAdes) (version 2) | ecosystem: Environmental > Terrestrial > Soil > Grasslands... | reverse complement strand
CGGCGCCACCGACGAGATTGGCCTGCGCGGCGTCGAAGGGCGGTACCATGTCCACGACATTCATGCGACGATTCTTCACTTGATGGGTCTCAACCATCTGCGGTTGCTTTACTTTCACAACGGCCGGGGTGAACGGGCGACCGTCAACGGCGGCACGCTCATCAAAGAAGCCCTGTCCTGATTGCGGATTTCGGATTGAAAGACAATCCGCAATAGGTTCTTAAGACTGTGAGTGCCGTCACCAAATGCGGCGGATTGGCGTTGCAGGTCCGTGGGAGGAGTGTTGCGCCCGCCGTGCCTCGCTATTCACTATTGGTTGTCTGAATTATCTCGGCGCTCTCTTTACCCCTACAATCCACACTCAAACGGCAATACGTTTTCCAATCCGCAATCCGAAATCCGCAATCGGCAATCGGCAATCGGCAATCCGAAATTTAAAAAGCCAGGCGTGCGCCCATCTGCATCGTCCGCATGCTCTGGGCGCCGCGAATCTGACCAAAGAAAGGCGAACTGACGTTGGTATCGGGGCCTCCGTAATTCACTTAGAAATTTGAGCACATTGGCCGGTCAATTGCCACGAATTCCACGAATTACACGAAGCGAATTTCCCTCGCTTGCTCAGGCGAAAGAGTTTTCGTGAGTTTCGTGTAATTCGTGGCAGATGTTTTTCTCTCGTCAATTCTTTCTCCGAGCTTCGAGACTGAGAACGTGTGAAAAAATCCACATCTCGTAGGGGCGGCCCTGCGTGGCCGCCCGCGAGTACCCGCTGTTATTGGCCGGGCGGGGCGACCACGTGGGGTCGCCCCAGCGCCGGCTTGAGGCTGTACGATTTCGTGTAAGGGTTCAGACGTTGTAAAATCTCGCCGGTGGGAGCGCGGTCAAGGCTTCGTCGCTCAAGGACGGCGGTCGGTTGATGTGTGTAAGAGCTCATCGGTCTCTGGTATATCTGGTCATCGCTGGGGCGATCCTTGTTCGCGTGTGCACCGCGCAGATACACGTCGGAACGATACGCGGAGTTTTCCATGACGAAACGCGCGGGGTTCTCGAAGGCGTTCGAGTGACCCTGGACAACGCGATCTCCGGCTACCACCGGAGCACGCTCTCGTCGGCGGATGGCGGCTTTGTTTTTCACAATGTCCCTTTTGGCGCCTATACCATCCGCGCGGAATCTCCCAGATTCCAGGTGTTCTCCGAGACGGTCTCCGTCCGGTCGAATGTTCCGCTCGAGATCCAGGTCCAATTTAAGCTTAGTCCATTGACTGAGGATATCCTTGTTGTACCGGTTCGTGAACTGGTCGAGAAGGATTCCTCGAGCATGCATGTCACAGTCGATGCAAGCTTTATTGAAAGGCAGCCAGGGGCGGCCCCCAGTCGAGGGTTGCAGCCCTTGATCTCCACGCTCCCCGGCTGGACCGGCGACGACGGCGGCCTGCTCCACATCCGAGGCACTGACGACGAGATTCTGTACGTGGTTGACGGAATTCCGATCCTCGATCGCCTGGACCCTCGATTCAGCGCCCCGGTGAATCTGGAGACGATACGTTCGATGGAGCTGATTACGGGAGACATTCCGGCGGAATACGGCAACCGGCTGGGCGCCGTTGTGGTTGTCCAATCGAAATCCGGAATCGAGACGCCTTCGTTTGGCAGCGTGCAGGTCGGAGGCGGGAATTTTCGAAACGGGGAGATATCCCTGGAGTCCGGCGTGAAGTTCAGCGAAAAACTGGGCGTCTTTGTCGCGGCTGCTTCAAGCGGGTCCCATCGCTTCCTGGACCCGCCGGGCATTCGGAACTTCGGCAACGCGGGGGGCACGGGACAGCTGAACTTGCGTCTGGATTGGCGCCCCTCGACTCATGACACATTCCTGTTCCATCTCTGGAACGGCCTCAGCCGTTTTCGGGTGGCCAATAGCGCCGAGCAAGAGGAGGAGGGTAACCGGCAGAAAGCGCGGTTGCGCAATGACAGCCAATCGGTCATCTGGCAGCACGTGTGGTCTTCCAACAGTGTAAGCAATCTGGCCGTCTACCGCCGCTCCTTTTCAAGCCGTGTGGCTCCAGGCCCCCGGGACAGCCCCTTCATGGTGACGCAGGATCGAACGCATGGGCGCCAGGGACTCATCGGCAACTTCAGCCATCAGCGCAGAGGCCACACGCTGAAGTTCGGAATGGAAGGGGTGCGCACGACGCCACGAGAGACTTTCTCTTATGCCGTGACGGACGACGAGGAGGCAGAGGAGCTAGGCTTCACGGCGGCGGCCCGCAGCTTCGTGCCCGGCCGCCCGTTTGAATTTGCCGGCCGCAGGACTTTCGGACAGGTTTCCGGATTCGCCCAGGATTTCTTCTCGCCTTTCAAGAACTTCACGTTGAGTCTTGGCCTGCGCTACGATTACTCGCATCAATTGATCTCGGCTCAACACTGGAGCCCCCGCATCGGCGGCGTCTACTACAGCCCCAGATTGAAGGCAGCCTTCCGCGGCTCATTCAATCGCCTGTTCGCGTCCCCTCCGGTCGAAAATCTGCTCGTTTCAGCTTCCGAGCAGGCGCGCCGGTTATCGCCATTGGCGGACGCCGGAGGAGGCTACACGCCAATCAAACCGGGAACCGTTTCCGCATATGAGGTCGGGTGCGCGCATGACGTTCTGGGGTTCGCCAGGCTCGATCTTGATTACTACTGGCGCAGTTTCGTGAACTTCGGCGATCCAAACGTTTTCTTTTCGACAACAATCATTTTCCCCAACAGTGTTGCGCGCGGAGGCGTGCATGGTCTCGACGTGCGCCTCGACGTGCCCGAACGTCGCGGCTGGTCGGGCTATGTCAGTTACAACAACCAAAACATTTACCAAATCGGGCCGATCAACGGAGGGCTTTTTCTTACGGCCGAGTTGAGCCGGTTCGGCCCAGGGGTGCGCTTCATCCCGGATCAGGATCAGCGCAACAGCGGGTCGCTGAGTATAAGCTATCACCATCGAAAGAGCGGGGCATGGGCCTCCTTCGCGGGTGCTCACGAAAGTGGGACGCCGCTCGATATTGAAGAGGGGGAGGCAGACCGGTTGACTGATCAATTGCGCCGCCAGGGTGTGGAGCCGGACGCCGTCGTCGATTTGAAAACGGGACGCGTGAAGCCGCGGACGCTCTTGAATTTTTCCACCGGGATGGGGTTGTTGCGCAAGGAGCGCCTCTCGGTGAGCGTGCAATTCGATATCCAGAATCTCGCCAACAGGTTGTTCGCTTACAACGTTGGAAATCCCTTCAGCGGAACTCATTTTGGTTACCCTCGTCTTTACAGCGCCCGTTTGAAGCTTACATTTAGATGACCGGGAGGAATCCTGTCGAGTGGATTGCCAAGTTATCAGAAACCCTGCGCCTGCCTCGCCCAGCAGAGTGGACGCAGCATACTGACTATTTCAAGACTCTCAAGTGGATGGAGGTGAGGGATTTCAAATTACCGCTGGCAATTTGAATTCTAGAGGCACGATCAGCGTTTCAGAAGAGAATTTCAACCAGAAGAGATACGCGCGCGAGCAGGCTTATAAAGAAAGGAAGCGGCGCGAGTTCAAACCCTGAATACGGAAGGCTATTGCTTCCAGGCGGTCGCTCTGGGCGCACGGTCCGTTATCAAAACGGTGGCACTCCCGGCGATTGTATCCAGCAGGATGGTGAAGCCGACCCAGAAGAGCAGCTGCGGGAAAAACGCCGTCTCGAGAAACCTCTCAAACAGCGGCATGGCTCGGAAGAAAGACACATCAACAATAGTCGTCATACTGACCGGAGATACAAGGCGGTTTGCCGAAGCGATTGCCAGGAAGCTCGGCATCGACTGGGTCCGGGCAAAGCTCGCCCGCGAGGAAAAGTCTCAGCGATTGCGGATTTGCAGGCGAAGGCCGGAAGACCGCTATGGTGGGCGATGGGGTCAACGACGCTGCGCGCTCGCCCAGGCCGACGCAGGAATGGCGATCGGCGCCGCAGGGCTGCGCTGCGGGGCTGCTTGTACTACTTGACACTCACCGTGGGCGACGCGTATATTTCACCGAGTGTCGCGGGGTGGAGCAGTCTGGTAGCTCGTTGGGCTCATAACCCAAAGGTCGAGGGTTCAAATCCCTCCCCCGCAACCACTTCCTAATAAATAACTTCCAGACATTTCGAGGGCTTGCAAAATCGCTCCAAAAGCCCTCAGTGTGATAGAAATGTAGTTCTCGAAAAAGATGTGCTGCCGCCAGTAGGGGAAAATAGCGAAACTTGCACGCGGCCTCAAATTGCCGTGTTTGGTGGCAGATTCGCCCCGTGCTCTTGTATTGCGCTCGGCCCCGCCGACCCTTTAAGGTGCCGGCTTCAAACCTGCAGCCAAAGCCTCGTCTCGGCTATTCAGGATACGCGTCCAGTTCCGGCAGTTGTATGACGGGCAAGACAGTCGATGAAACACCCTGCTATTGACGTTCCCGTGGTATGCGACGGCACGGCCCTCCACAGAATCCGCCTTGGTTTTCGACCGGAACGCCTGGTCATTATGCCGAAAGTCCCAAGGCAGCGCCTGGTTCGGCATCGACCAGATTCCCACCCTGGCTTCCCGACCTTGTCCTCAAGCTGGGCCAGCTCAAGGTCGGACGAGTACTTCTTGAAGCGCTAGACGGGTAATTGTCGGCACAGGTCCTTAAGCTCTGAAGGGCTAGGTATCTCGGTCTCTCCGCTACGAGTGATCAGCGATACTTCCCACGGTCGTACGACGCCCTCCCGTTGGTCGAGAGTCGAGTCAAACTTCCGACACCAAATCAGGCGCCGGAGAGAACCGTAGCAGACTGGAGGGCAAGCTGCACTCCGCGGGGACGAGGGCAGCCCGGTGCTCAGCGGTTCGGCGACTCGTGAACTGCTGTCGCCAGTACTCGTCTGCAGCTGCCGGTGTTCCCGGGCGGGGCATTCCAAGAACCAACGACCGGAAGTCAAGAGCTATCAGGTGACGGATGCCAGGCGTGGCCTTCGACTTTAGTTTCTCTTCCTTCTCTCTCAGCCAATCGGCTGCGAGGTTCTCAAGCATGTCTTCAAACCTTTGCGATTCAGGTCCAAACGTCAAGTGCAGAACTCGTGCCTCGCCATTGGGATCATACTCGAGCATGTAAAACTTCCGGTCGACTGAACCCCCCGTTGCCCGGGTGATCGTTGACGGCAAAGATGTCTCAATGGAGCTCCTAAAGGCGGGTCTGGCCGGGCACTTCAAAAGTACAATAAGAACCCGGACCTAGAGCTTGAGAGTAGAGCCAGGAAGGACCGGGTAGGCATGTGGTCGATGCCCAATCCGATTGCACCGTGGGATTACCGTCATCGACCGGCGAGGACGTGGGAGGCGCCGCGCGCGTATACCACGGCAACGTCGGCAGCCACGTGTTCCACGCTCCCAATCATATCCTACCGCGGCGCTGGCGCCGGATCAGCGCGGCCCCGGTCAGCCGCAAATGGTTGGACAACCTCCGACAATCCGAAAGCCTCCCACAACTCGGCTCCCTTCACCGTTAAGACTCACCGCAAAACGCATCGAAACTCCAATATCCAGCTCCGGATTTAATCCAACGCAGGATTTTGTTGCGGCAAGCGCGACAAGAATCCTTAATTAATTCGTTAGGCTGCCAGCAGTGGCTGCGAACGGACTGCGCGCACGGACAATGTGCCCTCTGGGCTACGTGTGGCCATGACAACTAGGAGACCGACCCTTTCGGGGCCAACCCTGGCCTGCAGGCCGCGCGCGGAAGTCAATGCGGCCGGCGTCAGGACTGGCATCGTCTCCCTAGATTGGATGATGTACGCGAGGTAATTAGGGATAGGGTTTCCAGCTTTGGCTCGCACCTCGAGGTACCCGCTCACAGTTGTGGCGTAGGCGCTGTCGCGGATTCGGCTGTCAATCATCGCGACCAGCTCCGGCCAGCGTCTCAGATGGGTACGACGATTGGACCGAGGGAGAATGCCTGCGGTCCGGCCTCGCGGGCGCTCTTGCATTCCATTGGCGTACTTCAATTCTGCGGCGAGGTGCAACGAGAACTTGCGCTTCCAGTGGCTAGCGGTGAGCTCCTCGCGATCTGGTTGGTGGAATCGGAGGAAATCAGCGAAGGGGTCGTCGCGGCGACGGCACTGCTTGCACTCGAGGATCAGCAACTCGCCTCCATCGTCGATACCCCATAGATCGCCTGGCCACCGACGATTTCCAACGACGGGCGTGTAGAGCCACTCGAGCGGCCGGGGCCAGCAGATTAGTTGAGGAAAGGCCCATAACCAGGTGACGGCATCTTCCTCGTGACGCACGTGCATGGGGCCACCTCCGTCCCTGTACTCCACTGGGGTAGTGAACTGAACAACGCATTCGTTCATTAGAATTGATTCTGGCAGCCTAACGACAAAGCTCAGCGGCCGGCGGGGCTGGAGAGCCGCTTAACCTCAGAAAGGCGACATGGCCCGCGGGTCTGCTGCACCGCCTGGTTGGCCTGATTGGCGTCAACCACATTGACCTTCATCGCCTTATTAGCGTTAGCCAGCTCCCACGTGCTTCATGCGTCTGAGTCACGCTCTCCCCGGCTCCCACTTCGGCACCCGCAGCGCGCGGAGGGTGCTCCAGCGGCTTCTTATGGATGATGTCTTTCGGCATATTGGAATCAAAGCAACGGCTTGGAATCGAGGAACACCACTTCTGTCTGCCCAACACCTTGCCGACCAGCCGCGGCCGAATGCCGTCCGCTGCGTCGGCTCGTTGACAAGAATCCCTTAATTCGTTAGGCCCTCTCGTCAAGTTCCTTGAGTGTCGTTCCATCCGCCGCCTTCCATTCGGTGAGTCCGTTAGCGCCTCCTCCATGGATCACGGCCGCAGCCGCGCTAGTTTTGTTTCTCGAGATTCGCCGTGAGCTGTACTTCAGATGCGGATTGCACCGCGATGTCGCGCGACCAATCCTTATGACCAAGCATCTTGACGGTTATAGTGTGCTTGCCAGGCGTGAGCTTGAGCGCGGCAGGACAGTTTCCGACAAACTCGCCGTCCACCAACACATCTGCTCCAGCCGGATTTGAAGAAACGTTCACGGTTCCCTTTGTCCGTTCAGCAGGCGTGCTCTCAGGGGGCTTGTTCTCCCCAGCCTTATTGTCCGCGGCCTTGTCCCTCAGACCTTTTTCTTCACTCTCCCCCTTTGTCACATCGGTCTTGATTCCCACCGGAATCAATCCTCGCTCCTTTTCACCCACCGAAACCGCTACTCCCGTCACACCCTGCAATGCAACTAAGATTGCGCGGTAATTATCCTTGTCGCCCTGCAACAAAATGCCCGCAGCCTTGCCCTCTGGAGTCGCGTACTGAATCCCGATATAGTGGAGCCGCGTCTTGTGAAAGAGGCCGAACAAGGCGACTGGAGCGACAAGTATTGCCAAGGCGATCATCGTTCCCACTCGGCGGTGCGCCTCCTGTCCGTAGCTGAGAGATGTTACTGACTTGGCAGGAATATCAACCTTCTTGCCGTCCTTGAGAGCCAGGGTAATGGTGTCCGAAGTGACCGTCAGGCGGTTGTCCCAATCTTTCGGGTCCACCTTTGAGTCCACCGAGCCTCCATTGTACCGGACCTTGTTGAACGTGTTTCCCTGTCCCTGCGCAACAAGGGCAAACGCCAGGAGACCGACCAAAAACCGTCTTACACACAGCATACGCACCCCCGAGCCTCGAAAATCGTTTCTGTCCTTCTAGTGTTCTTGACTGACGTGGTCATCGTGTTCTTCCTTCTCTTCGGCCTCCAGGTGGCTCTCCATGCTTTGAAAAGTCCACAGGATTAATCACGTCATTCGTAGCGCCTGCACTATGCCCTTCACTTCGACCACGCCGCCGCCGCCGGCCACGACAAATTCGAGGTGAACAGCACCGGATATCGGTTCCTGAAACCGCGTTGTTGCACTGAAGTCGTACTGGTCCTGATCTTGTTGACTCGTTAGGAGGTGAAAAGCTTGAAGGCTCCGGCCTCGAAGGAGAGATCCCGGAACCCGGCTTTGAATGCAGGGACCCACGATGAGATCGGCAAGTGCTTCAGTCAAACGCGATCTCCGCCAGGAAGTCACGGACGGCATCGCTGCCCTCGAGAAGGGAGTGGACCCATGCGTGGCCTTGACTGGCACTGGGGCCTGTCACTCAGCCATTCATCATCGCCCGTTGCCGGCCGTGGGCACGCTGGCCTTGTCAGGAGTTGCCTTGAATCCGGATTTCTCCGCAAGGCCGTCGGCTTGTCAGAGTCCCCGAATTGCGCCGCCCGTCTGCGCCGGTCGAGAGACAACGCCCTCTATCTCGATAGTCGCGGTCTCAGGAGAATAGGACAGTCGTTCAGAGGCGGCTACGAATTAGACTGATCCATCCTGCAATGTTCAGGTTTTTAGACAGTTCTATCGAATAAGAGTTGGGCTGTCGGGTTAGAACGCTGTATGACGTTCCAGCAGCGATTCATGATTATCACGGCCCTGGCCGCAGTTACGGCGGCGATTGTGCTCGCGCGCAAGCCAGTCCCGACGCCTTCATCCTCTCGCGTGATGTCACAGTTTCGAGGCCTGGTTGCGGCGTGGCTTGCTGTCGTCGCGGGTGCTCTCCTCGTGGTCGGTATTGTGAGCGACACATTGTTGCACCACATCATTCAAATTGCGCCTCTCGTTGCGGCCCTGAGTCTTCTGCCGCGGCGATTCGATTGGGGCGTGAGTGCCGCTGCGCCGCTGTTTGCCTTTTGGTTATTCGTCATGGGCGCGATTTGGCTGTTCCTTCTCGGTGTGGCTAGAATCGTCACTGGAACGTTTACCCCTGTTGAAGTGATTCTTACGGTCATCATAGGCCTGGCCTCTCTGCTTGGGCTTGGTACGGCATACCGACGCGGCACAGCCATTCCGATCCTGGCGCGGCTCGGCACGATCGTTACCTTTGCGGTCCTGCAATTCGCGGCAATGTGGTTCAGCGTTCAGCCTTTTGTGACCAGGCGATAGGCGGTTCGCGATTCGGAGGGCCGCAGCCTAACTAGGCGCTGCACCCGGCGGCGCGGCTGGGCAGTTGGATGATTCGAGCAGTCGTGAGCGGCGCCGAGCGCAATTTGCTGGTTGGAAGTTTTGGTGAGCGCCGCTCGCGGCTGAGCGGCGAGCCGTTAGCTCGACGTCTCAGACAGGCATTGAAAGACGACCACTATGTATCGGAGGCTTCAGGACGGAATTGGTTTTCTAGCGTCAGCAACCGTGTTTGGTGTTGTGAACTATCTCCACTTTTCAAGGCCAGTGACGTGTGACGACTGCTTCTTTCCGTATGGTCTACCCTTTACGTTCTTTCGTGAGGGCGGGTTTGCGGGTGGCGGCGGACTTGTATGGGAGGGGATAGCGCTTAATCTTAATGTAGTCGTTCTCGTCGCGGTCGGACTTATTCTCTCTTGGCCTTTGAGAACTCTCGCGAAAAAGTATTTAAGCTGATCCGCCTTTATCAGCATACGGAGTCCCTGTCTGGCTACGTCGGCCAATCACTGCGGGCGGCCCGCGCCCCGGCGAGGCAGTCGATTACCGTTCCCTCCCAACTGCGGCGAAATGGACAGGTCTTCATGACCTTGGCAGCACTCGCGGCCGTTAGCGATCAGGCACGCCCCTCGCTCGGTTGGCCACCGATGACAGTTCGATGCTGAGCAAGCCGATCAACTCCTTCTCGTTCTCAATCCGGCTGCGAAAGTCCCGCACCCCTTCCGGAGATCGGGTCGTTTGGCATCACGGAGAGGCGCAATCTTAAGGCAGCCTTTTCTTTCGCTCCTGCCCGGTTACGATCGCTTCTATCTCTGCGGGGCCTTGCTATGCACGGCGAACGGAGGCGACATGCGGGTGCTTACGTCCTGTACCAGGGCGACAGCGACCAGCTCGATTACCTTCATGAAAAGGCGCGATCAGACGCATTTTGCCACCAAACACTGCCACCAAGTGGCTGGCTTGCTGTCAGGAGATCCCGTAAGTCTTGGGGAATCAATCGGCGGAGCTGACGGGATCGAACCCGTGACATCCCGACTGACAGTCAGTTCGGGGCGGAAAGCCACTGTAACTCGCTGAAACCGGATGTCGCTCACTCTCAATGGCTTGTGCCTGATTCTGTACCTTCCAGTTACCCTCAGTTTCGGTGAATTCCGTGTCCAAAAACGCCGATACCGTGTACAAATTCCGTGTACCCTTTTACGCCCGAACGCGCGAGAGTGACGTGCATCGATAGCGGGTTTCGCGGACCGCGGCAAGCTTATGGCGCCTGCGCGGCGTTTTCCTGCCCTTTGGGCTCTCATCGAAATGGTCCGCTTACCCGCGACTTCTGCCAACCTGTGAGCGCCGAGCCGACTTTGCGGGTAGCCCTGGGGAAGAGCTCGAGAACGCGATGGAATATTTGCGCGGGCTATAAAGACGCGCTCCGAGGAGCTTGGGGCCACGAGTCTGCCCCCGGAACATCGGTGAGTCCTCTCACGCCGGCTTGATGTTCGAGTTTCTCCGGAAAAAGTTGGTCGGGTCGTATTTCTGCTTGATCGCAACCAGGCGCGCATGGGTGCCGCCAAAAACCGCCTCAGCCGCACCTTTGCCCTCGAAGCTCTGGTAGTTGCAATAGATGCGGTTCCCGGAATAGGGACGGAGGAGCCGCGCGGTTTCGTCGGCCCACTCCAGGGTGGGATCCGAGGCGTGGCGATCTTTCCATCCCGCCCCTTGATCTGAAAAATGGGAAGATCTTGCGCAACCGAGATTATTACGATGCCGCAACCATGATGAAACAGGTTGGAGTGTCGCCGACTCCGAAAATCGAATCGCCCAAGTGAGCTCAGTCTCGTTGGCGGAATGAAGCAATGGTGCGACTGCCACTTTGCTCCCTGAGTGATCCGGAGACAGCGTCTCGATCTCCTGCTCGGACACCATCACGGGAGCACACGGGGGGTGCCCGGGGATTCGATCCAAGATGCGTCCTATTTTGTCTATCCCCCGGCTTGAGATCGGTCTCTCACTGGTCGGACGTCGAAGGCGGAAGCAAGCCCAGCCGCCTGACTGCCCGTTGTGCAGAGGCTTTTCGAATCGCCTCTGATTGCGCCAAAGCGGCAGCCGCAGCTGCTTGTTCCCTAGTTGCGTGTAAACCCGGGAGAGTTGGTAGTGGTAGCTGCCATCATTGTCAGCTTCGAGTGATTTTTCGAGTTCCACGCGGGCTTCTTTCAGCCGCCCCTGGGCTGCGTCGATCTTGCCGAACAACGCATACACGTGGGGTACGTTGTTGGGATTTCCCTGTAGACCTTTCAGCAAATAGGGCCTGGCTCGGTCGTACTGGCGCCTCAGTACTAGGATGCTTCCCATCAGAAAACTGGCGTCCGGATCATCGGACTTTAGGTCCAAAGCCTCTTTCAACTTTTCCGCCGCCTGATCGATTTTGAAGTTTTGGTAGTAAGTCGTAGCCAGTCCGAAGTGGCCGGCAAAACCGTGTGGACTGATCTGAATCGCCCTGCGATACTCTTCTTCGGCTTCCCTGAAATGCTCCCCTTCTCGATAAGCGTCGCCCAGCAAGATATGCACCCTAGCGGAATTCGGATTCAAAACGCTGGTGTGCAGCAACGAGTTGCTGGCAAGCTTTTCAGCGGTCCTAATACGCCAGTAAGAACTCTCGAAATTCTCAGGATCGAGCTTTACTGCCCGGCCGCTAGCCAGGAAGGCCGTTCGATAGTCACCCGAGTGAAAGGCACAGCGGGCCAATATCAAGAGGTCTGCTGAATAGAGCTTTTCCAGGTTCGGTCTTAGCGCTTGGGTACAGAGGCTGTACCGTCCCTCAGAAAACAAGTGCCTGGGGCTCGCCGGACTCCCAGCTGAAAACTTCAGACTGGCAGTGGCCTGGACCGCCCCGGCGAAGTCTTGTTCGGAAGGTTCTCCTGCAAGGGCCGCCGTCAGGACCTCCCTCGCTTCCTTATTCTCACCGTCTATCCACTTCCCGAGCCGAGCCCTGAGCGCGTTGACTTTTTCGGGAGCCAAACCTGCTAGAGAGGATGCCGCGCTGGACTCGACGAAATGCGAGTCGAGAGCCCATAGCTCGTCGAAGGACCTCATTGCCCCAGCAAGGTCTCCGTGCTCGATGGCGACGCGAGCCACGCCCAGGCGGGCGGGCAGGCACCCCGGGGAATTTTTAAGCTCACTTTGAAACAACTGCTCTGCGGAATCGATCTCCCCCAGTCGGGCAAGTCCCAGACCGACGACGGAACGGAAGCAGGGATGCCGCGGTGCTGTCGTTGCGAGCCTCTCATAGAGCTTGATCGCATCTTCTCCTCGTGATTGTTGTTCGAGAGATTCCGCAATCAGGAGTTGAGAGTAAGGCGAAGCTGCCCCAGTACGTGCAAGTTGCTGCGCCGCTTCACGGCTCAAGGCCAGATAGGAAACGCCCAGCCCGTACCAGGCGTCCGCGCTCTGAGGGTTGACCTGCGCCGCGTCAGAATACCAGTTGTTGGCCTGCCCATAGTCCCGTAGGATTGAGTTCGCCTGGCCAAGCACCACCAACGTTTTCTCGTTGCGAGGGTCGAGACTCTGAGCGCGCGTTAAATATGCGACCGCCTCCCGCGGTCTTTGCAAGCGAAGCAGCGAGAGACCTAGGAAGAGGTTGGCGGGGAGCACTTTGGGATTTTGATGAAGAACCGCCTCGAACGTTTGAATCGCCGCAGAGTAGTCTTTCAATGAAAACTGCATCAGACCCAGATTGAGCCTGGCGCCAGTCAGGTCCGGACGCAGTTTCAGAATCTCCTGATAAACCTTGGCAGCCTGTTGATAGTCATCCCGCCGCTGCGCTTCTGCCGCGCGAGCGGAAAGTTCATCCAGCTGAGACTGGGCAGTCGTCGTCGCCTGCGCGCCAAGGCCGTTCTCTAAGGACAGGCACAAGACCATCATAAGAATCCTCGAGGTAAACCAGGGAGACACTCCTGGACGGCCAGCCTCAGGACTCCAGCTACGAGACACCATCAAGTCAAACACGGATTCCACGTAAGATCAGACGACAAATTGACACCTTCTGCACCCTTCGGAATCACCCCATTGCAAGAACGATGCCTTGGGGAACTCGGGCCTTCCCCATCCTCAAAGAAACCGAAAGCCCGGTCCCCCTTTTCGAACTCTGGGCGCCGGGCTCTCTGGACTCTTACGGAAGTACGCCGCCCCTCAGAAGAGGAGCTTTAGTGCGAGCTGTACGTCCCTTCCCGGGAAGGCCTGGTTAAGTCGTCCGAATGCTGCGCCTCCAAAAGCTGTATCCGGGTTAAAGAAATTGGGGTGATTGAAAGCGTCGTAGAATTCAGCGCGAAATTGCAGGCGGAACTGTTCCTTGAGCTGGAAGTACTTGTGGATGCCAATATCCCAGTTGTTGAGCCCCGGCCCGCGGGTGGTAGACAAGGTGCGCCCAACATTGCCGAATGTGAAAGGTGGCGGCTGAGCGAAAGCCGCGGTGTTGAACCACATGTCGTGCCGGTCCACACCCGCCGGGACGGCGCTCGGGTCACCCACCAAGTTGGGTCTCTGACCACCACCAAAGGAGTTCGTGTTGTTCGTGTTGGCTGTAATACCCAGTGGCAGTCCGCTCTTAAACGTGGTTGTACCGCTGACCTGCCATCCACCCAGGAGCGCGTCCAAAGCAGGCTTTACGTTCGATCCGAAGCGCCTTCCCTTGCCGAATGGGAGCTCGGCGATGTAGGTCATCACAAAGCTCTGTGGAATGTCGTTGGCATCGAATGCCTTCTCCGCCGCCAGGTTGTAGAAATTCCGAGTTCCATTAGTCTGCCATGACACCCAGTCCTGATCTCCCAATGTATTGTCCAAGAACTTTGACACGGTGTACGACGCAAGGAAGTACACGCCATGGCTGAACCGGTGCGTGTATTCCACCGTCGCCCCATGGTACCAGGAGGAGCCACCCAGCGGCTCGCTGAGGGTCACGCCGCAGTATTGTGGGCGCGGTCGAAGCAACTGTCCTATCGGGACAGTGGGTTGATTGAGACCACAGGAACTCGCCGAGATCAGCCCATTGAAGGGATTCGCTACTTTCGCCAGCAGCTCATTTCCGAGTGATAGGTACTTGGGATCGAGTTGGTTGCCCTCAAGATTTGAGTAGTTCAGCTTAACACCGTGGTTCCCCACGTATGCGACGTCCAAGCTGTCGTTAGGCGTCACGGCGTATTGAAAGCCAGCCATCCACTGTTCGGCATAGGGGCTGGACCTGTTTCTGCCCAGGGCAAGCACGTTTAGGCCGACATTGGTCAGAGCTCCCAGCGAGCTTCCCGGAGGAGAAATCAGTCCGCTGGGGAAAGGGTCTTTCAGCAGGTTCACCGGGGTGATGCCATCGACCGTGCCAACATAAGGAGTCGTTAGCGAGAAGCCCTGGAACGGCATGTAAAAGACAGGATAGTTCTGAATGTAGAACATCCCGAAGCCCGCCCGGGCCACCAGCTTTTCTGTCACCCGGTAAGCCAGGCTTGCGCGAGGGGCAAAGTTGTTAAACGGATTGTCGTACATTCCGTGTTTGTCGGGGCTGGTAAACACTACGAAGCCCGGTGTGGAAAGAGGTGAGGTTCCACCGACCTTGGTGGCCAATTGGTCTTGAATGGGATTGGTACCGTTGAAGTCAAAGTAGGAAAGACGGTTGAACCGTTCCGAGGGGGCCGTCTGCAAGTCGTAGCGAATTCCAACAGTTGCGGTGAGCTTCGGCGTAGCCCTCCACTGGTCCTCGAAGTACCAACCGTGGTACTTCTTCATATACGCGGGGCTGGCGTTCTGCGGGAATCCTCCGCGGTCCCCGGTCCCAAGCAAGAAGGAGGCGAATCCGAGCCCTGTTTTGGGGTTGGCGGCCGTGGGATCCGGCCCCTGGGTCATAGTCTGCGGAAAATGGAAGTTCGCCAGGTTCGGGTTAATATAGTTGTTCGGGAAGGCTATCAATAAATAACCAAACGTGAGCGTGTGGGCGCTCCGGACCTTGGTGAAATCCAGCGAAACGCTCCCAGTGTTACGAATTGAAAAAGTTTGGGCAACATTCCCACCCAATTGAAACATCCCGTCCGTACTGATGTAGGGGAATTGCTTTGCCAGTTGATCGAAAAACGCGGGCAGCCCAAGCTTGGTCGGTGGAAATCCAAAGCTTTGCTCCACGCGAGTCTCTACCCATCGGTTCACTCCCGCGTTTACGCTCATCAGGAAGGTTGGGCTGAACGTGTAGTTATATCCCAGACCGAAGTCCCCACCGGTTGTTACCAGCCTTTTCTCCCGTTCCGGCAGGATTGTCGGGTCCGAAGAACGCGCCGGTCCTTCCCTTGAACTCAAATGTCTGTGACCAGCGCGCAAACAGGCGTGCCTTCTCGCTGATTTTATGGTCGATACGGCCTGTGTATTTGTCCTGGCTTGTCGGCGCCGTGACGGCACTCGTAAAATTGTTGACCAGTCCCGATCCGGTCGGTTCAGGGTAGTACCCTGCCGCAGCCACGGCCACAGGGTCGAACATCGAAGGGGGGATGATGTTGCCTTTGAACGGATCGCGGATGAACCCGCTCTGAGTGGCCACCAGGCCGCTCGCCGGGTCCACTTGGCCCGCCGTGATGGATCGCGTGGTGAACGGATTGTAGAGTTGGCCTTCGTAGACGGGTCTCCCCAAAGCGTCGGCGCCAATCTGCGGACCGAGCATGGCCGAGAAGTTCCCTTTTCGGAAGTCATCTGTCGGCACCGTGCTCAGCAGGGTCAACGGTGTTCCCTGTCGGAGCCCCTCATAGGAGGCGAAGAAGAAGGTCTTGTCAGGTTTTTCGTAGATGTGCGGGATCTTGACTGGTCCTCCGATCGTGCCTCCGAATTGATTGCGCTTGAACTCCTGCAAAGGAAGACCCGCGCGGTTATTGAACCAGTTGTTGGCGTCCAAATTATCGTTGCGAAGAAACTCGAAAGCGCTCCCATGTAACTTGCTGGTTCCTGACTTGGTGATTGAATTGATCATCTGACCCATGCTCAGGCCATACTGGGCCGTGAACACGTTCTGCTGAATCTTCATTTCCTGCGTTTCGTCCACGGTGGGGCCATACATGATCGCGTCCCAGTCCCCCGAGGCGTTCCAGTGTCCATCAAGGAGAAACCCGACTGACCCATAACGCGAACCGCTCATCACGAAAGCCCCCGCGTCCTGGTCGGCCCCCGGCCCAGAGGTCATGGCACCAATATTGAAGGCTTGCCAGACCTGGCCCCGATGTGTGTTTGAGTTGATTGAAACCAGAAAGTACGGCGATCGAAAGTCCAGAGGGAGTTCAACAACTTGCTGCTCGGAGATGTCCGTAGCCACATTGGCATTGGCGGTGTTTAAGGCCGGAGCCGTAGCGCGAACCTCCACCGTTTGGGTGACTTGGCCGACCGTGAGGGTTACATCCTGAGTTGCGGTCTGACCTACGGTCAGCACTATTCCACTCTGCACGTAAGTCTGGAATCCCGTGTGACCCACTTTCAAGTTGTAGGTCCCTGCGGGAACCAGCGAAAATGTGTAGCGTCCGCTGGCGTCCGAAGTAAATTCTCGGCTGAACCCTTTTTCCGGGTTGCTCAGTGTCACCGTAGCGCCCGGAATCACAGCTCCGCTGCGATCCTGGATCGTCCCGCTGAGCGACGCTAGGGCTGCCTGCCCTTGGGCGTGCAGGTGAGGCCTCCCTGCGAAAAGGGCACACACAACAGCGCATGTAATGCCCGTAACCCGGACTAAAGATGTGCCGAGACTGGAGCGACCAAAGTGTGCGCTCGTCGGCGCGAATGGCTTCATGGCGGCCTCCTCGGTGAACAAGAGGTGTTTTCCTGCCCGACGCAAGGCCCTTTCCTGTGTGGCGGGCAGTATGCAAGGGTCAAGGTAGGTTGTCAAGAGGACCATGGCAAGCCGACGTGGAGCGGGACGGCGACGACCAATCCGCCGGCGCGCAACAGATATTCGGGCGGCAGAAGCACGGCCTTGCTCGGCCACGGCTCATCGTTGACGGCGAGCCGCTCCACGCTCAGGGCGTACCCGCAGCCGGTTTGATCCCAAGCAAGCCGCTTGGCGGACTCGAGCGAGGGACCGACGTCGCTGCACCGCCATGCGTCGAATTTGCTGCGGAAGACGAGGAAACGGGGCGCCCCGGCGGGTCGGGCGCGAGCAGCGCCGGATCCATCGGCGAGAGCGGACGGGAATCCTTGCTCATGGCCGCTGCAGGGGGTCCTGAGTCAGGCCGTGCCCTTTGAGGGCCAGGAGCACCAAGCCGGCGCCGGGCCGCGGGTAGCGGTCTCCAATCCTGAATTTCTTGGCGGCGAAGATCTCGCGCAGGCGCGTCGAGTCGTCCTCCTTTTCCAGGAGGCTCAGTTCGTAGGCGAGCTTGTCGGGGCCGAGCAGCGGCGCCTCCCACGGCTGGGGTTCGCCGAGCACAACGCGCCAGCCGTCGTCGCCGACGAGCTTGCGCACGACCTTCCCGCCGCGGCTGTACTCGTACATGAACTGGTCCGCGTTGGACTGGCCGACGACGCACAAGGCCTCTCCGTTGAGCGCGGACAGCTCGTCCAAACAGCCTTTCTCGTGATCGTCCATCAAGCTCGGGTAGGAGGCCGCGTCGGCGTGCTTGACCACAAGCCAGGGCCCGTCGGTGTAGTGCGTCTTACCTCCGATAGAGAGACCGCTCCGGGCCGGGTCGACGGGCCTGCCGTCGCCGCTGCGGACGCACATCAGGCAAAGGGAGAATCCCATGGTCTGGCTCGACCGAGAAGTATAGATAAGCTTTGCACCGACTTCAAAGCTCGAATGATGCCCGGAAAGTTCTATCTTCTATGTAGACTGGGCCGCCACTTTTCAGACGAGTCCAAACATTAGAACCGGATGCGCGACATGAGCGCTTCCGGTTCTCCCTTTAGGGAGAAGGGGCGGATTTGTCGGCCCCGAAGGCGCGTTGAGCCAGGCGCCTGAGGAGCGCGATGCCCAAGATGAGATAGGCCGCGAGTTGGGCTAGGTTCCCCACGAAAAAAATTCCCCAGCCGCGGAACTTCGAGAAGATCCATGCGGCCCCCGCGCAGGCCAGAATGAATGCCCCGACGTCGTAGGCGGTTTGGACAGACGCCAGTTCGTTGAGTGGAAAGACCCAGCGCATTCCTGCTAAGCTGCACGCCAGGCAGACGAGCGGCGCCGCCACAAGCAGGACGTTCGCCTGCAAAAGGCTCCTATGCAAGATCGAATGCGCCAAACTCAGGCAGAAGACCTCGAAAACCGCGCCGCCGATGGCGATCCCGACGATGACGCTGGCGATCAACCGGCCGTC
>Ga0209056_10002933_pt1 | contig 18287 bp, 19 predicted proteins | sample GraSoiAngelo_114_FD_185876 | JGI IMG/M metagenome (GOLD analysis project Ga0209056, IMG submission 185876) | Grasslands soil microbial communities from the Angelo Coastal Reserve, California, USA - 14_0903_13_40cm (SPAdes) (version 2) | ecosystem: Environmental > Terrestrial > Soil > Grasslands... | reverse complement strand
TCCGATGGGCAACGCAGCAATCCGCGACTTCAGCCTCACAGTCAGCCCCGGCTCCATAACTGTGCCAAGAACTCAAAGCGGCACAGTTAGTGTAACCGTTCAGAGTCTAAACGGGTTTCCGGCCACAGTCAATCTCAACGCGACAACAATCCCGCATCTGCCATCCTTCTTCAATCCTTTATCCCTCGGCCTCGTATTCAGCCAAAACCCAGTAACACTCCAACCGGGACAGTCCTCGATTATCACCTTGACGGTCACTGTACCAAAGGGCACCCCAGCACAAAACTATGACCTCAAGATCACCGCCGACACCATCAGATCCAGAATCTACCGAGATGTAACCCTGGCAGTTCCAGGAGCTGCCATCATCCTATCACTACAGAATCCTACCTTGGCTCATTCAGGAGACAAGGTAACAATAACCAACACCTTCGAGAATGTCGGAGATCTACAGGTCAGAATAACAAACATCCAGATCTCCTCCAGCTTCGGCAGCTTCACACTGCTCAACCCCAACCCGTGCCAAGGCAACCAGTACTCGCAGATCTGCTGTTACAGCCTCTGCGATATTCCCGGAGCCCCGCTAATCTCCCCCGCAGGCAACCTTACAATCGATCTCAGTTTCACCGTCCCCTCAACCGCTCAGACAGGAAACTACACGCTAGTTGAGAGCGTTCATTGGCAGTATCTTCAGAATTTTCCAAAAATATGGTGGGATGGCGGATCAAATTCGATACAGTCGCACATCCACCTTGCCGGCACAGATAGCAGTGCAGGCGGCTCTGGTCCAGGAGCCAATTCAAACAGGTACTCACCTGTCATTCTCCTCACTGCCTTAGCGGGCCTCATCATTCCAGCCATCGCGATACTGGTTACAGGTGGGCTGATAGCGATTCTTGCAATCATACTGCTGAGACGGAGACCCAATCCGACCAGCTTTTCCTCGTCCAGCTAGAGAAAACTCTTCCACTCAAACCACTCATCCGAGGACCTTGTCCTCGATACCGTGGATACTTTCGAGGATTGTTACCGTCAGGCCTGAGACCTGGCAGGTGGAGGAGCATGATCCCGTTTAGGCCCTGCAATGTCTCTCCTGCCCCTATACCACCCATGTCAACCCATCAGACAAGGGATCAAAAGGAAAAGAACAACCATTCACGAATATTATTCGATCTTGGAGAAAGTGATCCTGCAACGGCCGACTGGCTCCCCTTGTCGAACCTCCTCCCGTTTTGTCATCGGTTTCCTCTATGCCTCAACTAGATGAATGCGATCATGTAGCGGAGCCTTGCCCATTGCCAGTCTGAAACTCCCAAACTGGTCTCCCCTGTCAGCACCTATGATGCTCGTACAGACGCTTGCAGCCATATTCAAGTGATCTCTCGAAGGGGGGTTCGTTTCACGGCCTGGTTTGATGGAAAGCTTACAAGGACGGCAGAAATGTGTCGTTCAGGGGAAAGGCTTGGCATCTCAACGTGAATCGAGAAATGTTAGTGGACCCGGGACGCGCGAACTTCGATTCTATGTGTCGAGTGCCCGCGAGATCAACAAGCGATTCGCGGGCAAACATATCGCGATCATCGGTGACAAGGTGGTGGCTTCGGGGAAGAGCCCCATGGAGGTCTGGAAGCGAGCCAAGAAACTCCACCCGCAAGGCAAGCCAGTCCTAGCATTTGTCCCCAAGGACGACACTCTCGTGCTGATCCTTGGTTAGTTTCTCCTCCCGGAGAGAATTCTCGCACATCCTAGGTGAGATTCTAAGACCAGTGGCGAACGTACAGGTTAGGGCCGCCCGTGGGCACTGGTTTCCCGCGTTGATGTACATAGACTCCGGCGCGGACATGACACTCGTCCCATCGGATTTCGGCAAGCTCCTAGGAATGGACCTCGCCAAGAACAAGGCATCCCTGGCAGGAGTGACAGGCGCTCCACTCCGAGTATCTCTTCAATCGGCTGAGATCAAGATCGGACGCGCGGTCGAAAAGGCAATGATCGCTGTAGCGACGAGAAACGACGTTTCTTACCTATTGGGAAGAGAGGGACTCTTCAGGGCGTTCAAGATAACCTTTGAGGAATACAAGGGCTTGACGAGCTTCACTCCTCAATCAAAGACAACGAAAGGCTACTTCGGAGCCGCCAGAGGAATCGGCCCCTTCACAGCCGATGATGAGATGAAGGGCCACGACTAGATATGTCGTCGACGCGTTCGCCTGGCTAGAATACCTCGATGGAACAGTCTGTGGAGCCAGAGTTCGAGACCTACTCGAGGACTCTCGAAGTACGGCTACAACATCGGCAGTGACCCTAGCCGAAGTGTTAAGCAAGTTCATTCGGAATCACAAGGACCCCATCTTGGCGTTGAAGGCCATCGAGGACAACAGTGCCCTCGAAACGGTCGACACCGAACTTGCCAAACTTGCTGGAGAACTTCATGCCGAACAAAGAAAGAAGATACGCGACTTCGGACTGGCAGACGCCTTTGTTCTTGCAACGGCTAGGAAGAAGTCCGCGAAGATTCTTACTGGAGACCCGCACTTCGAAACTATCCCTGAAGCAATCCCGGTGTGATTGCCTCCCAGATAAGTGAGGAAGAATGGCCAACCCTGCGATTCCTCACAAGCCCCGAGTTGACACTATTCTGATGGTGGAGAAGCAGATACAAGCAGCGAAATCCTATCCTACGAAGAAGGAATTGTGGCAGAGGCTCCCGCGGAAGGTTCAGTACCAGACCTTCAACAGAATCCTCGACTATCTGGAAAGCTCCAACAAGATTCTCATCGACAAGGGAGAAATAGTCTGGACGTTCCCCAGCAACCAGAAACTACGGCGACTACTGCACACCAGCAAGAGACTACGCTAGAACGCTCAGCAGTATCCAAATCTCCTCTCATACTCCCTCTACAACGCCTGGCAGGGCGCGGTATTTTACGAGCCGGATGTTGGTCGCCCGGTAATTCTCGCCCCTGATATCACGGAGACTGTGTTCGAGAAATCGTTGGCCACGTATACCATGCCAGTGCCAGGGTTTACGGCGACGCCGATGGGTGAGTTTCCAACAGTGATTGTGGCTGCGACCGTGTTCGTGCGGCCGGAGATTACTGATACGTTCCCTGAATCTTCATTGGCTACGTATACCTCATTTGTCTTCGGGTCGACGCCCACGCCGAACGGCGAGCTTCCAACCGGTATGGTTGCAACTACACTGTTCGTCTGTCCCGATATGACGGATACTGTGTTGGATTGGAAGTTTGCCACGTATATCGTGTCGGTCTTTGAGTTGACGCCGATGAAGGCTGGCGCGATACCGACAGGTATCGTTGCCGTGACAGCATCGGTCGCGCCGGATATTACAGAGACAGCGTTTAGAGCATTGGCGACATATACCATATCAGTTACGCTGTCCACCCCAACGAAGTTTGCTCCAGCCCCAAGCAGTATCGTATCAACGATCCTGTTAGTAGCACCGGAGATTACCTGCACCCCGCCAGCGGCCACGTAGATCATGTTCGTCTGGGAGTCGACTCCGACCCCGATCGGTGATGTTCCCAGCTGTATCGTGGCTGTAACAGCGTTGCTGCTGCCAGAAATAACCGATAAAGTGCCCGAGCCGCTGTTGGTCACGTAGATCGTGTTGGTGGTCGGGTTAACATCAACACCATAGGGAAAGGAACCAACCGGTATTGTAGCGACAACCGTGTTGCTGCTTCCGGATATCACTGATAGCGTGTTCGAGAAGAAGTTGGCAACGTACACCATGTTGGTCGCGACATCCACAGCGACACCATGCGGTTCACTTCCAACCGGAATCGTAGCTGTCACGCAGTTGCACCCGCGGACTAGAGGGGCACCGGCCAAGGGGGCATAGACGAGAGGCGTGACTGTCAGTGCTAGGAGCGCTAGAAGAGAGACGACAGCGGTCGCGGAAGACCTCTTCAATGACAGATTCATGATAGACCAGTCTCCGAATTAACAATATTGGTAGAGTGTATTTTTCAGAGGAACGGAAGCAGCCTCGCCGCATCCGAGCAATTCTTCAGATCTTTTTCATCTTTGAAGGAGCAGGGTTCGAGGGTTTTCCAAGTCTTTCGGGCCGTGTCTCCAGCATCTGTTTTAGCCCCCGCAGATAGTTCGCTTTTCCCTCTTGAACGAAGGATTTCAACCTGGGCAGACTGCCTCGCTCCGACCTTCTCGATTGCCGCACAGGGACGATGTGAACTGCACCATCCACAGCCGTGATTGAAACCATCTGTCCCGCTTTGATATCCAATCTCGCCCTCACTTCACGCGGTATGGTCACCCGACCCCTCGTGGACAGAGTTACCCTCGCCAGGGTTTTGGAGAGATACCGCGAAGCCTCATGTGTTTCCTCCTTATACCTGAATCCGGGTAGGGAGGTCTCGAATCTCCGGTCCTCTCCTCTATCCTCCTCGCTGAAGGGCTTGACACGTTCTCTATCGGTCCCAACGGCCCTGCCCAGAATCATTTGACGGTGACTTTTGATGCGCTTCTTCACGATCTTCTCTGTTCTCCCTGTCTTCATCTTCAACCCCTCAGGTAGCGATACCAAGGACAATGCGGTAGCTCTCTCACTTTTTAAGAGACGCCCGGAAAACCAAGTGCGTCGGGGGCCGGTCCCCGAGTTGGATCAGACGGTCAGTTTTTACTCCTAATTTGCCTAGGTTTTACTGGTTGGGAGATTCGGTAGTATGGCAGGGAATTCACCGAGATCTTCCGCCTAATCTCCTGTCGACCGCTCCGAAATATCAGTGGGCTTTAGGGATTAATATTGGAGCCGCGATCTAGTTACACGAATTGTCCGATCAAACCAGTGACATGCTGGATGATGAGGCTGAGGAGAAGCGTGCTCGGTGGACCTTCAACCTAGGAGTGTTCTTTCTCCTATTTCCATTTTCGATCGACTTGAGCTACATGACAGGTACGCTCATCCCTTTCGGAATAGGGGTATCGCTCATAGCGTGGCGTGTCTCGAGAACACCGGAGATCACCCGACCGATATCCACTCGCGTGGGCAGTCGATTGCGTCGATACCTCTCCAATCTAGGGATCTCTCTCGGAGCAGCGCCCATCCTTCTAGGCGTTGGTATCTATGCCACTACGAATCGTTTCTCAGAAAACCCTATCGGATTTCCTTTCTCGATAACGCACCCGATTCCAGGCTGCGCCACCCCCGGATTCCCGACACTCTGTCTTGCCTACGACCCAGTATTAGTCGTACTGAATTATCTGTTCTGGGTCGGGCTCTCTCTTGCCGTTCTGACTCTGGCCGGTTGGCTTCGCACCCGAGGCGCAAAGCTCGATTTCACGGAACAGCTTCCCAAAATCCTCGTTCAGAGGTAATGACCGATCGACTCGCGGGATTCCAAAACACTAATCTCCTAGGTCGCGATCTGAGTCAAAGCGACCATGTTAGCTGAACAACTTGAAGCTCAGGATATCCTCCTCGACCTCACCATCGCTCCGTTCGAGCCGTTAACCCCCGGCAATGGACAGAATATCGGGGAGAAGAAAGAGAAACTCGCCAACGCCATCAAGGAACGACTCTCCAATGACGATCTCGAACGGCTCAAACACCAGTTGGCCGGGCGACTAGTTGGAATAACAGTCGTCTTCCTGCTCTGGAAAGGATCACCCACCGTAACAAACACTCGTCCAATCAAAGATCTGGACAATCTGCTCAAAATAGTGTTCGACGTTCTCCGAAACCACCCGCAGGGCCTGGGGATTATCGAGGAGGACAGCTACATCGGCGAAGTATACGCCACCAAGCAACTCGTCAATAGGGAACAAGACGAGGGATACAGGATTATCATCGAAGAACACCACGACCCAGAGATGCTACGCACCCTCAAACAATACTACTCGAAAACACCAGCATAGCTAACCGGGATACTGAAGAGATTCTAAAGGGCCTCAAACGACTCTGGTCCCGATGGAAAAAAGCCTAGCCTGCCGATAGTTCTAACGGTTCTATCAAGTCTTCGGTTGATTGAGGCTTGGACTTGACTTCGGAACATCGACTCGGAGGATTACCGCAGTCGTCGGGTTCCCCTTCACAGCTTCAATTGTCCCGCCTTGCAGCCCGCGATGGGCCAGTGAACGGTCGAACCTCAACCGCCCACGCCGGGAAAGGTTGATTGCCGCAACCACATCCCGGTCCATAATAGACCTACAGTTCTGACACCACAGTTTTCGATTCAATCGTCTGTCCTCTTGGAGTCTCTCCCCGCATTGAGGACAGGTAACACTCGAACCCCTGGTCTCGCTCTTGCTCAGATGAATTACGGGTAATCCTGCCCAAGTCGCCTTGTACTCTAGCTGACGTTGAGCCTCACCATAGCTCCAGCCATTCATTCGATTCCTCCTTCTTGGACCCTGACCATTACTTCTACGGTAGAGACCTCGGATGCATTCAATGTTTTCCAGCACAATCGCTTCCTTACGCTCGAGGGCGTCCGCCACTATGCGTTTCGTTGCCTTGTGGAGAATATGTTGTGTGCGATTGTGTCTTCGGCTACCGTATTTTGAGGCGAGCCTTTCTCTGATCCTATCGTCATCACGCTTGAAAGAGGCTATGACGCGCCTCGTTGCGTCCACGATTTTCAGCGTGTCGGACAGGTCATATTGTGTCACGCGGTCTAGGTTGCCCGCGGTCAAATTCCGCAGATTCCTGTCTATTCCTATCGTTCCTGTAACCTCGACTACGGCCACCTCCTTGGAGATGCAGAGGGACAAGATGCTCTCGGTCAGGGTGAAGGATCTAACCTTCAACGATGGATCAGATAGTATTCGGACCGTATGAGGATTCAGCGGGATATGTTCGAAATCCCTATCTCCCAGGGGGACTCGGAGCTTTTTGCCTTCTATTTTGAATCCGTAACAGGAAACGAGAACCGCATTGGACATGAATGGTGTCTTTGTCGGGCGGCCTCGTCTGAGCGATTTTTTCTTGAAGCAAGGATACCTGCAGCCTTAGAAATGGCGGTGAGACGGTATGCCGAATAGCATCTGTATTTCTTGAGTTGTCGATAAGATAATGTCGAGAGTCTTTTCATCGACGAGGAATCAGTCTCCAGCCCGATCTTGATCGAGTCGTTAACCATGCAACGGAAGATTTCGAGCATTGTCTTCACCCTTTGACTGGGCTGATAGCATTGTTTCACTGACTTGACAGCTAGCAAACTGTTCTTGTGACAAAGATCAGAGTATTTCATCACGAGAGAGCTGCGCAAGTAATCTTACACCAACCGAAGACTTTACAGCGCTGTTCAACTATTCCGTCGTCTCTTCAGGGTGGTAAAGACGATTCCCACACCCGCCTCGAAACTGGCGAGCGACCCTATCTCGAGCCCGTCCAGCCAGGCTTATCGTCCGTTGGACATTGACACTCTCTATTACACGCGTTCCATGTTCACTCTTCGCTGGTCTGTTGATGGCGAGCATATCTATTTCGAGACGAACATTACCGGCCGATACAACATCTGGCGCGTCCCCAGCCAGGGCGGCTGGCCCGTCCAGCTGACAGTGAGCGACGAGAGGAACGATCTCGCGGATCCCTCACCCGATGGCCACCTTATTCTCTACTCGCAAGACTCTCAAGGCGACGAGAAACCCAACCTCTACCTCCTCGACCTAACAGAGTACACGACAAAGAACATCACGCGCACCGAGAAGATCGGTCACAGGGACATGAAATGGAATCTCGACGGCAAATCTCTGTTCTATGCAGCCGAGCGAGACATACCTGGGACCTACCCGATCTTCAACCACGACCTTGCAACCGGGACAGTCAAGAAGATCATCAGCAGCGATACCGGCGACTGCGAAGCTCTCGAACCCAGCCCCGACGGGAAAAAACTCGCCTTCTCTCGGACACGGAACTACCAGTACACTGGCGTCAGCGTTCACGATGTGGAGACGGGACGCGAGACAGTTCTCGCCCCAATAGACGATCGCTCCACCAGCATCGTCGGCGGCTGGACGCGCGACAACAAACGAGTCTATGTCACCAGCAACGCGAACGACAAGGGAATAGACGCAGTCGCCTTTCTCGATCTCAAAGAAAACAGCGAATTCCAGTGGCTCACGCTCCAGGACTGGGACAGTTCTCTCGTAGATGTCAGCCCGACCGAAGACAAGTATGCTTACGTCGTCAATCAAGCAGGCAATCTCCATCTCTTCATTCGGGACCTCGACGGAAGAGAGGAAGAGATACCTCCGGGCCATGGGGTCATACGCGCCGCCCGCTTCTCTCCAGACGGTAAACAGCTGGCGATAATACACGCGTCAGGCGACAGCCCCCACGATATCTGGGTCTACGATCTCAAAGCCCGAACCCTCAAACAAATCACCTACTCGCTTGTTGGTGGACTAAACCAGGACAACTTCATCCAACCACACCTGATCGTCTACCCTGCTCAAGATCAAACGCCTATCTCCAGCTTCCTCTACGTCCCCGCCAACATCAAACCCGACCGGTCCCACCCTGCCATCGTCTATCCGCACGGCGGACCCCAATGGCAACACTTCAACAGCTGGTACCCTAACATCCAATACCTCACAAGCCATGGTTACGTAGTCGTCGCGCCGAACTACCGTGGATCGACAGGGTTCGGACGCGAATACATGGAATCCCTCCGCAAAGACGCGGGCAGAGGCGATCTCAACGACCTTGTCGCAGCGGTCGACTATCTCAAGACCACCGGTTACGTGGACCCGAAAAAGATCGCGATAATGGGCGGGTCCTGGGGAGGATACCTCACACTAATGGCGCTCACCAAAACACCAGAAATCTGGGCAGCAGGCGTCGGCATCGTCCCACTCGCCAACTGGTTCACAGCCCACGAGAACGAGGATCCTGTGCTGCAGAAGAACGATGAGTGGTTGATGGGCAATCCAATTACCGATCGCGAGCTCTGGCGTGACCGCTCGCCAATATTCTTTGCAGACCAGATCCGCGCACCCCTCCTTCTACTCGCAGGACAACACGATATCCGCTGCCCCGTAGAAGAAACGCAACAGATGGCCGAAGCAGCACGGAAGAACGGGGTAACAGTAGAGGTCAAGATTTACGAAAACGAAGGGCACGGGTTCGTGCGGAGAGAGAATGAGATAGACTCTATCAAGAGGGCCGCAAGATTCCTAGACCAGCATGTCGGACAACCAAGATTGGTCTGATGCAGGCCAGCTCGAATAGCGTTTTACCCGAAACCGAACGGTGTGGATAACCACAATTCTAGGGTCACGATGATTGCTCCGAACCCGACTAGGCCATAGCTCAACTGATCTTTTCTTATGATACGCGATCCGAGGACCCCGGCTACTGCGAGCATTAGGCCGAACCAGGCGACGAGGTGGATCAAGAATCCAACAAGCGTTGTTGCAGCGCCAAGCCAGCGGGGAATGTATCTAACAGTTACATCGAAGACTTCGAGTACTATCGCGCCGATTATCACGCCGATAAGGAACCAGCCAAAGCGTCCGGTAGTGGCCAAGAGGATTCGCCCTTCGCCAATGTTGTTCAACCGGGTCTTTAATCACATGTGACCGTTGTCAGGTCACGCGCAATATTGAATCTACGCTTGGCTCACAGGGCTTGCGCGTCACCGGATGCGACCACAGCTCCACTGGGCCTCCTTCTAAGAAAGAGGAAGGCGACAAGTGCCGCTACGATCGCTGCAACGCCGATTCCACCATAGACAAGGGGCATCGAGAGGATGCTAGCGGGCTGAGGCGATGTAGGGGCAGCGCTAGTAGTGAAAGTGATCGATGTGTTATGTTTCGAGTAGCCCCCATTGCCATCGACCCTCACATTGTATGTTCCCGGGGAACCCCTGCACGAGAGGGTCGATCTATCTGAGCTTCCCATCACGAGACTGTTCGTTGAAAAAGAACAAGAAATGCTGCTAGCGGATACCGTAGTTGAGAGAGTCACGGTTGCAGAGAAGCCGTACAGTCGGTGGAGGATTATGGTTGAATTGCCAGAAGTGTTCCCTACAATATTGACACTTGTCGGATCTCCGCTAAGGTCAAAATCTGGCATGTGAGCGTTCCGCCAGACATTATTGTCGACCATGCCTAACGCAAAATCAAGCGCTAGGATCCCAGTAATAGTGGTTCTAAGAGAGAGGTTGATCTCGATGAGAAAGCCCGAGGATTGGTCAAACGCAAGGCCGACAGACTCCGAGTACGAGATTCCCATGTTGGAACCTGGGATGGAATAATTGAGGAAGTTTACGTTTCTTAGAGAGCCTAGAATCATCTCGTTGATCGTCGTGTTGAAGGTAGGAGCTGAGAGAATATTCCAGATTTGGTTGGGAGCTTCAAGGCCTCCGGCCAGCAAGAAATAATCGCTAGTACTCAGAGTGAAAGCTGTGATATTAGACGCGCCCGTGGCGACATTCACGAGTCCTCCCACACGTGCGCCCGTTCCGTTCTTGTATATCGAGATGAGTTGTATGGTAACTGATGGACCAGAGGCTCCGACCATCTGAACCGCGGCGTAGGCTGTATCGTTTAGGTTGGTCGCGAGCGACTGGCAAATTCCGGGGATCGAGGATTGGCAGGAATCCTTGAGTACTTTGTACTGGGCAAACTGTCCAGGCATGGCGGCAGGAAGGTAGGCGGTAACCGCGCGGGTGGAAAGGATCGAGGGAGAAAGAACTAGGGCAACTAGTGTGAGGCAGAATACGGCTTTCGATAAGTTAGATCGGCGCACGAGATTCAGAGAAGAGTATGGGAATTCGCGTATTTAGACAGTACGCAAGATCTAGCTGTCGGGTTGGTCTAGTTCTGCTTCTTCGGCTTCTTCTTCGAGCATTGCAAAAACATCGTCCACTATCTCGAAGAGCAATCGTGTCTCCTCATAGTCAGCCGGAAGAACCGGAGGGGTGACCTCGACTCTTCCATCCTTGTTCAAAGTGAACCGGGTCTTCAGTGTTGACTCTTCGAGCTTCTTGTTAGCCCTCTCCCACCAAGTATCCGAATTCTCAGCTGCCTTCAACGCGTAAACACTTCACTGAGAGCGGTGCTATCTTACGGTAAGAAAAAGGTTTGGCGGATGCATCAGCCCGAGCTAGAAGCGACCGGACTTTCGGCAATAATCTCGTGGATCTCGAGCTTGCTAGGGCCTGTGAACGCCTCTTTCGGCGGCGTGTTCGCATGAGCTTCCATAAACGCCTGGCTCTCTGTCCACCGCTCGAAATCCTCCTTAGACCTTCAATACGTCATGACCACATAATGGTCTCCTTTCATCGGTCGTAGGACCTCTGTCCTGATGAACCCCGGGGATTGCGCGATCGACCATTTTCTCTGCTGCCATCGGCGCTCAAAATCCTTCTCCCAACCCTTCGCGACAGATGTTCTATTCGATACGACCAAGACCATGATGTTCGATCAGGATAACTTGCTATTTTAGTTGAACTGGTTAGACCTCTCTCCATCCCAGACCAGTTGGTCCAATCGATCATCGGTTTTGAGCGCACCGATTAACAATGCGAGGCCGAATATCAGATCGGACAGAAATTGGATACTCCGGCCGAGGCCGCTGAACCAGTTTTTCCTGGTCGGCCATTATTCTCGGACGCTTTTTGTCAACTGCCTTTGAAGCCAGTCGATCTCGAACTGGTCATCTGCACCGGGGGCTATCCCGGCCTCTTTGAATACTGATTGAGCACGCTGCAGCAGACTTCGCGACTCGTCCCTCTCCCCTCGAAGGAATGCAATGACGGCTTTGTTGATGATACTCATCGCGTTGCTATACGGATCGGTTGCCGGTGCAATTTTCTCGCCTTCGGTGAAGTAGCGTTCAGCCGCGTCGACGTTTCCTCGGTGGATCTCGACAAAGCCTAGATTTTGTAGTTCCGCCGCCACCATTCCTTGATCTCGGAGCTTCCGGTTGAGTTCGAGGCTCTGTTCAAAAAGTGCCGCTGCCTGATCGTAGTCACCTATGAGCCGGGTGGCGCTGGCATGAAGGAATAGGGGTGCTTGTCCCATGGCTGGGTCAAGGTCACGCGCGAACTCTCTAGCTTTGACGGCAAGGCCGGCAGACTTTGCATAGTCGCCGTCTTCGAAAGCTATCCGGCTGAGCGCAAGGTATGCGAGTGTCAATGCTTCTCGATCATTTACCACGAGTGCTGCATCTAGCGCCGCCTGGCTCCTCTGCCGTGATTCCTCAATCTTCCCCTGCCTGAAAGCCAACAAAGCATCACCATACAGTGCAAGTGATCTGGCTCGTGATGGGTTCTTCTCGTCCTTTTCCAGCACTGAGGCCAGAAACGCCCGTCCGCCATCGAGGTCACGGGCCACTATCCAAAGCCGCCAAGCATTCGCAGCGATCTCGATCGCCCCCTCTTCGTCTCCCTTCTCCAAGAGAACACGCGCTGCATTCGAATAGGATTCCCGTTCTCTGGTAGCTTGCTCAACATCCCGGCTCGCAGCCTGGCCTCTGATGACCGGGGAGCCTTGGGAAGATGGGAACTCCCAGCGTAGTGCGCGGGAAAGTTCGAGCAGGTGTCTCGCTTTTTCCTCACTCATTTCTAGAAGCATGTTCACAAATCCTATCGAGTGTCGAAGTTATGCTTGACTATCTTAGGCCTCGTTCACCTCGAAACTTTGTCGATGCCAGACGAAAATTGTGATCTTAGGACCCCATCGAGTTTGTCCGCCCACTGTCTCATGTACATCTTTTCCAGCCTCTGAACCATCCCCTCCTCGACATACCGGGCAAGGCTTCTCTGCTGGAACTTCACATGCAAGACCTCGTGGATAAGCGTGGAAATGGCCGCGGCAGCCATCTCTCCGATAAGCTTCCGCTGCGCAATAGACAGCTTGTCAAGAGAACTCGAGAAGAGTTCTGTTGCCTCCCTCCGAATCCGATCCTTGCTGATCCTCAGTGGGTAGAGGCTGATCTGCGCTAGAGAATGACTATAGCTTCCGTAGAGGATTCTGGAGGGTTGCCGTCTCAACTGTCTTGCTGGAAAGATCATCACACGAAGATCAATCGATCGATCCGAACGAATCCTCTCTGAAGAAACCAGAACACTCAACATCTCCCTGATCTCCCGGGAAAGTATCAGTCCAAGGATGAATTTCGCATAGCCGTAAAAGAACTCTCGCTCATAACGCGGGAATTTTATCAGAACATAGTCCGGGGGCTTGGCCAGCCGCGCCCTTATTCGGATCTGAGAGACAGAACTCATCTCTCTTTCTTGGTCAACAGTCTCTGAAATATCTACGGTTGATGACTATGGCTGTTAGCGTCTCGGAGCGGCTTATCCTTCTTGCGCAAATCGTTCTCCGTCAAGCCGCTGGATGATCGATCCTAAAAAACGCCTTCAGACCCTAGTTCCTTGGGACCATGCATGAAAGCGATTGTCTGCCCTAGATACGGGCCTCCTGAGGTCCTTCAGTTCAAAGAAGTTGAGAAACCTATTCCCAAGGACAATGAAGTGCTTGTAAGAGTCCACGCGGCAACAGTGACGACAGGGGACTGTGAATTCCGAGGTCTCAAACTTCCCCTAACCTGGCAGCTCCTAGTGCGGATAGGGTTTGGTCTCAGGCGGCCAAGAAAGAAGATACTGGGGCAAGAGCTAGCCGGGGAAATCGAATCTGTAGGTAACGCTGTAAGACGGTACAAGAAAGGTGACCCAGTATTCGTAGCGACCGGTCTTCGTCTTGGCGCCTGGGCCGAGTACGCCTGTGTGCCTGAGAAGGGGCTCATCGCCATAAAGCCGGCCAACATGAGCTACGAGGAAGCCGCCATCCTTCCCGTCGGCGGGCTTCACGCTCTGCACCTTCTCAGCAAAGCCAAGATCCAGAGAGGACAGCAGGTCTTGATCATTGGTGCAGGCGGAACCGTAGGCACCATTGCGGTGCAGCTGGCCAGATCATTCGGGGCCGAAGTAAGTGGCGTGGACGCAGGGAGGAAGCTAGACATGCTGCGTTCCATCGGTGCAGACCACGTCATCGATTACACGCGAGAAGATTTTTCCAAAAGCGGGGAGACCTACGATGTTGTCTTTGACGTGGTAGGCAAGAGCTCGTTCTCAGCTTGCGTGAAGTCTCTAAAGGAAGGAGGAGTCTATCTCTTGGGTAACCCTGGGCTGTCGCAGCAACTTCGAGGTCTATGGACCTCAATCACAACCAGTAAGAAAGTAGTGGGGGGGATGGTATCATACAGGACAGAGGATCTAGTTTTCCTCAAAGAGCTTGCCGAGGCGGGAAAGATAGGGTCGGTAATAGACAGACGATATACGTTAGAACAAATTGCCGAAGCCAACCGGTATGTCGAATCGGGCCAAAAAACTGGAAATGTAGTCATCACCGTTCAACCTTAGCAACCAGGCTTTATTCCAGCAGCTCTTTCGTCGACTATGGTGGGCTAGACGAAGATTTTAGAGGAGACCCGGTCGATGAGTAAGTTGACTGATAATGGGCAACGCTCCTATGAAGAAGTCTCCTTTCAAGTCCACTCACCAGTCTCGAAGGGTGACCTGTGACAAGTGTGGGGGAACCTTTGATCGTTTCTTCTTTGAGAAGATTCACAAGGACGTTTGCAGTGGGAAAGGCACCTCGGCTGTTGACATGACGAGATTCGTTCCACGCAAAGCCTAGCGTCCCAGACAAGCCCATTTTCAGCCCAGATCGCGATTCCAAGCCCGCGATTTCTAGAACCGGGATTTCCACGCTGATCCCAAGGGGAAAGCACAGAGGTCGAAAAAGGCCGGACAAGCCGATAACGCACGCGTCTCGAAAAAACAAGCCCAGAATCCCGCCCAGACAGAAAGAGCATCTCGACAAGAAATTCCTATAACTTTTGCAGAGCCCCTGTGTGAGAGAGAGGTGATTAAGGAGGCAAAGAGATTGTGAAATCGCCTATTTTCAGCCCTGATTCCGACTCTGGGATTCCTCCCTAGACTCTCCCGAGATTCGTTCGGAATTGTCGGCTTCTCCGCCAGGCCGTCCGAACTGGAATTACGCCCTGATTTCCCAAACTCGCCTGTTATCGGTGCCGGAGAGGAAATCGTTTCTAGAAAATAGGGGGTCTTAGCGACCGACCCTCGCGTCGCAAGAGAGGCGAGTCCGGACAGGCTACTGAAAGTAACATGGGCTCGCGTGGCATGAGTGGTTTTCTCTGAGACATTTTCTTTCGAATCGTTCTCCGAGATCAAGGTTGAAGTGGGACCTGCTCAATCTACCGACCGTATGCAGACTACCGTCGAGCCTGTTGCGACGCTCAACAACGGAGTCATGATCCCGCGCCTCGGCCTCGGAGTATACCAATCGTCACCAGGACAAGTAACCCAGAAAGCAGTAGAATACGCGCTGAAGATAGGCTACCGCCACATTGACACCGCGCGGATCTACAATAACGAGTCCGATGTTGGCAGCGCTCTCCGCAACAGCGGCATCAGACGAGAAGACGTGTTCATAACGACCAAGCTCTGGAACAGTGACCAGGGATACGAGACAGCGCTAAAGGCCTGTGACGCCAGCCTCAAACGGCTCGGACTGAAATATCTCGACCTCTACCTCATACACTGGCCAGTTCAAGAAACCAGAGACGAGAGCTGGAAAGCCTTGGCCCAATTGTTGAAGGAAGGAAAGACCCGCGCCATCGGCGTGAGCAACTACACAATCCGCCACCTTACAGAGCTATTGGAACAGTCGGATACGGTCCCATTGGTGAACCAGGTCGAGTTCAGCCCCTTCCTCTACCAGAAACAACTCCTAGACTACTGCGAGAAGAACAAGATCCAGCTCGAAGCCTACAGTCCATTGACACAGGGCGAGAAGCTCAACCATCCCAAGATCCAACAGATCGCCAAGAAACACAACAAGACCCCAGCACAGGTACTGATACGCTGGAGCCTCCAACACAACCTCATAACCATACCAAAATCAGTCCGAGAAGAGAGAATCAAGGAGAACAGCCAAGTCTTCGACTACAACCTAACAAACGAGGACATGCGAATACTCGACTCACTGGACGAGAACTTCCGCAATTCCTGGGACCCGACAAACATGCCCTAAGGATCGAGGATTTCTTTCTCCGGTCTCTACCCTACTTATCCCGCGACCAAGCCATGATTCCAGTATGCTCTGCGCCGAATGCCTACGAGACCTCCGAGACGTGGTCAAAGCCGACGACTCGAACCTCTATCTCTGCGGACTCTGCCATGAAAAAGAACGTGTTCATTGGAGAATACTACTGTCATCTGACGTGGAGGAACAAGCACTCCTCGCCAGGACACTCCGAGTGATCGAACGAGCCGACCAGTCCCGCCCAAAAGAATACGGAAGACCCAAGCAGAGCTAGGATATTGTCTAGAAAGGTTTCCCGCAGGACCCGCAGAACCTAGTCCCGGCCACACTCCGCGCACCACACTTACCACAGACAATCGCTTGGATCTGAGGAGGCTGCTGCTGGACCATACCAACAGGCATAACCGGCGCCATTCCCGCGTAACCTGTTGAGAAGGGCGTCTGGAACCGCGAAATATATGATCGAATGATCCCGTAAGCCTTCTCCGCATCACTGTTCGGGAGATCGTTGAGACTCAACGGGTCACCGCCAAACCTCAACATGATCTTCACCGTTGATCGAAGTATTCCCTTGTCAAGAATCGCGTTCGCAACATCCGTATAATTGAAGTCTGTAAAATCTTTCTTCAACCCCAGCTCATGCGGGTGACGCAGAATGATCCGCTGAGTGGTCAGGATCACAGAGTCAACATTGATCTTTGGGTGATAGATCTTCTGTTGAATATACAATTCAACCTGCTCACCAGGACCGAGAATACGAACAATGTCAGAAGGAACATTCCCCAATACTACGGCCTTCCAGGTCGTGATTGGCATTCGACAATATCTATTTTCCAGTACCAGACCAGAAGCCATGACAGGATCAGGCGAGAAGACTAGCCGTAGCCTTCGTAAGCTTACGGATCTCCTCTTCCAACGGATCAAGCTCCATCTTCTTGTACAGAAAAGGAACACCGACCACCATACAGAACCATTCAGCCATCTCCCTCGCGTCAGGAAAGACGAAAACAGTCCCGTCCATGGTCGTTACCGTCCAGCCGTTCTCGACCTGGTCAATCTTGTAAGACAGCTTTATGCTCCGAATCGTAGAAAACTTGTCCATACTAGGTCACAATCCGCCAAGGATCAATCCACGAGCCCCAGAAAACAGCTCGACAGACCCTGTCGCGCTCGCCTCACATGAGAACTAACCAAGCCGGCAATATCAGAATGGTGTTCCCCAGACTATCACGGTCATAGAACCGCTTTCCGAGGCATAGTCGGACCCTCGGATGTGTCACGAAAGACCTGAAGGTTTGATTACTAGCGTAATCGCTCGACACTAAAGGGCTTCAGCTTCCCTTCCAGCCAGAGACCAGCATAGTTCTCTTCCCGCGGAATCCACTCTAATCGGAAAGAGCCCAGCTTCTCGATCATTTCCCTCGCCTGGCTGCTCAGCTCCATTAGCCTCTCATCCTCGACCCGCCATTCTCCGTTGACCTGGTTTACTACGAGCTTGGAATCCGAACGAACCAGCGCCTCACCGATGTTACTCGGAGGTTTTTCGGTCGCCTTCTCCGCGATCAGCTCTAGTGCCTTGAGCAACGCGTAGTACTCCGCCTCGTTGTTAGTTCTGTCTCCGATCGGCTGCCAGTAGATTCTGAATTTTCCATGGTCGATCGTATCGGACTCCGCGTAGGCAATCGCAATTTTCGCCTTTCGAGGGAGGCTATTCTGCTCGTTTCCCTGACTCTGTCCATCGATATAGTAGACTGGCATATTCTATTCCGGCCTAGAACGACCTGGTTAGAAGGTCCAGCCGAACATCCGCATGATCCACGGCGTAATATCCGCTTCAATCAGGCCCGCAATGAAGAATAGAGGCGCGAGCCCGACGACAACGTACACGGCTAATCTCAGAGTCTTTGAGAGATATTCATCATTCTTCGGGCCACGCCGGAACCTCGCCTTCCAGGCAGCGTAACCCAGCCTCATCCCAACTGATCCCGACAGGACAAACGCGGGAATCTCAATAATCCCATGCGGCAAGATCGCCGCGAGAAACATTGTCAGGCTTGGCGAGAGTTGCGGTCCCACCAGCACCCCGAGGGTGAAACCCGTGAACAGTATGGAAAGGAAGCTTGGAGCCGCAAATCCCAACCCCGAAAGCGCAGTAGCAAAAGAGACAAACCAATTGTTGAGAAAAATAGCGAGGCCTAGAACGGGCGTCGCAGCGCTAAATTGTC
>Ga0209056_10002931_pt1 | contig 18307 bp, 17 predicted proteins | sample GraSoiAngelo_114_FD_185876 | JGI IMG/M metagenome (GOLD analysis project Ga0209056, IMG submission 185876) | Grasslands soil microbial communities from the Angelo Coastal Reserve, California, USA - 14_0903_13_40cm (SPAdes) (version 2) | ecosystem: Environmental > Terrestrial > Soil > Grasslands... | reverse complement strand
AGAATGTCGCAGAAGACGCAGCGCTCCTTGTGCTTGAAGTAGTCGAGTCCAGCGCGCAACTCGTAAAGCACGCGCCGCGGAATGAAGGTGGTGGCAGCCAGCTCGGAATTGGGGTGCTCAAACTCCTGTCCGGAACCCAAGCCGAAATTCTTGTAGACGCTGATGTAGCGGAAGCGGGCATCGCCCTTCAAGTCTTGAATGCGCTGCGCTGCCAGCAAAAGGAATTGCTCGATCTCGGCATCATCGGCTTGCCAAAGCTGACGGTCGTGTTGCGGGTTCTCGACCAGCAGTTCGTGGGCACCCAGCGTCGGCATGCGGTCGTAGAGACCCTCACCCCGCCTATCGGCAGCACCCTCAATGTGATAAACCGCTTGGGGATGGACCACGGCGCGCGCCGACCATGGGCCCCCGTGAATCGCGGCCCGGCTCGAGACCTGCTGTAAACGGGCCGGCGAAGCAGGACAGAGCCGGCATTCAGTGGCAGGGCGCGGGGCGGTTTCCGGAACAGCGTCGCCGGTGAGCACCCAGGAGCGGGTCAGGGGATCTTTACGCAGTTCCATCGGAGCACACGATTATCGCATTTAAAACCATTCACCGCGGAGAACGCCGAGTACGCAGAGAAAACACCGAGCACGGACCACCATGGATTCACTGAGTTTTGCTTGTCATTGACTTAATCCGTGGAAATCAGTGGCCAGGAATTTGGTTTCTCTGCGAACTCGGCGGTAACACGCTTTTCGCACGAAGGTAGTAAGGGACCAGTTTTCCACGGATGGCACAGGTAAACTCGTTGCTATAATTCGCGAAAAAGAAGCACTGCGCAGTGCGCCTTGAGCTACGAGCTTTCAAGTTTCAAGTTCTGATCGCTCACAGCTCGTTGCTCATAGCTCACAGCACAAAGTTTCCTCAGATTTCATGACCGAACCCTCCACGCCGCTGATGCGGCAATATTCCACCATCAAAAAAGAGCACCCCTCTGCGCTGTTGTTTTTTCGTTTGGGCGATTTCTACGAAATGTTTTTCGACGATGCGCTGGTAGCGGCGAAAGAACTGCAGATCACGCTCACCTCGCGCAATAAAGAAAAGGGCATGGCCATTCCCATGTGCGGCGTACCTTACCACGCCGCCGAGGGCTACATTTCAAAGCTGATCCGACGGGGCTACAAAGTCACCATTTGCGACCAAGTGGAAGACCCCCGGTTAGCAAAGACCCTGGTGCGGCGGGAGGTGACCCGGGTGGTAACGCCGGGCACGGCCAATTCTTCGCTGGATTCGGAAGAAAATAACTTTTTGGCCGCAGTGGTATCGCTCGCGGCGCCGCCGGCGAGCCATGGCATCAATCAGGAGCGGGGTGAGACGAAGAAAGCCCGCGCCGGATTTGCCGCGCTCGATCTATCCACTGGGGAGTTTCGCGCCACCGAGTTTTCTGGCGAAGGCGCAGACCGGCGCATTCAGGATGAGCTCGAGCAGCTGCGGCCCAAAGAAGTGCTCTATGCAAGCTCGGCACCGCTGTTTGATAAATCCGAAGTTTCATGCACGGGAGCAGCGCCCCTACCCCCACGGCCACTGCCGGATTCACGGGCTTGGGCATCAACTCCGCTGGAGGACTGGATCTTTTCCTCCGACCATGCCATTCCGCTCCTCGAAAACCACTTCGGCGTTCTTTCGCTCGAAGGCTTTGGCTTGGCGGGAAAGCCGGCGGCAGCCGCGGCAGCCGGAGCGATCCTCTACTACGTGCGCTCCACCCAGCGCGGCACGCTCGATCACGTGGACCGCATAGGCTTCTACGAGCGGCAGAATTGCCTGGTGCTCGATGCGGTCACGGTGCGCAACCTCGAGCTGATCGAGCCGCTGTTTGCCGCAACCGATGCCGGCGTGACTTTGTTTCGTTCGATTGGCGCGACGGTCACGCCCATGGGCAAGCGGCTGCTGCGGGCGTGGTTGCTGCGGCCTTCGTTAGACGCAATCGAAATCAACCAGCGACTGGATGCTGTCGAAGAGCAGGTAAAGCAGACCATCGCCCGGGAAGAGTTGCGGCGAGCGCTCGCGGGCGTGCTCGATCTCGAGCGCCTGTTAAGCCGGGTCACGCTTGAGACCGTAAACCCGCGCGATCTGGTGGCGCTGGCGGCGTCGCTCGCGAGAATTCCCGTGGTGCGATCTGCTCTGGCGCCACTCTCGTCGGAGCGGCTGCAATCACTGCACGTCGCAATGGACGAGCTCAACGACGTGCGCACGCGAATCGAGCAGACGATCATTCCCGAGCCTCCGATTTCGTTGAACGAGGGCGGCGTGGTCCAGCCCGGGGCCGACTGCGAACTCGACGAACTGCGCGAGCTCAGCCGCAACGGCAAGCAATTTCTGGCGCAGATGGAGCAGAGAGAGCGCGAGCGTACGGGAATTTCTTCGTTAAAGGTGCGCTTCAATTCAGTTTTCGGTTACTACCTCGAAGTCTCGAAGGCGAACCTGCAGTTGGTGCCGCCCGACTACGAGCGCCGCCAGACCTTGGTCAACGCTGAGCGCTTCTCGACGCCGGAACTCAAGCAATACGAGGCCAAGATTCTGGATGCGCAGGAGAAGATCGTCGAAATCGAGCGGCGAATGTTCGCCCAGCTGCGGACTTTGATCGCCGGAGAAGCCCGCCGCATCCGCCAGACCGCGCTGGCGCTCGCCGAAGTGGACGTGCTGGCGGCTTTTTCGCATCTCGCCAGCCTGCGCAACTACTGCCGTCCCGAGTTCGACAATTCCTCCGATATTGAAATTGTCGCCGGGAGGCATCCCGTGATTGAGCAGCAGGATTTTTCCCCACCGGATTTTGCTGGGCACGATTTTTCGGTTTACGATTCTTCTAAAAACGCCCGCTTTGTGCCCAACGATCTTTTCCTGAACTCGACCACGCACAGGATTCTGCTTCTCACTGGGCCCAACATGGGGGGCAAATCCACGTACCTGCGGCAGACAGCGCTGATTGTGATCATGGCGCAGATGGGCTGCTTCGTCCCTGCCAGCAAAGCCAGACTGGGCATTGTGGACCGCGTCTTCACCCGGATCGGGGCCAGCGACAATCTGGCACGCGGACGCTCGACGTTTATGGTGGAGATGACCGAAACCGCGGCCATCCTGAATACCGCGACCTCAAAATCTCTAATCCTGCTCGACGAAGTGGGACGCGGCACCGCCACCTACGACGGCTTGGCCATTGCCTGGGCGGCCATCGAGTACCTCGACACGCGAATAGGTGCCAAGACACTTTTTGCCACGCACTACTTCGAATTGACAGGGCTGGCGGAGCAGCTTGCGGGAGTGAAGAACTATCACGTAGCAGTGAAAGAAACCGGAACTGGAATCGCGTTTCTGAGAAAAGTGCAGCCGGGCGCCGCCGATCGCAGTTACGGGATCGAAGTGGCTAAACTTGCCGGACTGCCGGAGGAAGTGGTGCGGCGGGCGCGGGAGGTATTGGCGGAGCACGAGAACGCAGAAGCCCAAGTTACCGCGCAGCTGTCCGGAGCGGATGCCCCGACCCCGCGAGCCGCACAGCTCACCATTTTCACGCCCTTGTCGCAGCCGGTGCTGGAGCGCCTTCGCGAACTGGATCTCAACCGGCTCACGCCGCTCGACGCCTTGAATCTGCTGGCCGAGTTGAAGCAGCAGGTGCAATGACTCCCTCGCCGGGGATTCACGCGGATAAACGCGGATCTGATCTGCTCACACAGACATGGAAAAGTACGCTTCAAGCGCCTTTCGATATGGTCACCATTGCACACCTGAACACCCACAAGAAACTCGACAAATCGGGCTTCGATTTTGCCTTGTCCGTGTCTCCGTGCTCCGTGGTGAAATACTACTTGTGCTTCGACCACTGTAGCTGTCAAGTAAAATATCGCTACTTTCATGCCACGACTTGCCTCCGCTGAGAACATCGGCCAACTTCTGATCCTCGGATTTGACGGGGCCGAGATGTCCAAGGGTCTCGCCGCTCTGCTCAGCCGTATCCAGCCCGCCGGTGTGATTCTGTTTGCGCGCAACATCGTGAACGCACAGCAGACGCACAAACTGCTGAAAGATTGTCAGGCATGCGTCCGCGAGCCGCTGTTCACGTGTGTGGATCTCGAGGGCGGACGCGTGGACCGCCTCCGCAATGTGACCGGCCCTGCGCCCTCGGCGGCGGACGTGTTTGCCACTGGCGACGGCAAACTATTTCGCAAACACGGAGCGGTCATCGGAAAGATCTGCAGCGCTCTGAGCTTTAATGTGGACTTCGCCCCCGTGCTCGATCTGGCTTTTCCGGCTTCGCGCCCGGTAATGACTTCGCGGGCTTTTTCTACCGACCCCAAAGCGGTGGTCCGTTATGCGCGAGAGTTTCTGGCGGGACTGCGGTCTGCGGGCGTCATGGGGGCGGGCAAGCACTTCCCGGGCCTTGGGGAAGGCAACCTCGACTCGCACCACGATTTGCCGGTGATTAAAAAATCTTTCAATCGGCTGTGGGCGGAAGATCTCGCCCCATACCGCACTATGAAGCGCGAGCTACCCATGGTACTGGTGAACCACGCCAGTTATCCGGCGGGCACGCGTGACAAACTGCCGGCGTCGCTCTCGAAAAAATGGATCACCGATGTGCTTCGCCGGCGCATCGGCTATCGCGGCCTCATTGTCTCGGACGATCTGGAGATGGGCGGGGTGCTCAAAGCTGCTCCGATCGAAGAAGCCGCGGTCGAGTTCGTTCGTGCAGGCGGAGACTTGTGCCTGATCTGCCATCAGCAGGAGTATGTCGAGCGGGCATATGAGAAGCTCGTCCGCACCGCCGAACACGATATGCGATTTCGCCGGCGCGTGCTTGAATCAGCCAAGCGCGTTGAAGTCTTCAAACGCAAATCGAATGAGCTGAAACGCCGTACACCCGTGCCCTCACCGGAAAAGATCTCACGCCTGTCCACTCAGCTCTGGGAGTTCAGCGAACAGGTCCGCCTGCAAAAGCTCATGGCCACCTCCGCCGGAGCCGGACGATGATTGTCGCGGGGGTGATGAGTGGAACCTCGGCGGATGGAATCGATGTGGCATTCATTTCCATCGAGAGCCCCCAACATAAGACGGGTAAAGGCAACGTCCGTTATTCACCGCCGGTCGGACAAGAGTATCCGACCCACATCGACTTTCTCGGGCACGCGCAATTTTCCTATCCGGCGAATGTGCGAAGAATGGTGCTGGCCTCGATGAATTCTGCGAAGGCCAGCGTGGCGGACCTGGCACGCCTGAATTTTCTGCTGGGCGAGCTTTATGCGGATGCTGTTCTTGCGGGCCAGAAGAAATTGCGGTTGCGATGCGATCTCATCGGCTGCCACGGGCAGACGCTCTACCATCAGGGAACGGCGGCGCGGTTCTTGGGAAGACAGTTCGCAGTCACTTGGCAGACAGGAGAAGGGGCCGCGGTGGCGGCGCGCACCGGCATTCCGGTGATCTCCGATTTCCGTCCCGCGGATATGGCCGCCGGCGGCAAGGGCGCGCCGCTGGTTCCGTATCTCGATTACTTGCTCTATCGTGATGCGCGTGTGGGACGGATCGCCCTCAATATTGGCGGTATCGCCAATCTGACTGCCATTCCTGCGAATGCCTCTATCAGAGAAGTTTTCGCCTTCGATACCGGGCCCGGGAACATGGTGATGGACGCCCTCGCCGAGCAGTTGTTCGGACAATCGTACGATAAGGGCGGAGAGATCGCAGCCTCTGGCCGAGTAGATGAGGATGTTCTGGGGCGGTTTATTCGCCACGGTTTTTTCCGGGAGAAGCCCCCAAAGACCGCCGGTCGGGAGGAATTTGGGCGGGAGTGTGTGCGCAAGTTTCTTCATGAATTTACCCACCCTTCAAAAGGCGCGAAGGCTGGGGCAGCCTCGGCTAGGGGACACGATGCTATTGCCACCGCAACTGCCCTGACGGCCCGTTCCATTCAATATGCCATCCGCCGTTTCGTTTTGCCGAAAGCAAACTTTTCCGAGATCATCGTCTCAGGCGGGGGGACGCGCAATCCGACTTTGATGGCTTGGCTGGCGAACGAAATGCGTGAACTCGGCATTACGCTGCATTTGTCAGACGAGTTCGGTATCCCATCGGAAGCAAAGGAAGCGGTTGCCTTCGCAGTGTTAGGGTTCGAGACCTGGAACCGCCGGCCGTCGAATGTGCCGACGGCCACTGGAGCGAAACGCGCAGCGGTGCTGGGAAAGGTTTCATATCCGTAAGAAAACGAAGAGCTTCGAGCAGTGAGCTTCGAGTGAGCCTCCGCGCAAGCACGCTCGCAGCTCACAGCCCATCGCTCACCGCTCAAGCGAACTGGAATTGAATCTATGCCTGTTTACATCGCCATGCTTCGCGGCATCAACGTTGGTCCGCACAAGCGGATGAAGATGGAGAAGCTGCGCGCGTCTTGTGAGGCGTTGGGGTGCCAACAGGTTAAGACCTACATCCAAAGCGGGAATGTGGTGCTGCAGGCGGCAAAGCTCTCCGCGTCTTCCCTGGCCGAGAGGATGCAAAAAGGAATTGTGGCGGATTTTGGTTTTTCTTCAGACGTAATCCTGAGAACGCGCGAGGAATTGCAGAAAATCGTCACCCGCAATCCGCTCTTAAAAGAACCCGGTATCGATCCATCGAAGCTTCATGTCGTTTTTCTGTCGGAGACGCCGGCGCCTTCTGCGGTGAAAAAGCTGGAAGCGCTTACGCTTGCGCCCGACCGCGTCCGCGTTTCTGGCAAGGAAATCTATTTTCATTTCCCGAACGGAGTGTCGGGCAGCAGTTTGTGGAAGCATGATTTGGATCGAGTCTTATCGGTCACCGGCACCATGCGCAATTGGCGGACGGTCTGTGCCCTCGATCACATGGCCGCGGAGTCGGCATGAAGCGTCACGGCGATGATAGAGCGACTGCGGTCTTCGCGTATGGGCGGGCGAGACGCCCGCCCCTCCACATTCTGATCCTCGCAATTCCGATCTGTCTTTTTCTCACTTGTTCTCGCCGTCCCGATCGAGACACACTGGTGATGATCATCGAATTCAGCCCTACTAATCTTGACCCGCGGGTTGGGCTCGATGCCCAGTCGGAGAGAATTGACGGCCTGCTGTTCGATAACCTGTTGTCGAGAGACGAGCATTTGAGCGTGAAGCCTGGGCTCGCTGACCGCTGGGAAATTCCCGATCCGAAGACTTACATCTTTCATTTGCATCCGGGGGTGAAGTTTTGTGACGGCCGTCCGCTCACGTCACGCGACGTGAAGTGGAGCTTCGATTCCCTGCTGCAAGGCAAGGTTCATAGCACCAAAGGTGGCGCCTACCGCTTGGTGGAGAAGGTTGATGCGCCGGATGAGGGCACGATCATTTTTCATCTCAAGGAGCCGTGGGCAGCTCTTCTGTGGAACCTCGCCGGTGGCGAGGGCATGGGAATTGTTCCCTATGGCAGTGGGGACGAGATCAGTCGCAATCCCATTGGCTCGGGGCCATTTCGCTACGTGCGCGCTGAGCAGGACAAGGAAGTGGTGATCGAACGGAACGATAATTACTGGGGTCAAAAGGCGAAGCTGACGCGAGTGCGTTTTACGGTTGTACCCGATGCCACTACCCGTGCACTAGAGCTCCGCAAAGGCAGCGCTGACCTGGAGGGCAGCGCTCTCACTCCTGACATGGAGCTCACCCTCCAGCACGAGCCCGCCCTCAGGATCATGCGGGGGCCGGGCACGCGGCTGGCGTATATGGCTTTCAATCTCCGCGATCCCATTCTGAAAGATGTGCGCGTAAGACAGGCGATTGCTTATGCCCTCGACCGCAAGCCTTTGATCCAGTACCTCTGGCGTGATTCGGTGCGTCTCGCCGCCAGTGTTCTTCCTCCCGAAAGCTGGGCGTATGACCCTGATGTACCGCAATACTTGCATGATCCGGAGAAGGCTCGGCAACTGCTCGAGGCCGCCGGACACCCGGTGGTGAACGGGGTGCGCTTTCATCTCACCATGAAAACGTCAACCGAGGAAAGCTCGCGCGCCATGGCCGCGGTCTTCCAACAGCAGCTTCGGGAAGTGGGCATTGCGCTCGATATCCGTAGCTTTGAGCCTGCGACTTTTCTCTCCGATGTAATGCATGGCGAATTTCAGGTTTACTCGTTGCGGTGGCTGGGCGGAAATGAAGACCCCGATATTTTTGAATATGCGTTTCACTCGGCGCGCATCATCCCTAATGGCGCGAACCGGCAGTACTACAGCAATCCGCGGGTGGACGCGCTGATCGACAAAGCTCGCGCCGAAATCGACCAGAAGGCGCGCAAACGCGACTACGCGGAACTGCAGAAGATACTTGCGGAAGAGTTGCCTTACATCAATCTGTGGTATTTCGATAACGTGGTGGTGTTCTCAAAACGGGTTTCGAATGTGCAGCTCAATCCTTCTGGCAATTACGATTTTCTGAAGACAACTGAGTTCACTGCTAAGCCCTAACCACGTCCAAAGCTTTTAACCGTAGAGTACGCAGCGCGGACAAAGCCGAGCTTCTTATCCTCGATCTCCAGTGAATTTTCGTCGCGACCTTTGCGGTTAAGGCTTTTAACCGCCGAGATCGCCGAGAACTGCAGCCGAGGACGCAGAGAAGACCGTGCTCGATTTTCTGCGTGTTACCATCGAAAACGGATGCGTACTTTGTTTATTGGCGACATTTTTGGCCGCCCTGGGCGCACCATTGTCCGCGATCGCCTGAAGGAATTGGTGCGGGAGCATCGTGTTGACCTGGTGCTCGCGAACGGCGAGAACGCCGCCGCCGGTTTCGGAATTACCCCCGCGCTAGCAGAAGACTTGTTCGATCTCGGTATTGACGTTCTCACCACTGGAAATCACGTCTGGGACAAACGCGAAATTGTGGGCTACTTCGAATCGGTGGATGGCAATGCGCACGGTCCGGCGCGGCGGGTGCTGCGTCCCGCGAACTATGCGCAAGATCTCCCCGGGCGTGGCCTTTATGAAGGACGAAAGAAGGACGTGCCCTACGCGGTCATCAATCTTCAGGGCCGGATTTTTATGGCGGCAAATGACGACCCGTTCCGCACCGCCGATCGCTTGCTCAATCAACTCAAGCCCAAAGTGATTTTCGTGGACATTCACGCCGAAGCCACCTCCGAGAAAATTGCGCTCGGCTGGTATCTGGATGGCCGAGTCACCGCTGTCCTCGGAACTCACACTCACGTTCCGACCGCCGATGAGCGAGTCCTGCCCAAAGGCACCGCCTACATTACTGATGTCGGAATGACGGGCCCGTATGAGAGCGTGATCGGCGTTAATAAAGAGCAAATCATTGGGCGGTTTCTAAGCAACATGCCGGTGCGATTCGAGCCTGCAACCGGAGACGTTCGCCTCAGCGCCGTCGTCATCGAAAGCGACGACACAACCGGCCATGCCTGCTCGATTCAGAGAATCATGCTGAGCTGAGTCAAAACCTGCCACGGATCAATAGGGATTTTCACGGATCGAATCTAAACGAGAGCGAACAAAAGCTTTTAGCCGCAGAGATCGCAGAGTTTATTGATCGGTGAATATCCGTGTAAATCCGTGGCTAAAAAGTTGATTGACTCTCAACAAGAGCAACCAGCTTGCTCCTATGTCTAGTCGGCAGGTATTCAATCGCTGCTTTCGCCAATGCTACATATGCCTCTCTCGCAGCCGGCAGCGCGGTCAGAGTTTGAAGATGGCGGCTGATCGTCTCTCCGTCTCCTCGCACCAGGGGTCCCGTGAAAGCTTTCTTCGGCCCCAGCCGCGAATAATTCCGCAACGTCTGCTCGATGATCGGCAGCATTCTCCGGCGTGCCTGTTGCCGAGGAATTCCAGCCAGGCCCGCAACCCGTTCCGTGCTCGCCAGCAACGACACCAATAGCGGGCAGATCATCGTGGCAAAAGCATGATAAGCCTGTTTGTCTTGCTTTCGAAGGAGGAGCATTTCTCCGCCCAGGTCGCGAACGATACGCCGGGCCAAACGCACCGCTCGGGGATCCCCCTCGACCGCGAACGTCACTCCTGAAAGATCAGGGACCGAGCTTCGCACAAACGTCATCAGCGGGTGGACGGAAGCAACACTGGCGCCTCGATCTCGCAGGAGTTCAAGAGCGTCGCTGGTGAGAACACCGCTGGAATGAAGCGCAATCTTCCCATTCCACTCTCTATCTGAATGTTCGCGAGCGGCTTCGGCAATTTTCGAATCAGGTACGCAGAACCAAGACACGTCCGCATCGAGCCGGGCAGACCGAGTGTGCGCAGCGTGTGCGCCAACTTTCCGCAAGAGCCTTCGGGCGGCGGCCAAGGACTCCCGATCCTGTCGCGAGATGATCTCCGAAATCCGGTTGCCGGATCGCGCTAGAGACAGAGCAATTGCGGTCCCCAACCGTCCCGGCCCAACGATTGCGATAGATGGCCGCTTCACCGCCCGGAGCATAGCAGGAGAGACGCCCAAAGGCGACAGATTCAGCAGTGCACACCAAGAGAAATCAAAGGTGCATACCTAGGCCCGGACGCCCTCGTCCGGGCGGGCGAGCTGGGCTCGCCATCGTCGCACTGGTGCAGCAATGAGTGCCTTATATTGTCTAAATGCCCAAATCAAGTTCCGCACCCAAAGCCCGAGTCCTGTCTTCCCGCGAAGTCTATCGCGGCCCGCTGTTCTGGGTGACCACCGACGATGTTTTAGAGCCAACTGGTGTTCGCGTCCGCCGCGATGTGGTGCGACACTCCGGCTCAGTTGTGGTGCTCGCCGTAGAAGACGACAAGGTTCTTCTAGAGCGCCAATACCGTCATGCCGCAGGATGCTTCCTCTACGAGCTTCCCGCCGGCCGGATTGATCCCGGCGAAAATGAACTCAAGGCTGCGAAACGCGAACTGCTGGAAGAAACCGGCTTCACCGCGCGGAAGTGGAAACGCGTCTTGCGCTTCTGGGCCAGCCCGGGATTCGTGGCCGAGGCCATGTCCATTCATCTAGCCCGCGAGCTCACGGCGGGAACAGCCGAACCCGAAGACGACGAAGTCATAAATATTCAGTTCGTGCCCCTCAAAAAAGCCGTAGCCATGGTTCTAGGCGGACGCATCCAAGATGCGAAGACCATAGCTGGCGTCCTCTGGCTGGACCAGCAGAGCAGACGTACCTTTCGTAAATAGTAAGTCTCTCCTGGCTTGACAGCCCAATTTCACCGGACGCAGAATGGCAGCAAATCGGGACTGTGCATCAGTCAGCGCACATCCCCAGGAGACGTACGTGGACCGCCTGAAAGGTACTGTGAAGTGGTTCAACAACGCGAAAGGATACGGGTTCATCGGACGAGACGACGGGCCCGACGTGTTTGTCCATTACAGCGCGATTTCGAGTGAGGGGTACAAGAGCCTGCAGGAAGGCGACCCGGTCGAATTCGAAATCGTTCAGGGGCAGAAAGGACCGCAAGCCGCGAACGTAAGCAAACCATCGTAAGCACATCCCGCACGCAAATGCCGCTCGGCAAGCCCACCCGGACAATCAGCCCGCTAGGTTTTGTTTACTCAATCCACTTCCTCTGCAGCGCCGCGCGGAATTGTTTAATCTTGCTCTGTGGACAACAAGTCCATTGCCGGGATTTTGTACGAGACCGCCGATCTTCTCGAGATCGACGGCCAGGACTCGTTTCGCATTCGTTCTTATCGAAATGCCGCCGAAGCGATTGAAGGCCTGCCGCAACAGATTTCGGAAATCATCGGTGAGCCCAAACAGGTTCTGGCCGTTCCCGGGATCGGCAAGGGCATGCTCATCAATTTGCAGGAGATGATGAAGGAAGGCCGCCTCAGTCTGCATGCCGACCTTTTGAAGAAGTATCACCCATCAATGCTGCAACTGCTCCGGGTCCAGGGACTGGGACCGAAAACGATTGCCCTAATCTGGAGCGCGTACAAAGTTTCTGATCTCGAAGGCGTGGAGAACCTCGCCCGTGAGGGCAAAATTCGCATTCTGCCTCGCATGGGCGAGAAACATGAAAAGAAACTGCTCAAGGCGATTGAAGATTATCGAAGAATTGCAGGGCGCTTCCTGCTCGATGTCGCCGAACGGCAGGCAGAAAAGATTGTCGAACACTTGAAGGGATATGAAGGCGTTGAAAAAGTAACTCCGGCTGGCTCTCTAAGGCGGGGCCGCGAAACCGTGGGCGACCTGGACATTCTGGTTACCGGGCCAGCGTGCTGTGACGACGCGGAGCGGCAGAAGCTGATCGAACACATCATCAAGCTGCCGGGATTAATGGAAATCATCGCCCGCGGCGAGAACAAGGTCAGCTTCCGAATGCGTGGCGGCATGCAGGTAGATGTTCGCTTTCTGGCGCCAGAATCCTTCGGTGCGGCGATGCAGTACTTCACCGGATCGAAATCACACAACGTTTCACTCCGACAGCGGGCTTTGAAGCTGGGCTACACGCTCAGCGAATACAGTCTGGCACGACTGGACGATCAGACGGTGGTCGCGTCAAAGTCGGAGGAAGATATCTACGCGGCACTCAGTCTCGATTACGTGCCGCCCGAGTTGCGAGAGAACACCGGGGAAATTGAATCTGCGGAAAAGCACTTGCTGCCCAGATTGCTGGTGCAGCCGGACCTGCAAGGTGACGTGCACATGCACACCGTCGAGACCGACGGACGTAACACAATTCAGGAAATGGCCAACGCCGCGCGCGATCGCGGTTACAAGTACATGGCCATCACTGACCACTCCAAGAACCTTGCCTTCGCTAATGGCCTTGATGACAAACGCGCAGTGGAACACATTGCGCGGATTGGTTCGGCAAACCAGGCCACCGACGGCATTCGCATTTTTGCTGGCATTGAGGTGGACATCCTCGCCGACGGCTCACTCGATCTTTCTGATTCGGTACTCGAACAGATGGATCTCGTGATCGCCAGCGTGCACTCTCACTTTGACCAATCCGCCGAAGAGATGACGGCACGCCTGCTAAAGGCGGTCGAGAATCCGAACGTCTCGCTCATCGGACATCCTACTGGCCGTCTTCTGCTTCGCCGCGACGCGTATGCGTACGACATGGACGCAGTTCTGCAGGCTGCAGCTCGAAACAAAGTTGCCATGGAGCTCAATGCTTATCCAGACCGCCTCGACCTTTGCGATCGCCACTTGCGAATGGCGAAACAGCGGGGCGTCAAGATTGTCATCAACACCGATTCGCACCACACGACGCATATGGAAAAGATCCGCTTCGGCGTGCTGCAGGCGAGGCGTGCCTGGCTTACTCCGGGCGACGTACTCAATACGCTTCCAGTTGAACAATTTGCGCGGGCAATGAAGCACGAGTGGCCGCGGCCCTAGCCGGTGCGAGTACAATCTGCATCGTAGGAGGTAGTCATGGCTGACCCATCAGTTACACCTCCGCCCACACCGCCCCCGGACCAGGAACAATCAACCGGCTTTGATATCGCGGAGGAATACGGAACCGCCCGCAAGTCACTTCCCCCGGCGGGCGTGGTCGCAATTTGCGTGGTGATTGTTGTTGCAGTGGTCGCCGTCTATGCGCTTACTCATCGTGTGAAAGCGCACTCGTCCGGCAGCATAGATGACGTTGTTGTCGTGCCAGTGCAAGGCCAGGACATGGTTCTGGTTGCGATCAACATCTCGATTGAAAGCCATGAGGATAAGCCTTCGTGGATCAAATCCATGCAGGTGGCCGCAGATGTTGCGGGGAACAAGATTAGCGACGACGCAGTTCCGGCCGTGGACGCTCAGAGATATTTCGTTGCCTTTCCGGATTTGAAGCGGCACGCGTTGGATCTGCTCGCGCTTGAGGCGAGGATCAATCCTGGCAGTAAACTCACAGGTACCGTTGTCGCGAGCTTCCCGGTGAAAGCAGATGCGTTCGCGGCGCGCAAATCACTGACTGTGACCATCACACCTTACGACGAGCTTCCGGTTGTGATCACAAAATAACTACTGGTGCTTCTGCAGGTATTTTCGCCGCACCAGGTGATTGTGGCTGGCGGGATTGAGTTCGTCATATTTCAGGCAACTGATTGAGCCGTCCACTTCGAGCACGCCCAAGGCCACGTCGTGGTAACTGCCGATGCCGTGCTCGCGCAGGGACCTCTCCAGTTCATCCATACTGACGTGCTCTTTCGCCATATGAGCGGTGATGACCTCTCCATCGTGAATAAGCAAGCTGGGCTGTCCCTGAACCAGTTTGCGAAATCGCCGGTTGGTTCCAGAAACCTCTGCCACCAGGTAATTCAGCAGCAGCAGGGTGATGGCCGCGGCAATCCCACCGAATAGAGAGGTGTCAGGCCCGGTCATAGCGTTCTGCACGGAATTTGAGATCAGGAGAAGCAGAGTTAGGTCAAAGGGCGTCATCTGCCCAACCTCGCGCTTGCCACTCAGGCGAACTCCGAGGAGCACGACGAGATAGATCATCGCCGTACGTAGAACGATTTCGACCACAACGTGGGTGCTGGGAATCATAGGTTCCTCGAGTGCGCGAATGTTGCTCTAGATCGCCAATACAGGAATGTATCATAGATATGTGCTATGATTGTTCTAGGTACTTCCTATGCCAACTCTGTACGTGGAAAATGTGCCCAGCGATCTCTATTCGGCGCTTAGACAACGAGCCCGCCGGCACCGTAAATCAATTGCAGCTGAGGTGTTATCCCTGCTTGAAGAGAACGTAGTGACTCCTGCCGAACTGAAGGAAAGGCAACTCTTTCTTCGACGCATCCGCAAACTGGCATCATCGTCATCGCAGCCAGGAGGCGTCTATCCGACAACCGAGGAGATGCAACGGCAGGACCGCGACCGGTGAAAACAGTCGTAGTTGATGCCAGCGTGGCAGCCAAGTGGTTCCTTCCGCGCGCCGGAGAGACGTTCACAACTGAGGCGGAAGAGTTGCTGGATTCCTATGTGGCAGGTGAACTCCGCCTCTTAGTGCCCGACTTGTTTTGGGCCGAGTTGGCCAACATTTTCTGGAAGGCAGTTCGCCAAGGCAGGTGGACGCGGGCTGCGGCTGAAAGTGCCTTTGTCGCTATTCTGAATCGTACTATCCCTACGATTCCGGTACTAACGCTGCTGGAAGATGCCTTCGACATTGCTTTGACCCTCGATCGGAGTGTTTACGATTGTGTTTACGTTTCGCTCGCGGTTGCCTCGAAGTGTCACCTGGTAACCGCAGATGAGCGACTTGCAAACGCTCTGGCTGCGCACCTCCCTGTAAAGTGGCTGGCCAGTTTCAAGTAAATGGTCTCCGAGTACGGCGACGGAATGGTGGATAAAATGGTATAATGCCATTATGATTACCACTATAACGATCGATAAGGCGGGCCGGGTGGTGTTGCCCAAGCAGATCAGGGACGAGTTACAGCTCGGACCTGGCGATTCTCTGGAATTGGAAACCGTGGAAGATCGCATTATCTTGCGCCCGGCACGTGGCGGCGGACGAATCTACAAGGACCGCGGAATGTGGGTCTTTGATACGGGACAGCCGTTAACTGTCGAGACGGTGAATAAGACACTGCGCGGGGCACGAGAGGAGCGGGACCGTCGCAACCTCGGTAAGCTCAGTTGAAATATTTCTTCGATACGTCAGTACTCGTGGCTGCGATTTGCGTGGATCACGTTCACCACGCACCCAGCCAGGCAGCATATCTTTCAGCCACCAAGAACAGCTCCGGTTGCGCTGCCCACAGCTTGGCCGAGGTTTATGCGACCCTTACACGGCTTCCAGGCAAACAACGCATGACTTGCCAACAGGCGTTATTGTTTGTTGACGATATAAGAAAACGGCTCACTATAGTCGCGCTTGATGAGGACGAATACTGGTTGGCGATAACCGAGTCAGTCGCAGAAGAAATCATCGGCGGAACGATTTACGACGCCCTCATCGCCCGATGCGCACTCAAAGCCAGAGCTACGATTATCTATACCTGGAATCTGACTCACTTTCGGCGTCTTAGATCTGAGATAGCCAAAAGTGTCGCGACCCCGTAAGAACTACAGCTTCACCTTCCTCAGCCTCAGTGAATTCGCAATCACTGAAACCGAGCTCAAGCTCATCGCCGCCGCGGCAAAAATTGGACTCAACAGCAGGCCAAAAAAGGGATACAAAATACCGGCTGCGATCGGCACTCCAATTGAATTGTAGATAAACGCGAAAAACAAATTTTGACGGATGTTCTTCATCGTCGCCCGGCTCAGTTTGCGCGCGCGCACAATTCCAGCCAGGTCGCCCTTGACCAGTGTTATGCTGCCGCTCTCAATCGCAACATCCGTGCCGGTCCCCATAGCGATGCCGACGTTGGCTTGCGCCAAAGCAGGAGCATCGTTGATGCCGTCGCCGGCCATGGCCACGATTCGTCCCTGCTTCTGTAACCTAGCAACCGCTTCGGACTTTTTCTCTGGCAGGACTTCAGCTTCGAATTCCGGAATCCCGATTTCGCGCGCAACCGCCGACGCCGTCGCCCAACTGTCGCCGGTGAGCATGGCAATTCCAATGCCCTCTTTCCCGAGTTCGTCGAGCGCTGCGCCGGTGGATGGCTTGACTGGATCGGCAATACCGACCAGGCCCGCTGCGTGTTGATCAATTGCGACGAAAATCACGGTCTGCCCGCGTGCGCGGCATTCTTCGGCTTCATCCCACAGGCGATCAAGCAGCACACTATGGTCGGCGAATAGTGCTTCATTGCCAGCCACAACAAGTTTGCCCTCGACGTTCCCCGTGATTCCGCGTCCTGCGTAAGAATGAAAGTCGCTGGCCGTTGCCATGCTGAGACTTCGTTCGCGAGCGGCAACCAGGATTGCAGAAGCCAAAGGATGTTCGCTTCCTTGTTCGAGTGAAGCCAGGGCCCTCAACAGGTCGTCTTCGGAAAATGCTTCCCTTGTCTTGATCGAGACCACTCGTGGCTTGCCTTCCGTCAACGTCCCTGTTTTGTCCACAACCAGCGTGTCCACTTTTTCGAGTGTCTCCAGAGCTTCCGCATTCTTGATGAGAACGCCGGCGTGAGCGCCGCGGCCGGTTCCGACCATCACAGCCATTGGGGTCGCGAGGCCCAAGGCGCAGGGACACGCAATTATCAGCACTGCCACAGCATTCACGATGGCATGGGCGAAGCGAGGCTCAGGACCGAACAGCGCCCAGGCGATGAAGGTGACAACGGCGACCGCGATCACCGCCGGCACAAACCAACCCGCAACTTTATCCGCAAGACGCTGTATAGGAGCCCGGCTCCGCTGCGCTTGTCCGACCAGCTTGACGATCTGCGCCAGCATCGTTTCACTTCCTACATGCTCGGCCTGCATGATGAAAGATCCCGAGGAATTCACGGTTGCGCCGATCACGCGGCCGCCTTCCGCCTTTTCGACGGGCACCGATTCTCCAGTGATCATGCTTTCATCGACCGAGCTGTGCCCTTCGAGGACAATTCCATCTACTGGGATTTTTTCCCCAGGCCGCACGCGCAGCCGGTCACCAACCTTGACCTGATCTAGAGAAATGTCCTCTTCTTTAGCATTGCGGAGCACGCGCGCAGTCTTAGGCGCCAAATTCAGCAGTGCACGTATCGCGGCTCCGGTCTGGCTTCGGGCGCGAAGCTCCAGCACTTGTCCGAGCAACACCAGAGTGACGATAGCTGCCGCTGCCTCGAAGTAAACCGCCGGCCTCCCGCTCATCTCTCGAAAAGACGCCGGGAAAATGCTTGGAACCAGCGTCGCCACCAGGCTGTACACATAGGCAACGCCGGTTCCGATCGCGATCAGCGTGAACATATTGGTCGAGCGGTTTAGCAGCGACGTCCATCCTCGCTGAAAGAACGGCAATCCTCCCCAAAGAACCACGGGGGTGGCCAGGAGGAGTTCGATCCACGCCAGCCAGCCTTTCGGCAGTGCAGGCTGCATAGGCATTCCGCGCAGCATGTCTGCCATGGCGATTGCCAGAAGTGGAGCTGTAAGGGTCATACTCCACCAGAACCGTCGCGTCATGTCACGCAATTCTGGATTTTCTTCTTCGACCGCCGTTACAGTACGGGGCTCAAGCGCCATCCCACAGATCGGACAATTTCCCGGTTCCGAGCGCACTATCTGAGGGTGCATCGGGCATGTGTACTCAGTTTTTGTCAGCGCCTTTGGCCTCTCGGGTTCGAGTGCCATACCACAACTGGGACACGGGCCAGGCTTTGATTCGCGTACCTCCGCGCACATCGGGCAGACGTACATGTCCTGCGCAGAATTCGTATGCGGTGCGGTAGAGGTTGGCGCAACTTGTACCTGCTTCGTGCCCAGGGTGACCAGACCAGCGGCGGAAGATCTTGGCT
>Ga0209056_10002930_pt1 | contig 18307 bp, 16 predicted proteins | sample GraSoiAngelo_114_FD_185876 | JGI IMG/M metagenome (GOLD analysis project Ga0209056, IMG submission 185876) | Grasslands soil microbial communities from the Angelo Coastal Reserve, California, USA - 14_0903_13_40cm (SPAdes) (version 2) | ecosystem: Environmental > Terrestrial > Soil > Grasslands... | reverse complement strand
CTCTAGCAGATATTATCCTGCTCAGGTTACCCCATTCGGAAATCTACGGGTCAAAGCGTGTTTGCCGCTCACCGTAGCTTATCGCAGCTTGCCACGTCCTTCATCGCCTATTGGCACCAAGGCATCCATGATGCGCTCTTTGTAGCTTGATCAATCTGATGATCCGGCGGCTGCCGGATCAGATTCTGATAACTGAAACTCTCCTGAACCCCGATAGAAATCGGGGCTACAGATATTTCAGACTCAGCTCTTAAAGTTGTATTTCTTACTACCCTGTATGTAGATGTCAAAGAACCAGCCATTCACGTACATTTCAGACCACAAAAAAACTCAATCTCGAATCCGACTTGAACTCGGTCTGCCGCCACAACAAGTGCGCCGGGAGTTCCGATAAATCATGTCGGGACAAAATTGAGTTCCAATTTGCAGTCCCCAGATGTACGTAGAACACACTCCCAAACTAGAGGAGTCCCGCTTCCTGCGGAATCATCAAACTACTCGAAATTTTGTGCGTGTCAACCGAAATAGGCGGATCACAGAAATTTCTCTTCTGCCACAATTACTTTGAACTCAGCGAGTTACACGTCGCAGTAGCGACGGGACCCCTAAAGCCGTTACGCGGAGTTCCCTGTTCAACTAGCGCTGACGACCGGACTCGGCATACCCGGATCGTTGAAATACCCCGGAAGTCATAAGACCTTCACTGGGCGCGGGCTTGGTCATCGCGTCGGTCGTAGCAACGACCACTTTGTCGAGGAGCCGGGTGTGATCCGAATCGTAAAGGCGGAACTCGTATGTGCGGCCGGTTCGGATCCAATTTGCAGGGGCGGAACCCTGTCGTGAAGTTGCGAACAATAATTCTTGCTGAGCGTCAATGGAAACGTAAACCTTTCCGGGATTGGCTGTACCTGTGTTCCATGAAATGATAGTCGTGGCGGTCTCTTTGTGAGCAGGCACTGGATTTGGCGATGCGGTGACCATTGGCACAAGTTCGCTTCGTAGAAGGCAGAATGCCCGCTCATCCCGCTCAGGATCGGCTGGTGTGGAGTTGGCCCTTAGGCCAATGCCTAAGTACGACAGAAGGCTCCAACCCGTGCGATTGATGAGTCTTTTCAATCCTTCCTCCGAGAAAATCCAGAAGTTCGTGCTGTCGTTGTTGCATTCCTGCGGACCGAGCAAGTAAGCCATCGGCGCTTGTAAAATCTGTTGGCCGTTGTCCGTTTGCCGAGCAATGCGCGTGCTCAGGAAGCAATACCTCGCGATTGCAGCCAGCTTTTCCAACACGAAGAAAGGATTTTTTAAATGATAGAGGACTCCCAGGAGGAAGATGACGTCGTATTTTTCGCCGGAGAGAGTGAACTGCGAGTCCAAATCAACTGTTCGGATTGTAATATTTGAGCGTAGCGCCTCCTTCAGAATCCGCGCCCCTTCCAGTTGATTAAAGTTGGTAGGTTTGTTGTCGATTAAATCCACGGCCAGCCCCATTCTCTCCAAAAGAAATGCAAGGTCGCCGTCCGCGCCTCCAATATCAGCTATTTTCCCATCCGGACCTCGGCATAGCTGCATCAAATCAAGTCCTGCACTTGCCAAAAGCCGCTCTAGGACGCCGACGTTTTGCAAAGTGTGGTAGGGATACCAAAATGACTTGGGCCGATGTGCCAATTTGATTTCCCAAAGACTACGCTCGCCAGTCATAGCCAGTTCGCGAAGTGGAGACTTGGTGCGTTTACAAGTTTTTCGTTGCTGTCCTGCTTCGAGAGAGGCGGCACGGCCGCCTTGCGGGCCCTTGGTGTTCCTGAACGCCAGAAGGTGCTTTAATGTCACGCTGTAATCTGGCGCGGCAGATGGGCGGCGACAGATAGACCTGGCCGAATATTTTTGTAGTATCCGGCCCTACAGGCGTTCGCCTGTGCCTGACATTGGAGAATGAAGCGTTACTTTACATTGGTAGCATCTTCCCAGCGGATGGCTGCGCGAAGCAACTCGCCCAGTGAGCTGACACCGAATTTTTCCTTTGCGCGCCCGCAGTAAGCCTGCACGGTTTTCAGACTCAGGTGCAGATCTTCGGCGATTTCGGAAGTCGTCCGCCCCTGGCCGAGGAGCCGGAATATTTCCAATTCGCGATCGCTTAAACACTCCACCGGGGAGGCGCCTGCGGTTTTAGGCGAGGTGCTGAGCCGGCGCGCCATGCTGTTGACGACCCTTTCGCTTACATAAACACCGCCTTCAAGCACGCGGCGGATGCAAGTCAGGACGCTCTTGGTAGTCTCGCGTTTCATGACGTAGCCGCGCGCGCCAGCGCGCAGGGCGCGTTCGGCGTACAATGCTTCGTCGTGCATCGAAAGGACGACCAGTGCAACCAGCGGGAACTGACTCTCCAGATTTTTGATTAACTCCAATCCTGATTCGTTTTTGAGAGAGATGTCGATCAGCGCGACATCTGGCCGCGCTTTTGCAATGCCGGCGATGGCACCCGCCGAATCTTCCGCTTCACCGCAGACTATGAGGTCACTCTGTCCGTTGATAAGATTGGTGAGCCCTTCACGGACGAGCGGGTGATCATCAACAAGAAAAATCCGACGCCTGCGGGTAATAGCGGTAGAATGCTTTGAGTTCATATTACGAAGTTTGATTCGCTGTGATTTGGAACTTTTAGCTTACATGTCGCAATCGTTCCTTTCCGGCCATTTCGCTGGACGCTTAACGTTGCGCCAATTAGCGCGGCGCCATGGCGCATCAAGCGAAGCCCAAGTCCTTTTGAATCTGACAGCTTGTCCGGAAAGCCGACTCCGTCATCTTCGATTGCAAGCGTGAGTTCGGGGCCATCCACAAAGACGCGAATGTCGATTTGCTCAGCGGCAGCGTGTTTTGCCGCATTCATGGCTGCCTCCTGAGCAATTCTGTAGAGCTGCGTTACGACCACCGAATCGCGCACTGGAATTAATTCTTCGCCATGAAAAATGCAGTTGATCCCGAATCGTTCGCTTATGTTCTCGGCGAGGCCCTCCAAGGCTACCCCCAAGCCATCTGCTTCCAGCTCCGGCGAAAAGAAACCCCGCGCCAGATTACGGGTCAGATCGATCCCTTCTTCGACATAGTGCACGAGCTTCTCTGCTTCTGTTGCTTCCTGGGCCGCTAGAGCGGTGCCTGTCAGGTGTTGGCCGAGCCTGTCATGGAGATCCTGTCCCAAGCGCCGCCGTTCACGGTCTGCCACTTGCGCGATTTCTTGGTCCAACCGCTGGCGCTCGGCGACCTCTCGCTGCAAGGCTACCGTCCGTTCCTGGACGCGCCGGTCCAATTCACCCACCAGTGTCCGCAGTTTGGATAACAAAGCGGCAAAGAGCGCATAAGAGACAAAAGCCATCCCGGCATTCCAAAAGCCGAGAGCAGGGATTCCGGCTGCAACGTCTGACAAGAGGGACACGGCAATGCTGATAACGGCAATTCCAAGAGCGGTAAGCAGGCTGCCAAACCAGGCTGCCAACGAAATCGGCAGAAGATAAAAGAGAAGGAGCGGCCGCTCGTATCCGGTCAGGTAATCGATGTATCCCACGATAGCCACAAGAAAAAGGCATACGACGACTAAAGCTTTCCGGGAAACTCTGAAGGCAGGAAAATTGCGCAGATTTGCCATTATGCTGTCGAGCCTGGAGCGGCGTGGAATTGTGTCGCCGGGTGCTTGCATTGTTTTTGTAAACCTGTGACCGAGCAAAAACTGCCAGGAAAAATCATAGCTCGTTTTGCACGGACCGTTCACTCGAAACTTTTTTTTGTTATTTTTGACGTGCGCATTCGTAGCGACAAACCAGGACCGCGCAGTGCAAAAGCATTTCCCCTCAGGTAGCCATTACGCGATGCGGTTCGTGGAAGCGTTTATGACAGCTGGCATAAAAGAGCGGCACAGGAACTCGCAATTGTGAGCGTCACCTGAGGGATCACGGGGAGGAGCAGTGCCGAGTGATTCAGCTTCTCAATTATTTCCCGGGCATTTTGATAGGCGTTATCCAGGGTCGCGACATACCTGACCCGTTCCGCAAATGCAGCCTCCATTTCGTCGGCGGCCGCGCGGGAAGCCGTGGTTGCTTGGCGGTTTTCTTCTATTTCGGCACAAAGCCGTGTCGCCTTTTTGACGACCGCTGGATTGGTGGCCGCGTCGTCGGCTTTAAAATCGGGCGGCACATTGGAGCTATTGATGCGTTGCGCAAGCGGCTCGAGACATCTGGCCGTGTATGGCTCTCCGAGGAAATCAAGTAACGAGCGCATCGCTGATTCCGGAGCATCGATCAAGTCTGCGTATCGGATGCGATAAAACACACTTGGCCCATACGCCTGCTCCGCCTTGATGCACGCGCGAACGGTTCGAAGCCAATACTTGTAAGCCTCTTCTTCATTGAGAACCAAGTGAGTCCCGGCTATGCGATGGAAATTGAGCATTGAGCGCACCACGGCACGAACGTCCCGGAAAATGTGGACGAAGAGGGCATCTGGAAAAAGCTTGCGTAAGCCACAGATATACAAGGAATACTCTGGCGTTCCGTCCACCCAACGCCTCTTAGGTTCCGACGTTGCACTCGCGACTCCTAGTGCCTCCGGATAAGCACTGCGCTTTTCTTTGCGTTTTGTTTCCAGATCCGTCCGATGACGAAAGATCAAGTCGTTGATGCTCTGGCCGAGCGCAGCTAACAATTCGTCCTCCCGAATGTCCATCGCACTTAAGATGGAGCGGTCGCCGCGTGCCGCGCCGATTTGATACCCAACAGCGGCGTTGACCGCAAAGTCGCCCATCCAGTTCGATTCCGGCACCGGAAACAGGTTCGGGTGCTGCCCCAGGCACCAGGTGAGAATGCTGGTGCCCGAGCGCGGCGATCCCACCACAAAAATCGGTTTGTTTGTCTGATCCTGCATTTATGTATATCAGTCTGTCTTCCCTAGTCGCCTGCGCATCCAAAAGCTGCCCCCGCCCCACCATGGCGAATTGGTAAAGATAGCGGTGAGTTCTTCCATATAGCGATGAGCCAAATACGCATTGGCCATCAACACTTCGAACTCAGAATTAAAGCTCAAGAATGCTTGTAGCAGGTATTGCTCGGTCCAAAAGCGAAGTTCATCCATCACCCAATCGCGCCGATAATCAAAAGGCAAAAAGATATCGTGGACGTGGACGATGACGCCGGGCTTCAGGCGAGGCAGCACTTCCAGGAAAAGATAATTTACGTCTCCGCCAATTTTCACAGTATGAGAACTGTCGATGAACAGAATGTCGCCCGACTCGAGTTGCGAGAAAAATTCTAGGCCGATGTCTTCCACCTTTTTCTCTATCAAGGAATGCAGTCCGGAAAATCCGTGCCGGAGAAAATCCAGTGGATACGGCTCAATACAGATCAGCGCTGAGTTCTTATTTTTCGCAATGGCTTCGGCTGCGACGAGAGAAGAAAACCCGCTGCCCACCTCGATGATCAACCGTGGTTGAAAATGGCGGATCATGCAGTAAGCGACAAGCGCGTCAGTGCCGTCAAAGAGTCCGTTATTAAAATGAAATCGGACTGGTTCACCGGCTGGCTTGACCGGGAACTGATCATATTCGTGGTGAAATTTTGGAAAGTGATTGCGCAGTAGATCAAGCTGCATCGCGTCATTCATATCAATGCCAACCAATTCGCTCGTCCGGTCCCAGAGAGCTTCAGGCAAGGACTGCGTATCAGGAATTGGTTGGTAGAAGTGCACCGGTGTCACATGAACACCGTGTCGCTCCCATAGCCGAAAGGTCTCGCGAAACTTTGCGCTGTGAACGCAACGCGGCAGGACTTTGGCGAGAAAACGTGAGAGCAGGGTCACGCCGATGTTTCCGCGTGTCACCTCGAGCACTACTTCGCACAGAAGCGGGTGCGACGAGTTGATATCGCGCCTTACCTTTACCGAATCAAGTGGTCTGTCAGGCTGGCTGGCCGGATAAAGGCGAAATTCGTATTCTGTTGAGTCCGCGATCCAATGAATTTCAACCCGTCCAGATTTTCCTCCTCGTGTCACGAGTTTTTCTTCGGGGGTAGAGGTCGCAACACGAATCTCGCCGCCACTCGGATCGTTTGTTTCCCATGAAATCACGACAGGCGGCCTTTCGTCAGACGGTACAGGGTTTGGCGTGACCACGATTTTGCCCGTGATCGTCTTTGGTTGAGGGACCTTAATCACTCGTTTAAAAACCGAAAACCTCGCGCGTCTCACGCACTGATCCCAATGGCAGAGTCGGGTCGTTTCAAGCTCTGAGACAGCACTTCCGCAGGCTGGATGTGTTGATTATTGAACAGGCGCTCCAATCTCTCGCGAGCGACGTCGACGGAGTAGAGTGCACGAGTTTTTTTGATCCCGCTTTGCGACAGGCAATTCCAAAGTTCAGCCGACTCGTAGAGCATTACTAAAGCCTGTGCAAACTCTTCCGGTTCATCCGCGACGAGGACATCTTCGCCCGGCGTAAGCTCCATGCCCTCCACTGCTATGGAGGTCCCGACCACGGGGACACCCCACGCCATGCTCTGATTGATTTTGCCCTTTACACCCGCACCAAATCGCAATGGTGCAATCGATAATCTAACGCTCTCAAAGAAGGGACGGACGTCCCTTTGCAATCCCGCGATCACAACATTTTCGCCGGCTAAAGCAACCACTTCCGGCGGCGCCTTATCGCCGATAATATAGAACTTGGCCTCGCGCAGCCGCTCATTTACCAGGGGATAAATTTTCTTCAGGAAAAAGAGAACGGCATCAGTGTTCGGTGTATGCTGAAAGCCGCCAATGAAGAGATAGTCCCGGCGCAGCTCGAAAGGCGTGCTCGAGCCCGGAATGTCCACGATGTTCGAAATGAGTTGAATGGATTTCCCTGGGCATTTTTCTTGAAGCAGCTTCTGTTCGACGCTGCTTGTTACCCACGTCTCATGAGCCTGGCGGACGACATCGTATTCCAGTTCTTCTTTCCACCGCGCCTTTTCTCGCGCCTCCGGATCGATGGTGATTTGAGCCTCTCTGTGCGCACGAAGAGAGTGTAAATCGACAGTGTCAAAAATAATTCGGCTTTGCGGTGCATGCAGCCGGACATCAGCAATATATTTATGCGCAAAATCACACCGGCTCAGGATAACAACGTCAAACTCAGAACCATGCGAAATCAAATAGTCGCGGACCTTCTTAACATAGGGACGATGGATAACCTGAATTCCACGCTTGCGTAATTCATCCCCGTAATCCAAGACATCGGTCAGATTGTCTGGAATGAAAGTAATGCGATGACCAAGCTGGTGAAGCAGCTTGAGGAGTTGGAACATTCGGAGCGATCCTGAATCCTTATCCGGAATCGGAATGTGGTGATCGATCACGAGAATGTTTTTCTTCCCGGCCGGCGCCTGGCGCAAAAATGTCAGATCACCGTTAGTCGGCTTTGTTCCTAGTTCGTCAGCCCAGACTTCCGCAAACGTAATGCGATTAATGTCCTGAAATTTCTTTGTGCCGCATGACAGATCGGTCCCACCAGTTGCTCCCTCATAATGGATTACCTCACTGAGCGGTTGATATAGGATCTTGTAACCGTTCTTTCGAACCTTGAAGGATAAATCCGTATCCTCGTAATAAGCAGGCGCGTACCGCGAATCGAACCCGCCCACACATTCAAACAGCGCCTTGGGAATCATCAACGCTGCCGCCGAACAATAATCGACTTCCCGCAGAAAGTTATATTCAGGGCTCCCCGCATCATCAGACTTTCCATAGTTCCACGCTGAGGCATCGCGCCAGATGATCCCGCCTGCTTCCTGCAAACGGCCATCGGGATAGAGAAGCTTTGAGCCGACGATGCCCGCCTCCGGCTCTTCGGCAAAGCTACTTACCAGCGCGCTCAACCAGCCATCTGTGACGAGTGTGTCGTTGTTAAGGAAAACGAGATATTTGCCCCGGGCGCTTTTCGCACCACGATTGCACGAGGCAATAAATCCGGAGTTTGACTCGTTGCGCAGATAGACAACCCCTGGTATGCGCGGGACAACTTCCGCAGTCTTATCCGTTGAGCAGTCATCCACCACAATAACTTCAAAGCGCTCTGTTCCCTGATGCTCCTGAAGCGACGCCAGACAAGCATGGGTAAAACGGAATTGGTTGAACACCGGGATAACGATTGAAATTTGGATCTGCTCGTGAATCGGAAATTCAATCGGACGCGTCGGCTCTGGAGGTTCAACGGGTGCTACTCTTTGTCCAACGACTGAAACTACGCCTGAAATCAGCGCTTGGATTTCATTATCAATCGCGCCAACCTCGGGATGGGTCGTTCGCCATTTTTGGTAAGCCGAAACGATTTTTTCCAAATGCCCATAGCCTAACAAGTCTCGCGATTTTGAGGGCGAAAGTTTTGCCTTTAACGCGGCAACCGGATTTGCAATTTGCCAGCGCGCCGAAGAACTGAGCCGGGCTGCGGCCTCATCAGCCTCGTCTAAAAGCCGGGCAAGCCTTTTCGTAGCTTGCAATTGTTTTTTCAAGCGGTTTCGCAGCTCTTCCCGCCGCGCTTCGCTCTCTGCCAGAGTAACGCTTTTGTTGCGAAGACACTGATTCGTTTGCTCCAAATGCCTGCGGAGTTCCTCAAGATGCCCCTTAAGCTCATCCGCTTCCTTTTTGTGGCGAGCTTCTGCTTGCGTTAAGAGCTCGCGGTAGAGATCCTCGATCTGTGAAATTCTTTCTGGAATGAAAGCATTTAGCCGGGTGACTGCCCCGGGCAGCAAATCGCGTTCTTTCGGCTCCGCACGTTGCGAGGTTCTTCCTGCCTTTCCTTTCGCTTCCGCGATCAAAGCGCGATAAAGTTCGATTACTTCCGGAGCTACGCGGGCGTCGATCAGATGCTCAAGCGTGAAATGAGTGTGGCGTTTTCGCTTTTTTACCAGTGCCGCTGCGCTGGCTACATGCGCATCCGGCAAACCGATGAATTCCACAATTCGCCGCAACTCTGATTCGGCGTCTTCGAAAAACAAATCGTAATGAGTAACGAGCGATTCTCTGCCAGTCGCGGCCTCGATCAGCCGCCGATTGTAGATTTCCCAAAGCCGCAAGCCGAACGAATAAGAGGTGCCGTTGCGCTCGCGCATCGAGTGAGCGACTTCCAAGGGGTTGCGCACGATGATAACCGTTTTCAATCCGGGCAAAAGATCCCGCCAGACCGGGAGCGTTAAACTGTTGCGCGGATCCTTCCAGCCCCAGACGTTTGCCGAGTCAAATCCTTCGATCAGCAGGCGGGCTTTCATACGCAAAGGCTTGAGCCGAGGATCCGTGAAAGTCTCGTCGGCCTTCGGCGGCAGGTCCCATGCCCCGCCGAGCTCATTCAGTAATTCGTCGTTTAACGCGACGAAGCCCAGATGTTCCCAGAAACCATCGGGATTATCGGCCTGCGGCGGCATCAATGCGTCTTTCGGGCCCAAGTAGAGCCCGCAGGCGTGCAACAGCCGAGTGAGCATCGATGTTCCGGAGCGGTGCGCTCCGGTAATGCAAACCGCCGTTTGGGTGTCAGCCATACTTTTCCCGCAAAGGCCTTATACAACGATGACGCGCCCAGTGCGTCAAGCCGATTGCTCAGCGCCAATGAGAGAGGCCACCGGCTCTGAAATGCATAAAATCTTCATCGCGTGAAAGCCAGCTACATCTTAGGTTCCTTCGATGCAGCGAAGTGACGGCCGCGGCTCAGATGAGATTCGTCCGATCAATTTCGAATTGAACGTGGCGCCGTATGCCAGCGGTTCCGTGCTTGCCTCGATGGGGAACACGCGTGTGATCTGTGCGGTCACGATCGAAGAGGCTGTGCCGCGCTGGATGAAAGAGCAGGGTGTGACCGAAGGTTGGCTTACCGCCGAATATTCCATGCTGCCATATTCGACTCAGCCGCGTAAAGCTCGCGACATTGCAAAAGGCCGCATCGACGGCCGCAGCGTGGAGATTCAACGTTTGGTTGGCCGCTCGCTTCGAGCGGTTGTCGATCTCGAAAAACTCGGGCCGCGCACAATCTGGGTGGATTGCGATGTGCTGCAAGCCGACGGCGGGACTCGCACCACCGCAATTACCGGCGCGAGCCTGGCGCTGGCAATCTCCTGCCGGAAATTTGTGAAGGAGAAAAAGCTGGACGCGCCGCCGATGCAAAGATTAGTCGCCGCGGTGAGCGCCGGCATTCTGGATGGACAGGCGCTATTGGACCTCAATTACGAAGAGGACAAGCTGGTGGCTGTTGATTTTAACCTCGTGGCGACCGAAGACGGTGAATTTGTAGAAGTCCAAAGCTCGGGGGAAGAAGCGACCTTCTCCGGCGCGCAATTGGATGAGATGCTCGCGCTCGGGCGCCAAGGGATCAGCGCGTTGATTGGCGCACAGCGCGCTGTGCTGGCGCGAATCATGGTGACCCCGCCAGAGGCATGACCTTTCCAAAACTGCCGCCATGAAAAAAGCGCTCATCACTGGCGTCACTGGCCAAGACGGAAGTTACCTGGCTGATTTGCTGCTTGAGGAGGGCTACGAAGTCCACGGGATCATTCGCCGCGCGAGCACCTTCAACACTTCGCGCATCGATCATCTTTACACCGATCCTCACGTGAACGGCGTCAGAATGTTTCTGCATTACGGCGACCTCAGCGATTCGGTGAATCTGGTGAAGCTTCTTTATGAATTGAAGCCGGACGAGATTTATCACCTGGCGGCGCAGAGCCACGTGCGCGTGAGCTTTGACATTCCAGAATACACCTCCGACGTCACCGGCGTGGGGACGATCCGCATTCTGGAGGCGATCCGCGAGGCCGGATTGCGTTCTCGTTTTTTTCAAGCGTCAAGCAGCGAGATGTTTGGTAAGGCCCAGGAAGTGCCGCAGAGCGAGAAGACGCGGTTCTGGCCGCGCAGTCCCTACGGCGTGGCCAAGGTTTTTGCTTACTGGGCAACCGTGAACTACCGGGAGAGCTACGGCCTTTGCGCCAGCAACGGCATCATGTTTAATCATGAAAGCCCGCGGCGCGGCGAAACTTTCGTTACCCGTAAAATCTCACGCGCGGTCGCTGCGATTAAGCATGGCCTGCAAAAAGAACTGTTCCTTGGCAACCTCGATGCAAAACGCGACTGGGGATACGCGCCCGATTACGTCGAAGGCATCTGGCGAATTGTGCAGCTTGGTGAAGGCGACGACTTTGTGCTGGCGACTGGCGAAACCCACAGTGTGCGCGAGTTCGTCGAAGCCGCCTTCGCTCAGGCTGATCTTGATTGGAAGCAATTCGTAAAACACGACCCGCGATATGAGCGCCCGGCCGAGGTGGGCCTTCTGCTAGGTGACGCTTCAAAGGCGAAGAAAATTCTCGGTTGGGAACCGAAAGTGCGGTTTCACGAGCTCGTGCGGATTATGGTAGATGCGGACATGGAATTGCTCTCGCGCGAGACGCCTAGAGAACATCTCGGCAAATTGCCCTAGTGACGCAGGCGATCCATCCTGCCTGCGTAAGTCTCTAAGTTCCGACAAGTCGGGATAGTCCGCCGTCCAGTTTGCAGACAGGATCGTCCGCTTCACGCGCAAGTAATCAGCGAAGCACGAGCGTGCCGCGGGGGACGTAACCCGGAATGGCTGCCGTTAGCGGCGCATCGACAATGGTTACAGGGGCGCCGACTCCTACAATGTCGTACAATTGGATGATGTCATTGGAGCGCATCCGGATACATCCGTAACTCGCAGCCGAACCGACTTTCCATTCCTCCGGCGTTCCGTGAATATAGATATATCGGGCAAACGCGTTTGCGTTTTGCGCTTCGCGCCCGCGCAACCAAAGAATGCGCGTCACGATCGGATCGCGGCCGGGAGAATTTGGCACGACAATTTCACCGGTGCGGCGTCGGTCCTTGAACACGGCGCCAGGGGGCGCGTTGTCGCCGATTTTTTCGGCCACTTCCAGTTCGCCGAGTGGAGTGGAACTGCTCCCTGCCCAATCGCCCAAGCCGAACTTCGATGTCGAGACTGGATAAATGGCCGTCAAATTACCGCGATCGAGAACGGCTAATTTTTGCTCGCGCGCGCTGATCACGAGATGATGCCGCGTGTCGGGCGCTGCGCACGATGCGACGAACAGCGCAAGCAACAGAAGGTAGGGACGGGTTGCCGAGCCGTTCGTTTTGCTCCGCGCTTTCGACGCGCCCGGCGGTCGCGCCCTACCATTATCGATTTTCATTCTCGATTGAACCTGAAAAACTTCTCTGCGGTTTCGGTCGTCGCTTCGGCAATTTCTTGCAACGCCACCTCGCGGCCCGCTGCGATCGTTTCCGCTACAATGCGTGTGTGTGCCGGTTCAGCGCGCTTTCCACGAAAAGGAACCGGCGCCAGATATGGGCAATCGGTTTCCACCATGAACTTCCACAGCGGGACTTGTGCAGCGACTTTTCGCACGGCTGCGCCGTTCTTGAAAGTGACAACCCCGGTGAATGAAACGAGGTGGTCGAGATCAAAGACTTGGTTCGCCTGTTCGAGCGAGCCGCCGAAACAATGAAAAACGCCACGCAATTTGCCCGAGTATGGACGCATGATTTTCAGCGTGTCTTCCCATGCGTCGCGTTGATGGATCACCACGTTGAGCCCCAGTTCCACCGCCAGGTCGAGCTGCTGCTGAAACAAACTCACTTGTTTCGATTTGTATGCGCCGTCGCGAATTTGCGCTTCGATTTCTTCATCGGTCTCAGTTCGCAGTGCGGACATGACCTGGACCTGCTTTTCCTTCGCTACTTTTTCACTCGGCAAATGGTGATAATCGAGACCTGTCTCGCCGATGGCTACGACGCGCGAGCTCTTTGCCAGTTCGCGCAGCGGCGTGATCACATCGTCCTCAGCTTCTTCAACGTGAGTCGGGTGAACGCCGATCACCGCGAAGACGGCCGGGTATTTTCCTGCAAGCTCGATCGCGCGCCGGCTGCTTTCCACTGAGGTGCTGATTGTGATGATGCGGATGACGCCCGCTTCGTTTGCGCGACGCAGCACATCCTCCAGATCGTTCGCGAAATCGGGAAAATCGAGGTGTGCGTGGGTTTCGATGAGCATGGTGACCTTAAGCGGCGAGACGCGGGCCCGCCGCGACAAGTTTTTTCGCACGCGGGTCAACGCGAAGATCTAAACCCTCCAGGGTTCGCGCGCCAAGCAGTAAGAGATCACCCGGTTGGGCGAACACAACCTCGTCAATTGTGAAATGATTGTCGATCCGAATGATGGCGAAGCCGACCAAACGAGTCACGATCTCGCCCTTGGCCATTACAAAGCTGAGACCCTTTTCCGGGCGCGCGATACCGAGATCGGTCAATGTATTTTCAGAAATCCAGGTACTATCACTGCCGGTATCAACGAGGAGATCGCGGACCAGTGCTTGCTTCTCTGGCTCGGCGTAATTCTGAACTGTACAATCTACCCGAAGAGTTCCCATGCTGGAATCTACCATTCAATAATCGTGCTCGCCCAGGTTAGTCCGCCGCCAAATACAATCATCAAAACATAATCGCCACGCTTGATCCGCCCGCTGCGATTGGCTTCGTCGAGTGCAATGGCTACGGCAGCCGCGGAGGTGTTGCCGTAACGATCCAGATTCACAAACATCTTGTCGTGCGAAATGCCGAGCCGATCGGCGATGGCTTCGATGATGCGCAGGTTCGCCTGGTGCGGAATGACACAGGCAATGTCTTCAATGGAAAGCCCCGCCTGGTCGAGAACCTTTTTCGCTGCGTTAAGCATGGCGGTAACGGCCTGTTTGTAAACTTCCTTGCCGGTCATATGGATCGTTACCAAGTGCATATCGACATTTTCGCGCGTGATGGGGCAGCGCGAACCGCCGCCGGGCATGAACAAAATGTCGGTGTACTGCCCGTCGCTGCCGATGTGAGTAGCAATCACGCCATGGGCGCTGCCGCGATGGCGCAAGACAGCGGCGCCCGCCCCATCTCCAAACAGAACGCAACTGTTGCGATCGGTCCAATTGGTGATTGACGTCAATTTCTCCGCCCCGATTACGAGGACGGTGTCGTGCGTATGCGACGTGATGAATTGTTGCGCGATCTCCAAGCCAAAAAGGAACCCCGCGCATGCTGCAGAAATATCCAGACAAGCGGCATTGGTGGCGCCGATTTTCTTCTGAACGAAACAGGCTGTGGCTGGGAAAAGCATATCGGGGGTCGCCGTCGCCACGATGATGAGATCGATTTCTTTGGCTGAAATCTTCGCTTGCTCCATCGCCTTCAGCGCGGCCTTGGTCGCCATTGCGCTCGTGTCTTCGCCCTTCGCGGCAATCCGGCGTTCCTTGATCCCGGTACGCGTGGTAATCCACTCGTCGCTGGTATCGACCATGCGAGACAGGTCCTCGTTAGTCAGAACCTTCTCCGGCACATAACTGCCTGTGCCGATGATTGAGACCGTGCGCAGCGCCTTATGGGAGCGCGGGCTCGAGCGGGGTTGTCGTTTCATGGTAACGGCGAATCTCCTCGACGATATGCGGGTTCACCTGCTGTTCAATGGACTCGGCCGCCACGCGCAGCGCGTTTTTGATCGCCAGCGGCGTGCTCGCGCCGTGTGCGATGATGCAAATCCCGTTCACACCCAGCAGCGGCATGCCGCCGTACTCTTCGTAGTTCGTCTTGTCTTTGATTACGCGAAACGCCTTTCGCGCCAGATAAGCGCCGACCATATGGATTTTCGAGCGCGTCAATTCCTGTTTAAGCCATTTGAAAATCGCCACTGCAATCGACTCGGATGTTTTCAAAATCACGTTTCCGACAAAACCGTCGCACACCACGACTTCCACGGGATCTTCGAATAAATGCCGGCCTTCGATGTTGCCGCGAAAATTTAGCGAGCTCTCCCTCAACATTTTGAAAGCCTCCTTGGTTAGTTCGTTACCTTTGACGTCTTCTTCGCCTAACGAAATCAAACCGACGCGCGGTTTTTTGTAGCGGAGAACATGGCTGGAGTAAACCGAGCCCATGATGCCGTATTGCAAAAGCTGCTCCGGGCGGACGTCGATGTTTGCGCCAGCGTCGATCAGAACGAAAGCGTTGAACTGCGTAGGCAATACCGCCGCGATACCGGGCCGATCGACTCCCTGGAGCGTGCGTAATTTGATCATGCTCGCGGCGACGGCTGCTCCGGTGTGGCCGGCGCTCACCACTGCGTCCGCGTCCCCATGTTTTACAAGATCGACAGCGCGACTGATTGACGAATCTTTCTTTCGGCGAACAGCTGTCCAGGCGCGATCCGTCATCTCCACCACCTGAGTGGAATGCACAATGTCGATCCGAGAATCATTGCACTGATGTTTGCGCAACTCGCTTTCGATCTCGGCGGAATCTCCCACCAGGTAAAGCTTGTTGATCTTGCGGTAATCACGCAACGCCATCACGGCGCCGGCAACGAGGTTAGGCGGGCCAAAATCACCGCCCATCGCATCGAGGGCGATTTTCATCAGTGCAAAACTTTGCGAACTTTAGCCGTCGAATGCAAAGCGAAAATTGTAGTCGCTTTGCTGTGCGAAGCGTGGCGTTGACTGTCCAACATTTGGCGTCGCCCACAGAGCGACGGCTACAGCTATTTGCTTTCGAGGGTCAATACCTGTCGTCCGCGGTAGTAACCGCACGACCGACAGGCGATGTGCGACGGGACCGTACTCCCGCACTGTGGACATTTGTTCAGCTGCGCCGCGTGCCAGCGGTTCGCCGCTTTGCGTGTGCGCAAGCGCATCTTCGATGTTTTGCGTTTCGGGACTCCCATGGCAGGCGGCTACAAAAGCATAACTGAAGCAGGAAAACAACCCTTGTTGTTTCCGTTTCAGTACTTCAACCCTTCAACCAATTACCGATTTAACTTCAGTTTATCCAGCGCACTCCAGTCGGACTTTCGCTTTGTATCCTGTTCCGCAGTGTTGAGCTGTTTGGCTTTGCAGACGCGGTCACCGTTCATGTCGCAATGCGGATGGGCCGGCAGATTCAGCAGCACGTCCTCACGCATAAACGGTGTGAGATCGACAGTCTCTGGTCCTTCGAGCTGCATGTGCACGGCGAATGCAGGTACTCGGATTTCGTGCACAAACTTTTCCAGACACGACACACAACGCAGCTCCACCGGCTGTGAGAGCGAGCCATTCGCCCACAAGGCTACTCCCGCGACGCCAACATCGATGTCGTAATGCAGCGGGCCGGCGCAATGAATTTCTTCCGATTCCAATTCCTGGATGGGGCAATCTTCCTCTCCCTCGAGATGCAGACCGTGGGCTGGAATTTGTTTCAGATGAACTTTCATTGCGACACCTCTATTGCGTTCTTGTCATGTCGAGCGAAGTCGAGACATCTCTGGCCATTAATCAAAACGCGTTGAGTGACCAGAGATTCCTCGACTCCGCTACGCTTCGCTCGGAATGACAACATCGATAATGTTTTGAGAGTTCATCAACTAAATTTCCGGCTCAGCGCCTTGGCTACACAATCTGGAACAAAACTGGAGACATCGCCGCCGAGGCGGGCGATTTCTTTCACGATTCGCGAACTAAGATAAGTGTATTCCTCCTTTGGCATTAAAAAAATCGTTTCCACCGCGACATCCAGTTTTCGATTCATCAGAGCCATTTGAAATTCGAATTCAAAATCCGAGATCGCGCGCAAACCGCGGACTACCGCTCCCGCATTCTGTGCCCGCGCAAACTCGACTAGTAATCCCTTGAACTCAGCAATTCGCACATTGTCGATTCTACCCGCAGTCTCTTGCAGCAAATCAAGGCGTTCCTTGAGCGAGAAAAGCGGCTGTTTCTCGTCGTTGTTCGCCACCGCCACCACGACTTCGTCGAATAATTTTCGTGCGCGCTCAATCACATCCAGGTGACCATTTGTCACCGGATCAAAACTGCCGGGATAAATCGCACGCCGCATCTGCGAAAATTCGCAGAGGAATTGGAAAATGGAAAGATGAATGAGAAGGAATGACGAAGCACGAATGACGAATGACGAAGGAAGCTCGAATGCTGAAATGACGAAAATGCTGCATGCTCGCTTCGCTATTCGTAATTCGTCATTTTCGCTCCGAGTTTGCTTAGAGCTGAGGAAACACGAAATTGGCGCTCCGCTCATGCGCGCTCCATCGCGATACAAAACCATTGCTGTGGCGACGACGTTTTCTCCGCGATTCAGGCACGTTCTTGCCGAGGCGAAGCGAATGCGGGACCGGTTTTCCGCCGATCTTCATCTGATTCATGTGGGCAGGAGAAATGACGAGACGGCAAAGAAGTTTAGCGATGCGCTTGCGCAACTACATCTGCCACCCGACGCAGCGATTCATTATGAGCAAGGCGATCCACCCGAAGCGATCTTGCGCGCGCTTGCGCGGGAGCAAATCGATATGGTCGTTGCCGGCGCGCTGGAAAAGGAAGTGGTGTTGCATCCATTTCTTGGCGTGGTCGCGCGCCGCCTCGTGAAAGAAGCGCCCTGTTCGGTGATGCTTTTCACGAGGCCCGAACTAGAGCCGAGAGCACTTCGCCGGATCGTGTTCATTGCCGACCGTTCAGAATACGCGCTGCAGGCGCTGAAAATCGTTTTGCGGCTCGCCGAAGCAGAACCGTGCGAGCGACTTTATGTGATTGCGATTAGCACTGCGTTTGATGAAGCGCGCGCTTCTATCCGCGGCAATGCGGTTGCTGGTCGCACACGTGAGGCAAAGGATGAGGCCGAGGAGGCACTTGAAAACTTTGTTCTGGCAGCCGGCGCGACCGAGGTGCCGATCGAGACCCGCTGGATTCGCGGTGCTACCGGGTTGGCCGCGTCCGATTTTGTCCAGTCGGTGGAAGCGGATTTATTTGCAGTGCCACTTCCGAAAGCCGCCGGGGCGATACAGCAGCAACTACCAAGCAATATCGCCTGGATAACGGATGTTATTCCGTGCAATCTCTGGGTAATCCGCTAAGCGGAAGCTCCAAGTTACAATAACCAACCTCCAGAGAAACGCCAATCACCAACTGATGGCTTGGCGCAAGTCGTGGAACATTGGAGCTTGGGATTTCTCTGGATGTTGGAGCTTGGATTTTGGAATTTCTGTTCGTTCGCATGAATCAGGTGCCGCAATTTCAGGCCTACGGTCTGCCGCATCTCACGGTCATTTTGCTCACCATCGTGTTGCCCTTTGCGCTTGCCGCAATCGTCTGGCGCACAAAATCGCAGCGGACCGAGAAGGCGATTCTCACTGCGCTTTCGGCCGTACTGGTCTTGAACTATGTCATTTACTTAATTTTTATTCGCAGCCGCGGAGTGGTGG
>Ga0209056_10002929_pt1 | contig 18308 bp, 14 predicted proteins | sample GraSoiAngelo_114_FD_185876 | JGI IMG/M metagenome (GOLD analysis project Ga0209056, IMG submission 185876) | Grasslands soil microbial communities from the Angelo Coastal Reserve, California, USA - 14_0903_13_40cm (SPAdes) (version 2) | ecosystem: Environmental > Terrestrial > Soil > Grasslands... | reverse complement strand
CACTTGCGCCGAGTCGAGTTGGGACGGGGTTCGCCGCGCCCGCGGATCTGCTCGAGGTGAAGAGCACCCTGGCGGGCGTGGTGCTGGAGGACCGTCTGGTGAAAGCCGGCGATCAGGTAGACGACGCCCAGCCGCTGGTGTACGTCCGCACGCCGCTGACCGGCACGATCGGGGTCGCGGCGCGCGCCCCCCGCGACGGCGTGATTCGTGAGGTGCTGGTGCAGCCGGGCCAGCGGATCGAACGAGGCGACATCGTCATCCGGCTGCAGCCCCGATAGCCCCGGTCTCCACAATCCACAATTGGCAATCTTTCATTTTCGTCATCATGGGGGATTTATGGGCGCAGTGCGGAATCACCACCACAGACGCCGGTGCCATTCCACCCAATTTCACTCTCCGGTGGGAGAGGATAGGGGTCAAGGTCAGGTGAGGGCGCGGCGTCAGGGCGAGGGAGGCAGGAGCGTGGTCAGGCGCGTCGTGGTGGTGGGGATGGTACTGGCGGTCGTGCTGACGCCGCTGATGGGCTGGGCGCAATCCAAGGTTGTGCTGCCGCCGATCATGCCGCTGCGCGACATCAAGCCCGGCATGCGTGGCATCGGGCGCACCGTCATCCAGGGCCAAAAAATCGAGGAGTTCGATATCGAAATCATGGGCATTCTGCAAGGCGGCGGGGACGTCATCCCTGTCCGCCACCTGATCCTGTTTCGCGCGTCCGGACCGGTCACCGATCGCTCCGGCGGGACCGCGGCCGGGATGAGCGGGAGCCCGCTGTTTATCAACGGCAAGCTGATCGGCGCCCTGTCGGCTGGCTACCTCTGGCAGCCCGGAAAGCGGGAACTGGCCCTGGGCACCCCGATCGAAGAGATGCTCACCGTGCTCGACCTCCCCGATGGGACTGCGCAGATTCCCTGGCCACGGACATTCGCCGCCTCCGAGCCGTTTCACATCGGCACGCGCGCGATCACCCGCGTCGTGGTCACCGATACCCTGGCGCAGGCCCAGCGGGTGGATGAGGCCGGTCTGCCCGGCACGACCGCGTTCATCCCGGCCACGTTTCCGGTGATGGTGTCGGGATTATCACCGCGCGCGATGGGATTCCTCCGGCAGGCGCTGGGTGCCGTACAACCTCTGTTGCAGTATGACCAGCAGGGGGCGACGTTCGTCGCGTCGCCGATCACCGGCGGGAGTTCCGTGGGGATCCTGCAGGTGCGCGGCGATGTGAGCTACGGCGGGATGTGCACCGTTACCCTGCGGGTGGGGGACAGGCTGCTGATCTGCGGGCACCCCTGGGATCAGATGGGCGAGGTGGAGTACGCCCTGACCACTTCCGACATCGTCACCGTCGTGCGCACCCTGCAGGAACCATTCAAAGAAGGGAACCTCGGTGACCTGATTGGGAAGATCGACCAGGACCGCGGGCCGGCGATTCGCGGCGTGATCGGCCGGATGCCCCGCATGCTGGCGGTGCGTGTGGCGGTGACCGATCTGGACGCTGGAACGCGGATCGAGAAGGGGGTGCAGGTCGTGCGCCGGCGCGATCTGGCCAAGACCTTCGCCGCGGCCATGGCGCTCACCGCCGTCGACCGGGCTCGCGGGCAAATCTTGGGTGGCGGCACCGCCAGCGTGAAGATCACATTGCGGGCTAAGGGGCTGCCCCGGGTGATCAGCCGCGAGAATGTCTTCTATAACAGCCGCGACGTGGCCCTCGCCTCGTTGCTGGATCTCCCGGAGGCCTTGAACTTTCTCCTGTATAACGATCTCGCCCCCCTCGATCCTGTGGACATGAATATCGAGATCAGTGTGACCGGCAAACGCCAGACGGCAGCCATCGCGGAGGCCACGGTGGAGCGGCGCGAGGTGGGTCCAGGCGACCGCCTGCGTGTGCACCTGACCCTGCGGCCGTTTCAAGAACAGACGGTGCCGTCGCGGGTGATCGAGATCTCGATTCCTCGGGATTTCCCGCGCGGCCCGGCGGTGCTTGTCGTCGGTTCGGCAGGCAGGCAAGTGTCCTTGGAATCTGTTCCGGAGCAGGGTCTGGTGCAATTGCTGCAGCAGGAACCTCAGCCCAGCCCGGCGTCCACGCTGGACGGGGCGATCCAGTTGTTTGAGGACTACGGGAAGAACACCGATATCTTGCTGCAACTCATTCCGTTCGGGCTGCCCCCGGAAGGCAGCGAGTTCGTGAAGTTTGACGTCTTCGCCGGTGAAGTGGTCCGCACTGATTGGGTAGTGCAAGGCGAGATCCAGATTCCCATCCTCATCCGCTGATCTGCCCCGCACTCCAGGCGTGGGGAATACGACGGCAGAACCGCGGGAATGTCTGTAGTGAGGAGAGTGGCGACCCAACACCCCGCGGCAATGCGCCTCACGATTGCGGTCCTCATCCTGATCGCGCTCCTGGGTGCCGGGCTGGCGTGGTTGGCCGGGTCCGGTGCCCTGGCCGCATCGGTGCGCGCCGCTGCGGTGGCCCAGGTCTCGCAGGCGCTGGGACGCGAGGTCCGCGTCTCCCGCATGGCCGGTGATCCCCTGCGTGGGATCGTCCTTGACGGCGTGCGGATCGCCGCGCCCCCAGGCGAGCGTGGGACCTTCGTGGAGGTGACCCGTATTGTCCTGCGGTTCCGTCCTCTTGCTCTGCTGGTCGATCTGCTGCGCGGTCGAGGCCCGGCCACCAGCCTGGCCACCATCGAGCTGGACCGCCCCGTCCTGACGCTCTCGCGTGATGCCGCGGGCCTGTGGAACGTCCCCCATCTTCCCCAGCGGCGGAAGGGTGGCGGGGGGCTTGCTGCGTTCACGGGCACGGTGGAGGTCCGCGAGGGAACGCTGCTCGTCATTGACGCCTGGAAGAGGCCGGCGCCCTTTGGCGCCCATTTCGAACGGGTGACCGGAAGTGTGTCCTGGAGCGATGCCCCGCGCCTGCGCCTGGACGTGGACGCGGTTGACACCTCCGGCCGCACACCCGCGCTGCTGCACGTCGCCGGGACGGTCCTCCCGGCAGACGCCGTTGTGGATCTTCTGTTCACGACACGCGGCGCATCGGCCGCGCATTGGGGCCCGTACCTAACGGATCTGGACTGGCTGCGGTTGACCGGAGGCACGGTGGATGGGACCGCCCGTCTGCTGGTGTCAGGCCGGGGACCGGCGACAGCCTTCGATTATCGCGCGACGCTCCAGCTGCACGACGGCCGTGCCGTCTTGGTCCCATCCCAGGTGGCGCTGACTGGCATCGAGGGGCCGCTGGTGCTGGACAACCGCCGCGTGACCAGCAACGGACTGACGATGATGGTGGACACGTCCCCGGTTTGGGTCAGAGGCGAGATCGCGCACCTGGCTGGCGCGCATCTCGACCTTGCCGTCAGATCCGCGTCGCTGGATCTGGCCACGCTGAAGCGCCTGTTCTTCCCCAGCGCCGGGCTGCAGATCTCTGGCCGCAGCGGCGGGGAAGTGCGGGTGGTCGGGCCGCTGGACGCGCTCCTCGTTGATGGGGAGGTGACCAGCGGGGCCGGCCGCATCCAGGGGCAGACATTTTCGGATCTCTCCACCCACCTGCAACTCTACGGCGGCGTGCTGGTCTTTGACGACGTGGACGCGACCGTCGATGATGGTCGAGCGCGCGGGTATGCGCGGCTCACCCTGCCCACCCAGGAGTTCTTCGTCCTGGCCGATCTCGAGCGCGTCGATGCCAGGGGTCTCACGTCTCTCGATCTGCTCCCGCTGCCGGCGCAGGGCAAGGCCACCGGATTCATCGCCGCCGCCGGGACGCCGGGTGCCGTCATCGGGCAGGCCCGCCTGAGCCTCGCAAGTGGAGGCGTCGCCGGCATGGCAATCGACCGCGCGGATATTGTGCTCGGATTCGAGCGGGGTGTCGTGGAAGTCGACCGCTTCGAGGCTCACCGCGGTCCTGCGGTGGCGCACGCCACCGGCACGATTGCGCAGGACGGGTCGCTGGACCTGGCGCTTGTGGCGACCGATGTGAACCTCCAGGCCGTGGGTCGCCTCGTGGGACCGGGGCGGTGGCTGGCCGGGACCGCGGATCTGAACGGGCGCCTCACCGGCACCGTGCAGGTCCCGGTGGTGTCCGGCCGTCTCGACGCCCGGGAGGGCCGGTTGGGCCCATTCCCGTTCGATCAGGCGACGGGATCCCTCACGCTCGGGACGACCGGGCTCGTGACGCCGGGGCTGGTCTTGCGTGATGGCGAGGGTGTCTACGAAGCTGTGGGCGAGGTGAGGTGGGGGGCTCCGGAATCGGTGGACCTCGCCGTCCAGGCGCACCGCATACCCGCGCAACGACTGCTTGATGTGGCCAAGGTCCCCCTCGATGCGGAGGGTACCGTGGCCGGGACGGTGAGGCTGACCGGCACGTTCACCGATCCACAGGCGGATGGCGCGGTGACGCTCAGCGATGGAATTATCAACGGGCAGCCCTTGGATCGAGCCATTGCCGCGTTCCGCTGGACGCGCGGGGAGCTGCACCTCGACGATGCGGCGCTGGAAGTAAATGCATCGCGCATCTCGATCCACGGCAATGTGGATCCGCGTGGCCAGCTGGCGCTGTCCTTTGCCGCACCGGACTTCAACCTTCACGATGTCGCCGCCCTCCGCAACGGCGCGGTGCATGTCGACGGAATCATCACCCTGGAAGGGGCCCTGGGGGGCTCGTTGACGACGCCTACCGTCACCGCGGTCCTGTCATCCACGACGGTCAGCCTCAACGGGCAGCCGGTCGACCGTGTTGAGGGCACCGCGTACTATCAACGCGGGCGGCTGATGTTGGCCCCGCTGACATTCCTTCACAATGGCGGGATGCTCCAGCTGGCAGGCAACACGTTGCTGGGCGACGATCCTGTGCTGGACTGGCATGCTTCCGCGCAGCAGGTGAGGCTCGCGACGGTATTGGGACTCCTGCGGATCCGGCCGCCGTTTGCGGTGGACGGCGTGGTGGACGGTGAAATCGCCCTGAGCGGGAGAGCCAGCGATCCTGCCGCGGTCCTGGTGGTCCAACTCGCCGACGGCGTGCTGGGGGACCATGCCATCCGCCATGCCGCCGTCAACGCCACGCTGGCCGGACATGCGATCACGCTGCGTACGCTGTCCGTCACGCCCGAGCAGGGCAGAGTGATCGGCGCAGGGCGTATTGACGTCAGTGGGACCAGCGACCTTGAGCTCACCGGGCAGGGGCTCAGCCTCAGCCTGCTGCAAACCCTGGCCGGGGGGCGGCGCTCGTTGGAGGGTGAGCTGGAGTTCACCCTGCAAATTAGCGGCAATCTCGCCGATCCGCTGGTGGGTCTCTCCGCGACCGTCACCAACGGCATGGTGGGCAGCACGCCGTTCGACCAAATGCTGCTGCAGGCATACTACCGGGACGGTCAGTTCTCGATCGAGCAGGGACTCGTCCAGCAGGACCGGCACAAAGTGAAGTTGACCGGAACGGTGCCGGTTGATCCGCTGACGCTGCGCCTCGACGACGCCCGGCCCGTCGACCTGCATGTCGCTCTGGTCGACGCCGACCTCTCGATGTTGTCGCTGCTCACGGAGCGCATCGAGCAGGGTCGGGGTCCGCTGGCCGGTGAGCTGCATCTGACCGGTACGCTGGCCCAGCCGCATCTGCAGGGGGTACTGGCGGGGAGCGGCGGCGTCCTGCGATTGCGTGGGTTGGAACCGAGCCTGACGGACCTGGAGAGTCGTCTGGAATTCGCGGACAGCGAAATCCGCGTCGCGGAGTTGCGGGCCAGAGCTGGAGATGGAACCCTGGCCATCTCAGGTCTTCTGGGGCTGCAGCGCTTCAGGCCCAATCGGGTGGCTTTGTCCATGGAAGCGGTCGGTGCGCGCCTGCAGTACGCGCCCTACATCGACGGGGTCGCCGACGGCGTGCTGCGGCTGGAGGGACCGGTGGGCGCGCTGTCGGTGAGCGGGACGCTGGCCCTGGGCCGAGGAGACCTCTTTGTGCTTCCGATCCACACACCAGGACGGCTGGTGGAAACAGGCTTCGACCCGCTGCTCGATCTCGAAGTCACCGCCGGCGACGAGCTGTGGGTGAATCTGGGACAGCTGCGCCTGCAAGTCCACGGGACGGTCCGGGCGATGGGAAGCTGGCGTCACCCCCGTCTCGCCGGCGAGGTGCAATCTCAGCGGGGAACATTCAATGCGTTTAACACCGCCTTCACGCTCACCGAGGGCCAGGCCACGTTTGCGGAGTTCCGGGGCACCTCGCCGTACGTGGACGCCAGAGCTGAGACCACGATCCAGGTCGCACCCAAGACGCAGACGTCGCCACCCGCGGGAATTCCGACCGAGAGCCGCCTGCAAGCGGTGCATGTGTTCTTGCACATCTACGGAACGCCGGACGACCTGGCGGTGGACGTTACGTCTGACGCTGATCCACCGCTGACCCGCGAGGAGATTCTTGCCGATCTCGCCGGCCGCGTGGGTGTAACCAGGCTCTTGCAAGGTGGCAAGGTGGAGGGGGTGCTGGAGGCGGAGGTGAGTGCGGCCGTCTTCGGATCCGTGGGTCGGGCTGTGGCCCAGGCGTTTGGCCTTGAGGAATTTGCGATCGCCTACGACGTGGAGCAACCGCTGACGTTACGCGTCGGGAAGTCGGTCGTGCGCAACCTGTACGTGACGGTGACCTCCGAGTTTGGGGTCGAGCCACGGTATGTCTGGTCCCTGGAGTACCGTTTCACGCCCACCACCATGCTTAGCTTCTCGGTCGATAACCTGGGGACGTACGACGTGCTGTACCGGATCACGTACCGCTTCTAAGTGCGAATCCCGCTCTGCTGCAAGAGGACTTTCCCCTCAGGGATGCGAAATTTCGGGCGTGCTGACTGCGTACCTGAAAGAACTTCAGAAAATTGCGCTGCTGCGGCCCGAGGACGAGCAGCAGCTGTGGCATCAGTACCGTATCCAGGGAGACGTCGAAAGCCGCCTGCGTCTCATTGAAGCCTACCAGCCCCTGGTCTTCAAACTCGTCATGCAGATCCGCCCGCCGGACGTGGTGTTGATGGACATGCTGCAGGAGGGCACCATCGGGCTGATTGAGGCTGTGGAGCGTTTCGATCCCGCACGAGGCGTCCGTTTCTCCACCTTTGCCACCTACCGGATCCGCGGGCGTGTGCTGAACTCGCTGCGGCGGATCCGGCCCGTGGAGTACTCCCTGGAGCAGGATGGCCAGAGCGAGGTGCCTTTGGCGACGCGTCTCGCCGATCCAGAGTCCGACGACGCCTTGCTGGGAGTCGAGGATGACGCAATGCTGGCGCAGGTCTGGCAGGCGGTGCGGGAGTTGCCGGAACGCGAACGCGCCATCTTGCAGGCCGCCTACGCAGAATCGCGCGACCCGCGGCGGATTGCCAGGGAACTCCGCATCAGCCTGTCGCACTTCTACCGCCTGCACAAGCAGGCCCTGGCCCACATGCGTCGGCTGGTGCTTGAGGACGTGCCACGGTCCAGGGATGCGCCTGGATACTAAATACATGTGAGGGGATTGTGAGGAGGACCGGAATGGTCGTGAAGGAAGACACGCAGGTCCTGGCGAGGATTGGCTTCGCGCAGCGGTGGCTGGATCGGGCGCGGCGGCAGTGCACCGACGGCCACCTGGCCCGGAGTGCGCTGACGCTCGTACTGGCCGGGGCGGAAGTGCGCCACGCGCTCGAGGCGGCAGGTGCGCCGGTCAGAGCGCAGGCGCGCCGAATGTCCCCTACGGCGCTCTTAGTGGTGGCCGCGGGGTTGATCTCGGCCTTCTTGCTGGCTGCTCATTGGCCGGCGCAGTCCGGGATCATCACCTCCCCGGTTCCTCCGCTGTTGCGGTTGTCTTCGTCGTCTGGGGCGCTGCTGGAGGCGATGAGTGCGCTGGCTGCGGTCCCGGGATCGGCACCCAGCGTCGCGGGCGCCACCGTCACGTCTCGTCGCCCCCCGGCCCCCCGGTACACAGGGGCCCCCGCTACGCTCGACACCGCCGGAGGGCACCACTCCCTTGCCATCGGCGGCACTCCGGTAGGAATTGGGTCCTCCCACATCTCGATGTCGGAACTCATCGATCTCGTGTTGACCGCCGAGCGGGCGCTGCGCCAGGAACCCGCCGGCACCTCTTCCCCGTAGCAGTGAATGATGCCCGGGCGTGGATCCGGCCGCAGTGCACGAGCGGCCTGCGGTCGGAGTTTGTGTGTGGAGGGATAGGAGATGATTCGTCCGGCGTTCCGGCTCCTCGTGGCCCCGGTGCTGGTGGCCTGCCTGGCGTTGCTCCCGGCTCCCGGGTGGACGCAGTCGCCTGCACCGCAGCCGGCTCCTGCTGCGCCTCAGCAGCCCTCTGCACCCCCAGCCACCCCCGCCCCACCGCCCCCGCCGGTGAAGCGGATTGAGGTGGCGGGCAATGCGAAGATGACAAGCGAGCAGATCTTGGCTGCAGTCACCGAGACGAAAGTAGGCGAACCGTTCAGCGATGAGAAACTGCGGGCCGATGTTCGGGCCATCAACGACCTGGGGTGGTTCGCAGATGTCTCAGTCCGCGCCGAGCCGGAACCTGGCGGGATGGTGGTCATCTTCCTGGTGACCGAAAACCCCGTCATCGCCGAGACTGTCGTCGAAGGCAACACGGCGGTGAGCGCCGACGAGATCCGCGGTGCCCTGGGGGTCCCCACCGGCGACGTCCTCAACCTCGTGAAGATGCGCGAAGGTGCGCGCGCCGTGCAGAAGCTCTACGCAGATAAAGGGTTCGTCCTGGCCCGCGTGGCCGACCTGAGCATCCTGCCTGCCGAACGGCCCGATCAGGCCCGGTTGCGTGTGCGGATCGCCGAAGGGTTCGTGGAGGCGGTCCGCTTTGAGGGGCTTCGCAAGACCCAGGCCGCCGTGGCGGCGCGCTATGTGCGGGAGACGAAACCCGGTGCCGTCTTCAACGTCAACGTCATGCAGCGGGACCTGCAGCGGCTATTTGACAGCGGATTGTTCGAGACGATCCGCGCCCGGCCGGAGCCGGGTACGGCGCCGGACTCCGCCGCCCTGGTGATCGAGGTGAAGGAAGCCCGCACGGCGCAAGCGTCGTTTGGATTGGGGTACAGCTCGCGCGACGGACTGCTCGGATTCATCGAATACAGGGACCGCAACTGGCAGGGGCGGGCGCAATCCTTTGCCATCCGCGCGGAGCGCGCCGTGCAAACTGGGTCCGGCGCGCAGCTGAACTACGAAGTCGACTTCAACGAACCGTTCTTCGATAGTGCAGGGACTGGGCTGGATTTGAGCGTCTTCTCCCGAGCCTCTGTAGAATACGAGTACTCGTCGACGAGCACGATCCAATCCCGGTATAGCCTGCAGCGGGACGGCGCCGTGATGGGACTGAACAGGGCGCTGGACGCCGTCACCGTGGGGTCGATTCGCCTCAGGAGCGAGAGATCTGAGGTCACCGGTTTATCGATTGATCCGAACGCCACCTGCCCTCCGGATCCCTGCTTGCGCCCGGGTGACTTCGTGCCAGGCCGGGTAGTCAGTCTTCAGCTCGGTGTCGCGCGGGACACGAGGGATGCCCGCTTCAATCCCACCACTGGGGATAAGGTTTCGCTCTTGGGCGACGTGGCGTTGACGGCACTGGGGAGCGACTTCGAGTACACCAAGTACAGCATCGACTACCAGCACCTCTTTCCCACCGGCGGCGGCGCCGCAGTCGTCGCGCGGGTGTACGCCGGGATCGCCAACACCGCACCGTGCACGACGTCCGTGCCCACGCCTGCGGCCTGCCTTCCGTTGCAGGACCGATTCGTCCTTGGGGGGCCCAGTACCGTGCGCGGGCTGCCGTCGGGGTTCAAGCGCGACACGAGCATTGTCGTCGGCAATCTCGAGTACCGGTTCCCACTGAGCGCGCTTGTCCCCTCGTTTACGGACGTGGGGATGATTTTCTTCGTTGACAGTGGAGCCGCCCCACTGGACAGTACTCCTGAAACAGGTTACGGCGTGGGCATCGCCATCAATACGCCCCTGGGACCGATCCGCATCGACCTGGCGTGGCGCGGGCTCGATGGGAGCCGGCAGACGTGGCTCTCACTCGGCGCGCCCTTCTAACACGAAACGACGTTGGAAGTTGGAGAGTTGGAAAGTTGAAGAGTCACCACCAGAGTCCACAGGAAGAACTCTCCAACTCTCCAACTCTCCAACTCTTCAACTCTGCGAAGCCGAGGTTTCCCGCGACGCGGACGATTCGCTCGAGCATCGCCCCGCTTATAGGCTTGCTGATGCTCGCCGCCGGCGTCGCGCCTGCCTGGGCCCAGACGGTGGTGCAGCAGGTGGGGGTCGAGCTGGCGTTTGACGGCGCGGCGCCGCACCGGATCATTCGAGATCGTCTCGAGGCCACCGTGGCCAGCGTGGCCGAACGGCTGTTGCTGGGCCGGCCGGTGGACCAGGTGGCGGCGCTGCTGCCCCCGCCGGGAGAGACCATTGGCGGTGTGGTCGAGCGCGTCACCGCGGGGTATGCCGTCGCCGAGACGATGGTGCGTCCCGGGATCGTCACGACGGTCGCGGTGCGCCTGCGGCCACTAGGCCCCGTGGTGGATCATGTCGTCGTGGTTCCCGACCTGCGGGCGGAGCACCCCCGCGTGCACCCGCTGCTCCTGGCGCTGCTGCAGCCCACAACCATCGCGGAGATGCAGGCCCTGGTGACGGCGCTGCCGCTGGCGTCGCTCGAATGGGCCGGCCCGCTGATCGAGGTCCGTGTCCGCGACATGGTGGAAGCGGCGCTGCCGGGGCTCACCGCGACGGCGCGGATCCGTCCCGCAGAGACGGTACGGCTCGACCTGACGATCGCCCCCAAAGATTCACGCGTCATCCGAAATATCGGCGTGCGGTTCCGCTCCACTTCAATTCCCATCATCCTGCTTGACCAGCACGGTCCTCAGGTCGCCTCGATGGCGGAACCGTTGCGCGGCCTGCCGGTGGCCTTTGCCGAGAGCACGCGGCGCTCCCTGGAGCGGATGCTCAACGAGGAACTCGCGGCGTATCCTCCGGCCGTGGAGTACAATATCGTGGCCACCTCCCGGCTCGAAGTCGCCGAGACAACCTACGTGACCGTGTCCGCGGAGTCGCTGGTGTACCGGGCCCGGGTGGAAGCCCGTCTAAACATTGGGCCCAGCGCGCCCGGCCCTGAAGTCGTGGCCCACCTGGGCCGGCTCGTGGCCCCGCCGCTGGAGCCGTTCATCGAGGTCCGCCTGGTGCCCACCCCCCTCTCGCTCACGGCAGATTTGGGTTTCCGCTACGAGGTGTCCCCGATCTCATCGCTGGGGGTTACCTATGCCCCATCGACGCAGGAGACCATGCTGTGGACGACCGTCCAGGTCAGCCCCGATCTCGGTCTACGCGGGCAGTGGGCGGTGCCCACTCAGGTGTTTGAAGGGACGCTGACCTACCGCCTCAATGAGTTCCTGGCCTGGGAACTGATCGGCACATCGCGCGGCGACGTGTGGCTGCGGTTGACCAGCAACCTATAAGACAAGGAAGAGGGAAGATGGAAGAGGGAAGATGGAAGATGGGAAATGACCTGGTGCGGTGAGGTAGAATGGTGGGGGCGATTTCGCTCCAGGGCGGAATAGGGAGGTTTTCCCTCTTCCCTTTTCCCTCTTCCTTCTTCCCTTTTCCTTAGAGGAGGTTTGTGATGCAGATACGAGGGAAGACGATTCCCACGCTCTGGCTCGGCGGTGCTGCCGTGGTCGCCCTGCTGGTCCTGATCGGCGTGGTGGCGTGGCAGAGCGGTCCGGTCCTGGGGCAGTCGTTCAGCATCGGATACGTGGACATGCAACGCGCGCTGGACAACCACCCCCGCAAAGCCTCGTCAGAACAGGCCCTGCAGGAGTTCTTCCAGGCGAAGCAACGCGAGTTCCAGCAGCGAGCCAAGAGCCTGGGGCCCGTGCAGCGCCAGGAACTGGACCGCCAGCTCCAGCAGCAGTTCGTGCAGAAGCGCGAGGAGCTGCTGAGCGGGTTGGACAAAGATATCCGCGCGGCCGTCGAGAAAGTTGGCCGCGACCGCGGCGTCAGCATTGTGCTCGACCGCACCGTCGTACTGTACGGTGGGATGGACCTGACCGACGCGGTGATCGCTCAGTTGGCTGCGAAATAGGATTCCACCCCCTCTAACATGTCGGAACGATACGCGGCGCAGACCACAGTGCGGGCAGCGTTTCTTGTGGTCTTCGTCGTGGTCCTGGTGGGGGGCTGCCGCGGACGGGTCCGCAGCACCTCCGCCCCTGTCGCAGAGACCCGGGTGGGCGTCGTCGACCTCCAGGTCGTGACCCGCGCGCATCCTCGCTGGCAGGAGCTCGATGCCGTGGCCCAGCAGCTGCAGGATGTGCAGGCACAGCTCGCTCTGCTCCCTGCGGCGCCGGCCATGCCTGAGGCCGACGTCCAGCGCGCGCTCGCCCTGGAAGCACGCCAGCTGCAAGGCGAGCTCGACAAGGAACTGGCCTTTCTCAAACAAGACAGCGAGCGGCGACTCGAGGCGTTCGCAGACGGATTGCGCACCGAGCAGGCGGCCAAGATCGATCAGGTCCGTCAGGAACTGGAGGCCGAGGGCGATCGGGAGATCCTGGCCAAGCGCGACGAGTTGCGTGGTCAGCTGCATGCGGCCGAGCAATCGATCCGCGATGAGTACCGTTATCCCCTGCTGAACCTTCGTCTGCGGGCCGAGGTGGCGGGCTTAACCTCAGAAGAAGAGGCGAAGCAGCTGCAGCGGCAAGTCCAGGCCCTACAGGATGAGCGCGAACAACGCATCGCCGCCAAGGCGGACGAGACGCAGAAGGCGTTTGTAGAGTTTCAGAAGGCCAAAGAAGATGAGATCAACGCGAAACTCAAGACCGCGCAGGGGGCGGTGCAGGCCGAGGCGCAGCGGCGGCTGCTGGTCCGCCAGCAGGAACTTCAAGAAGAACTGAGACACAGGGCGGCCGGGTTGGAGGAGACATTCCGCGCCCGCCTGGACCGGCGCCGCAAAGAACTCCTGGCTGCGGCCCAGGGGCCGGTACCGGGACGGCAGGGCGCGTTTGCTGAGAATCTTGGCGAACGCAACCGGCGGCTGCGGGCGGAAATGGTCTCGCTCCAAGAGCAGCGGGTCCGCCTGGAGGACGGCATCCTGGCCGAGGTCAAGATCGAGATCGCCGCGATCGCGCAGGACCGCAAACTCGATGTGGTGTTGACCCGGTTCGTCACCAACGTGGCCGGGATCGACATCACCTCCGACGTGGTCCAGAAGCTAAAGCGATGAAAGTCGCGGGAACGCCAGCATGGGTTCCGCTCGTTGTCGGTGTGCTCCTCGTTGCCACCGGATGCGGATCGCGGATCGGGGTGGTGGACTCCAAGCGGATCATCAACGAGAGTATGATGGGGCTCTCCTACCAGAAGCAGCTCGATGACCGGGAGAAGGCCATGGTGGCCGATTTGCGTCTGCTCACCGGGCAACTCAGCAAAGAGGATCTGGAAGCGCGCCGGCAGACGTATCTGAAGGAACTTGCCGCGCTGCGGCGCGATCTCGAGGAGCAGCTCAATCAGCGCGTCCACGCCGCGGTGGCGGAGGAAGCCCGCCGGCAGCGGTTGCGGGTGGTCCTGGTCAAGCAGGCCATCAGGTTCGGCGGCATCGATATCACAGACGCGGTGCTGGCCAGACTCAAATGACAAGCGTGGGGGCAGCATGAAGCTCCGCGAGCTGGCGGCGGCGATCGGCGGAGACCTCGCCGGTGACGGCAACGTCGAGGTGACACACGTCACCGAAGTCGAGCGCGCGGTGCCCGGGGCGCTGGTGATGGTGCGCGAGGCGCACCTGCTCTCCCTCGCCGAGGCGAGCACGGCGTCCGCGCTGCTGCTACCGTCGGACCTGCAGTCTGAGGCCAAACCCGTGGTGCGGGTGACGGATGCGCGTCTGGGGCTGGCCCGGGCCATCGCCCTGCTGCATCCGGCGCCGCCGCTCGCCCCCGGCACGCACCCCACGGCTATCATCGGGGCGCAGGCCACGCTTGGCGCCGGAGCCTTCGTCGGTCCGTACGTGGTGATCGGCGACGGATCCCGGATCGGCGATCGCGCAGTCATCATGGCCGGCTGCGTGCTTGGCCGCCAGGTGACCATCGGCGGCGGAAGCATCTTGTATCCCCGCGTCGTTGCCTACGATCGCACCGAGGTGGGTCAGCGCGTGATTGTGCACGGTGGAGCCGTCATCGGCAGCGACGGCTTCGGATACGCCGCCGATGGAGACCGGCATGTGAAGATGCCCCATATCGGCCGCGTGGTGATCGAAGACGACGTGGAAATCGGGGCCAACACCACCGTTGACCGGGCCACGCTCGGTGAAACGCGCATCGGCGCAGGGACGAAGATCGACAATCTGGTGCAAATCGGCCACAATGTGACCATCGGCCGTGGCGTCATCATCGTCGGCGAGTGCGGCATCTCTGGCAGCGTGACCATCGGGGACGGGGCGATTCTCGCCGGGCAGGTCGGGGTCAAAGATCACGTCCGCATCGGGGCACGCGCGGCGATCCTGGCCAAGTCCGCCGTCACCAAGGACGTGCCGGATGGAGCGGTCTTCTCCGGGAATCCCGCCCGGCCGCACCGTGAGACCCTCAAGCAGCAGGCCGCCCTGCAACGCATGCTCCGCACGGATCCCCCACCGGGCCACCACGCGGGATGATCTCCATTCCGCAACGGACGATCATCCGGTCGGTGACGTGCTCGGGCATCGGGATCCACACCGGGAGTCCCGCCACGGTGGTGTGCCGGCCGGCGCCGGTCGGCACCGGCATCGTCTTTGTGCGGACCGACCAGCGCGCGGAACCGGAGGTGAAGGCGGCCCTGGAGATGGTGAGCGGGACACAGCGCGGCATCACGTTGGCCGGCCGCGCGCCCGTGCGCACGGTCGAGCATCTGCTCGCCGCCGCGGCCGGCGTGGGCGTGAGCAACCTGCGCGTCGAGGTGCGCGGAGAGGAACTGCCCATCCTGGATGGCAGTGCCGCCCCGTACGTGGAGGCGCTCACCTCGGCGGGGATCATCGAACAAGAAGGGCGGCGGCCGGTGCGGACGCTGCACAGTCCCCTCTGGGTGAGCCAGGACGCGGCGTGGATCCTGGCGGTGCCGGCCGATCACCTGCGCATCACCTACATCGTCCCGCTGCCGGCGACGAACCTCGGGACCCAGGTCGTGGACTTCGAAGCGGACGCGCGCCGGTTTGCGGAGGAGATTGCGCCGTCGCGCACCTGGGGATTCGCCCCCGAGTTGGAGGCCTTGCAGCAGGCTGGCCTGGCGCGCGGCGCGTCCCCCGTCAATGCCCTGGGCATCGGGGCGGAGGGGTATCTCTCCCCGCCACGGTTTCCCGATGAACCGGCGCGGCACAAGGTGCTGGATCTGCTCGGGGACCTGATGCTCGCTGAAACCGCATTGCGCGCGCATATCATCGCCTGCGGGGCCGGCCACGCCCTGCACGTCGAACTCGCCCGGCGAATTGTAGAGATAGCCAGGCTGCATTAGGTCGCCGGCAGGGTGAGTCGTCGGCGAGTTGAAAAGTTGGAGTGTTGGAAAGTTGAAGAGTAGAACGACCTTTCCAACTCCAGCTGGAGGTCAGCGATGATCATGGACCGCGAGGGCATCCAGAAGGTGATCCCCCACCGTCCGCCGTTCCTCTTTGTGGACCGGATCACGGAGATCAGCGACACCCGCATCGTGGGCGAAAAGGACGTCACGGGTGACGAGTGGTTCTTTGCCGGGCACTTCCCCGGAACTCCGGTGATGCCCGGAGTGCTGATTGTTGAAGCCATCGCGCAGACCGGAGCTTGTCTGGCGCTCAACGCTCATGGATTTGCCGGCCAGATTCCCTACTTCGCCGCGCTGGACAAAGTCCGGTTCCGCCGGCCGGTGACGCCAGGCACGCGGCTGGTCATGGAGTGCACCGTGAAATGGATGCGTGGCCACGTCGGGCGGGTAGAAGGGCGGGCCATGGTGGACGGTGAGGTGGTAGCAGAAGGGGAGTTCACGTTCGCCATCGCCAGCGCGCGGGCGGAGGCGAAGTGACCATGGGTGCCGACCGCGCCCCAAGCCCCACCGAGACGTCCATCCATTCGTCGGCTGTCGTGCATCCCGAGGCCCGCCTCGGTCGGGGGGTGGCGGTGGGGCCGTATGCGGTCATCGAGGCCGGCGCCGTCGTCGGGGACCGCACGGTTGTGGGACCCCACAGCGTCATCAAATCCGGCGTGACCCTTGGGCAGGGCAACCGTCTCAGTGTCGGCGTGGTCCTGGGAGAAGAACCCCAGCACCGCCGGTTCGCAGGCGAGGGAAGCTTCGTGCAGATCGGCAGCGGGAATACGTTCCGCGAATACGTCACGGTCAACCGCGCCTACGGAGAAGGAGAGATCACAGAGATCGGGGACGACAACTACCTGATGTCGTATGTGCACATCGGCCATAACTGCCGCATTACCACCGGCGTCACGATCACCAGCGGCGCGAAGCTGGCGGGCCACGTCCTCGTCCATGAGCAGGCCAATCTCGGCGGGCAGGTCGGCGTGCATCAGTTTGTGCGCGTCGGCCGGCTGGTGATGGTCGGCGGCGGATCGGTGCTGCGGCAGGATGTCCCCCCGTTCGTGCTGGCCTTCGGGGTGCCGGCCCACGCCTACGGGCTCAACTCCGTCGGTCTGACCCGCGCCGGGGTTCCGCCGGTCCACCGCACGATGCTCAAGCGGGCCTTCATGCTGCTGTATCGGTCCCGGCTCGGTGTCTCCACGGCGCTGGGCCGCATGGACGCCGAGCTAGGGAGCGATCCGTACGTGCGCGAGATGATCGAGTTCATCCGCGGCAGCCAGGAGCGCGGGATTATCCGCTGGACCAAAGAGCGCGATGAGGAGTGACACCGCCTCGCCCGCCCGCGATGCGATCGGGCTCATCGCCGGCGGGGGCAACCTGCCTCTGGTGCTGGCCAAGGCGGTGAAGGCTCGCGGGCATCCGCTGGTGTGCCTCGCCTTGGACGATGCCGACGCCGCGCTCGTCTCGCTGGCCGACCACACCTACCGCGTCCAATTCGGGCAGGTGGAAGACGTCATTGCCGCGCTGCGACGGCACGGCGCCCGGCGCGTCCTCATGGTCGGCCGGGTGTCCCGAACGGATCTGGTGGACCGTGGAGATGCACTGTTCCGCCGCTGGCTGGGTGAGGCCCCCGACCGGCGAGATCACAACGTGTTTCGGCGAGGCGTGCAGCGCCTGCACGACCTGGGGGTGGAAGTCGCGAGCCCCTTGGAGTTCGCACCTGAACTCGCGGTCCCCGCTGATGTGCTCACGCGCCGCGCCCCGACGGAACCCGAGTGGCACGACATCCGGTTGGGACTGTCCGTGGCCCGGACGGTGGCAGGACTGGACGCCGGCCAGACCGTGGTGCTGAAGCGAGGCGTGATTCTTGCGGTGGAGGCGGCTGAAGGGACCGACGCCGCCATTCGCCGGGGCGCGGGGTTGGCGGCGGGCAGCGTCGTGGTCAAGGCAGCGCGGCCGGATCAGGATCCCCGGTTCGATCTGCCCACCATCGGCGCGCAAACCGTTGCCTTGCTGCAGGACGTTGGTGCCACCGTGCTGGCCGTTGAAGCTGGGAAGACGTTGCTGCTGGACCGGCACGAGGCGGTGGCGGTCGCCGACCAGTCCGGCATTGCGCTGGTCGGGGTGGACGTGGCTGAGGCCGGCCGGTAGGGGCAACGACATCTTCATCGTCGCCGGGGAAGTCTCTGGCGACATGGCCGCCGCGTCGCTCGGCGCCGAGATTATCCGGTTTAATCCCGCCGCCACGCTGCGCGGGATCGGCGGCGCCAGGATGGCCGCCGCCGGTGTGACGATCCTGGCTGAAAGCTCCACCTGGAGCGTGATCGGGCACGTGGATCCCCTGCTGCGGCTGCGGACCCATCTCCGCCGGTTGCGGCAGGTGGAGGAGATGATCCGGCGCGAAGCGCCTGCGCTGCTCGTGCTGGTTGATTTTGCCGCATTCAATCTCCGGCTGGCGGAGCTCCTCCGCGGCGCGTTCCCCGTGGTGTACTACTTCCCGCCGATGGTGTCGGTGCGGCGGGGAAACCGCGCGGCCAAAGTGGCCAGGCTGCGGATGCGTCTGCTGGCCACGCTGCGACGGGAAGCAGAGGCCTATCGCGCCGTAGGCGCCGACGTGGAATTTGTGGGACACCCCGCCGTCGATGTGGTGCAGCCAACGATGGACGCGCCGGTGGCGCGCCGGCGGTTCGGGGTGCCGGCCGATGCCCCGATCGTGGGGCTGATGCCGGGCAGCCGGCCCCAGGAGATCCGCGCGCACCTGCCGGTCATGCTGGAAACGGCGCGGGCAC
>Ga0209056_10002928_pt1 | contig 18314 bp, 15 predicted proteins | sample GraSoiAngelo_114_FD_185876 | JGI IMG/M metagenome (GOLD analysis project Ga0209056, IMG submission 185876) | Grasslands soil microbial communities from the Angelo Coastal Reserve, California, USA - 14_0903_13_40cm (SPAdes) (version 2) | ecosystem: Environmental > Terrestrial > Soil > Grasslands... | reverse complement strand
TCGACGCGGAACGGTTTGCGCGGAGGCTCATCAGCGGGTGACCCTCCAGCTCAGGACATCTGTGAAGTACCTGAAGGGCGTGGGGCCGAAGCGCGCGGAGGCGCTCGCGCGGCTTGGAATCAGGAGCGTCGGCGACCTGTTGTACCACGCGCCCCATCGGTATCTGGACGCCACGACGGTCACGCCCCTGACCAAGGTGCAGGTGGGCGAGGAGGTGACGTGTGTCGGCCGCGTGGTGAGCACGGGAGTGCTCCCGACGCGCAAGGGTCTGCGGGTATTCCGGGCGGTGCTCCGTGAGGACAGCGGCGGCGGTCCGCTCGAGTGCGCCTGGCCCGGTCAGCCGTTCCTCGAGCGCCAGATCAAGAAAGGCCAGCTGCTGCTCGTCACCGGGCCGGTCCGGTACTATCACGGCCGCCAGCTCGTGGCGCGCGAGTTCGTGATTCTCGCGGACGAAGGGGAAGCGGGCCCCGAGCGCGGCCTCGTGCTGCCGGTGTATCCCGCGACCGAAGGTCTCACCCATCGCCAGATCCGCGGTCTGATCCATCAGCACCTGGATGCACTGCTCGCTCTCGTGGCGGACCCGCATCCCAAGGGCCTGCGCGCGGCGGTCGGACTTCCGGAGCTCAGGGCCGCGCTCGCGGCCGTGCACCGGCCGGCGACGCCGGCGGACGCCGAAGCGGGCCGCCGCCGGCTCGCGTTCGACGAGCTGTTCGACCAACAGCTGGTGCAGGCGCGCGCCCGCGCGCTCGCCAAACGGGCACGCGCCGGCATCACGTTCGCCCTGAAGAAGGCGCTCACCACGAAGCTCAAGCAGCATCTGCCCTTCGAGCTGACGGGTGACCAGCGGCAGGCGATTCGCGAGATCGCCGACGACATGCTCGCGCCGCTCCGCATGCACCGCCTGTTGATGGGCGACGTGGGGACGGGGAAGACGGTGGTCGCGCTGTTCGCGATGCTGCTCGCGGTGGAGAACGATTATCAGGCGGCGATCATGGCGCCGACGGAGCTGCTCGCGGAGCAGCACCTGGCGACGCTCACACGCCTGCTGGAGCCGCTCGCGCTCAAGCCCGACGTGTTGACTGGGCGACTCGCGGCGGCGGAGAAGGCGGCGGCGCGCGAGCGCATCGCGGCGGGCGCGACGCGTCTGGTGGTGGGGACGCACGCGCTGATCCAGGAGGCCGTGAAGTTCCAACGCCTCGGCCTGGTCGTGATCGACGAGCAGCATCGCTTCGGCGTGGAGCAGCGGGCGGCGCTGGTCGAGAAGGGCGATGCGCCCGATGTGCTCCTGCTCACGGCGACGCCGATTCCGCGCTCCCTCGCGCTCACGCTGTACGGCGACCTGGATGTGACCCAGCTGCGCGAGCGCCCTCCCGGCCGTGGGACGGTGAAGACGGCGCTCCGCGCCGAGACGGCGCGCCAGAAGATCTACGAATTCATCCGCGCGGAGTGCGTGGCCGGCCGCCAGGCGTACGTGATCTATCCGGTGATCGAGGAATCGGAGCGTGCCGACCTGAAGGCTGCGACCGTGATGGCGGAGCGCCTCGCCAAGGTGTTTCCGGAGCTCGAGGTCGGTCTGGTGCACGGGCGGCTCAAGGCGGAGGAGCGCGACGCGACGATGCGGGCGTTCCGCGACAACGCCGTCCACATCCTCGTCGCAACGAGCGTTATCGAGGTTGGCATCGACGTGGCGAACGCGACGGTGATGCTGATCGAGCACGCCGAGCGGTTCGGGCTGGCGCAGCTGCACCAGCTGCGGGGACGGGTGGGGCGGGGCGCGGCGGCGAGCCACTGCATCCTCCTCTCCGACATTCCGGAGGCGGCGCCCCGACTGCAGGCATTCACGGAAACCACCGACGGCTTCAAGATCGCCGAGCTCGATCTCCAGGAGCGGGGCATGGGCGAGCTGGCCGGCGCGCGTCAGTCGGGCGGCGTGCCGCTGCGGTATGCGAACTTCGCGACCGACCTGCCGCTGCTCGAGGCCGCGCGCCGCGCGGCGGGCGAGATCATCGCGCGGGACCCGGCGCTCGCGCAGCCGGCGCACGCGGCGTATCGCGAGCGGATCGTACAGCGCTACGAGCGCGGGTTCGAGTTGTTCAGGGTGGGGTGACACGAACGCGGAACGTGGAACGCGGAAGTCGGAACAGGCATTTCAGTTCCGCGTTCCCACTTCCGCGTTCCGCGTTTCACCGCTAGTCTACCGCCCCTATGCCCGACTTCCATCGTATCGAGGAGCTGCCGCCCCTGGCGGGTCAGACGGTGATCACGCGCGGTTGGGTGATGACCACGCGCTCGTCGGGCAAGATCGGCTTCGTGATGCTGCGCGACGGCACCGGAACCCTGCAGGTCGTGCTGTCGAAGAAGGACGTACCGGAGGCGGCGTGGGACGGGTTCGGCCGGCTTGCGCAGGAGACATCGGTGGAGGTCACCGGCACCGTACGGGCGGACGCGCGCGCGCCGGGCGGCGTCGAGCTGACGGCGGCGGAGCTGCGGATCCTGGGGCCCAGCGCCGACTTTCCGATCACCCCGAAGGAGCACGGGACCGCGTTCCTGTTCGAGCACCGCCACCTCTGGCTCCGCAGCCGGCGCCAGGTGGCGATCGCGCGGGTTCGCCACGAGGTGGTCCAGGCGATCCGCGACTTCTTCTACGAGCGGCATTTCGTCCTGGTGGACACGCCGATCCTCACCGGGGCGATCGGCGAAGCGGCCGGCCATCTGTTCGCCACGGAATACTTCGACCTGGGCACGGCGTACCTCGCGCAGACGGGGCAGCTCTACGTGGAGGCCGCCGCCGCCGCGCTCGGCAAGGTGTACTGCTTCGGACCCACGTTTCGGGCGGAGAAATCGAAGACCCGGCGCCACCTGACCGAGTTCTGGATGGTCGAGCCCGAGGTGGCGTGGAACGACTCGGACGCCAACATGCGGCTACAGGAGGAGTTCGTCTCCTCGATCGTGGCGCGCTGCCTCGACCGCCGGAAATCCGAGCTCGCCGAGCTCGAGCGCGACGTCAAGCCGCTCGAGGCGGTCCGGCCGCCGTTCCCGCGCATCTCGTACACGGACGCCGTGACGAAGCTCAAGACGCTGGGCAGCGACATGGCGTGGGGACACGACCTGGGGGGTGACGAGGAGACGCTGCTGGCGAAGCAGTACGACCGGCCGGTGATGGTGTTCAACTATCCCACGGCGGTGAAGGCCTTCTATATGAAGGAAAACCCCGCCGATCCTCGCACCGTCCTCAACAACGACGTGCTCGCCCCCGAAGGGTACGGGGAGATCATCGGCGGCAGCCAGCGCGAGGACGATTACGACAAGCTGCTCGGGCGCATCCGCGCGGAGAAGCTGCCCGAAGACGCGTACAGCTGGTACCTGGACCTCCGCAAGTACGGCACGTTCGTACACGCCGGGTTCGGGCTCGGCGTGGAGCGCACCGTGGCGTGGATCTGCGGCATCCCGCACATCCGCGAGGCAATCGCGTTCCCGCGCACGCTGTACAAGCTGTGGCCGTGAAATTTCGGACGGTACTACATCGAAAGGAATGACACTACAAGGACTGAGCCTTCACCTCGTCCCACAGCCGGTCCAGCTCTTCCAGGCTTGCCCGTCCGACGTCCACGCCGCGCTCCGCCGCGAGCCGCTCCACTGCCTCGAACCGCCGCCTGAACTTGTCGTTCGCCCGCTCGAGCGCCGCGCGGGGATCAATGCTCAGCTTGCGCGACAGGTTCACGACGGCGAACAAGAGATCACCGATCTCATCCCGCAGCGCATGCCGCATCCCGCTGCCCGCATCCCGCATCTCGACTTCGAGCTCCCCGATCTCCTCTTTCACCTTCTCCATCGGTCCCGTCGCATCGGGCCAATCGAACCCCACGCCCGCCGCCCGTTCTTGCAGCCGATACGCCATCAGGAGCGGCGGCAGGGAGGGCGGCAATCCACGGAGGGTCCCGCTCCCTGCTCCCTGCTCCCGGCGCTTCACCCGTTCCCAGCCCTCGTGATCCGGTGTCGGTGAATCACCGAACAGATGCGGATGCCGCCGCCACATCTTCTCTTCGAGCGCGCGCGTCACCGTTTCGGCGTCGAACTCGCACCCCTCCTCCCCGATCACGATCTGAAACGCGAGGTGCAGCAGCACGTCGCCCAGCTCGTCGCGCAACTCGGCGGGCTCGCCGTGCTTGAGCGCCTGATCGAGCTCGAGCGCTTCTTCGACCAGGTAGGGGCGCAGCGTCGCGCGCGTCTGGGCGTGGTCCCAGGGGCAGCGGGCGCGCAGATCGCGGACGAGCGCGAGGGCGCGGGCGAGCGCGGCATCGCCGGGCGCGGAGGCTCGTGACGGAGGTGTCAACATGCGTGAAGGATAATCGTTGCATTTGGTCATCACGCGGGGTATCATACCCGCGCCTGTGAACGGCTCAATCCGCGGGCGTCAGGCCCCCCCCCGTGCGTGGGTCGAGGTGGACCTCGCCGCCGTCGTCGAGAACGCCCGCACGGTGGCCCGGGTCGCCGGCACGCGGCTCCTCCCTGTGGTGAAGGCCAACGCCTACGGGGTGGGAGCCGTCGCCGTGTCTAAGGCCCTGGAACGGGTCGACCCCTGGGGCTACGGGGTCGCGACGGTCGACGAAGGGGCCGAGCTGCGCGCGGCCGGGATCACCCGCCCCGTGGTCGTGTTCATGCCGGGGCAGCCCGGGTTGTTCGACGAGCTCGATCGCTTCCGGCTCACGCCAGTGCTTGGCGACGCGAGGGCGATCACCGAGTGGACCGCGCGCGGCGAGCGCGCCTTTCACCTGGAGATCGACACCGGGATGGGACGCTCGGGCGTGCGGTGGGATGAGATCGACGCGGTGCGCGACGCGGCGGACACGCCGTACCTCGAGGGCTGCTACACCCAGTTCCATTCGGCGGACCGGCGGGACGGCTCGGTCGAAGAGCAGCTCGCGCGGTTCGATCGCGCAGTGGGGCGGCTCAAGCGCCGCCCGGCGCTGCTGCACGTGGCGAACAGCGCGGCCGCGCTGACGGACCGACGCTTCGCGTTCGATCTGGTGCGACCAGGAGTATTTCTGTACGGGGGATCACCGGGAGAGGGGTTCCCCGAGCCACGGGCCGTGGTGAGCATTCGCGCCCGGGTGCTCGCGGTGCGGCGCGTAGCCGCGGGAGAGAGCGTGAGCTACAACGCGCTGTGGCGCGCCGACCGGGCCACGACCGTCGCCACGCTCGGCATCGGCTACGCCGATGGCCTGCGGCGGGCGGTGGGGCTCTCGGGGCGGGGAGCGGCGTTGCTTGGGGGCCAGCGCTGTCCCATCGTCGGCGCCGTGACGATGGACCTGACGATGGTGGAGACCGGCGATCACCCGGTGCAGGTGGGGGACGTGGCGACGCTCTTGGGCGAGGCAGAGAGGGGCGGGGGGGGCGGGCGCATCACGCTGGACGAGCTCGCCGCGTGGAGCGGCGAGCTGCAGCGCGCCGTGCTGACTTCGCTCGGCCCCCGGCTGCCGCGCATCTACGATTGAAGCGGGCTGCCATCATCGTGCTCGACGGGCTCGGGATCGGGCCCGCGCCCGACACCGCGGCCTACGGCGACGCGGGCTCGGATACGCTCGGGAACGTCGCGCGCGCGGTGGGGGGGCTGCGGCTGCCGAATCTGGAACGGCTCGGTTTGGGCAGATGTCGGTCCATCCCCGGCCTGGCGCCCGGGGTCAGGCCCACCGCGGCACACGGAGTGGCGCTCCCCAGATCGCCGGGGAAGGACTCGACCACCGGACACTGGGAGATCTGCGGGGTGATACTCGAGCGGCCGTTTCGCACCTACCCGCACGGCTTCCCGACGTCTCTGCTGGACGACTTCGCGCGACGCACTGGTCGGGGGTATCTGGGCAACAAGGCGGCGTCAGGCACCCAGATCATCGCCGAGCTGGGAGTGGAGCACCAGCGCACCGGCAAGTGGATCGTCTACACGTCGGCCGACTCGGTCTTCCAGGTGGCGGCGCACGAGGAGACGGTCGCCCTGGACGAGCTGTACCGGGCGTGCGCGATCGCGCGCGACCTGCTCGTGGGGGAGCACGCGGTGAGCCGCGTGATCGCGCGGCCATTCGCCGGGAAGGCTGGGGCGTACGAGCGCACGCCGCGCCGTAAGGACTTCTCGATCGAGCCCGTCGGGACCACCCTGCTCGACCGGCTCGCGGCCGCGGGAGTGCCGCGGGTGGGGATCGGCAAGGTGGACGATCTGTTCGCGGGGCGGAACATCGCGAGCGAGCACACACCGACCAACGCGGACGCGTACCGCCTGATCGAGCGGGCCCTGGACGACACCGCGGCGGGGTTCATCTTCGTGAACGTGATCGAATTCGACCAGACCTGGGGGCACCGGAACGACGTCCCGGGGTTTCATGAGGGATTGAAGCAGCTCGACGCCTGGATTCCCCGGCTCGAGGCCCGCCTCACGGGAGACGACCTGATCATTCTCACCGCCGACCACGGGAACGACCCGACCACACCATCGACGGACCACTCGCGCGAGGCGGTGCCGATCCTGGTGCTGGGCCCGCGGGTCCGGCCGGCGGCGCTGGGGGAGCGGAGCACGTTCGCGGATCTGGGCGCGACCGTCGCCGAGTACTTCGGTGTGACGCCCCCCCCGCCCCCCCTGCTGGCGGCGGGGACGTCGTTCCTCGCGGAGGTCTGGGCGTGAGCGCCGAGCTGGTGCGCCGCGCCCGCGACGTGCAGAAGAACGCCTACTGTCCGTACAGCAAGTTCCGGGTGGGCGCGGCGCTCGAGGCGGCCGACGGTCGCGTGTTCGTCGGGGCGAACGTCGAGAGCGCCTCCTACGGCCTCACGATCTGCGCCGAGCGCATGGCGATCGGCGCCGCGGTCGCGGACGGGGCGCGGGGGTTCAGCCGCATCGTCGTGGCGACGGACGTGGACCCGCCGGCGTCGCCGTGCGGCGCGTGCCGCCAGCTGCTCGCCGAGTTCGGGCTGGACCTCCAGGTGATCGCCGTGGGGCCGAAGACCGAGCGGCGCTGGGTGCTGCGCGACCTCCTGCCCGACGCGTTCGCGAAAGCGACGCTCACCAGGTGACGCGGCGCCGGCTCGCGGTCGCTGGCGCCGTCCTGCTCGTCGCGGCGTGCGTGGAGCAGCTCACCGCGCCGGGCGATTGCCCGGACTACTGTCCCTCGGGACAGATCACCATCGTCGACACGCTGCTCACGACCAGCATCAGCCGGGACTCGTCGTACCGCGGCTACGTGCTCGCCTACCAGTCCTCCGTGATGCTCGCAGCGCATCTCCCCGGCGCGACGGACACCCTGGACGGTCGCCCTATCTTCCGGATCAACGGCTACGGCGCGCACCTCCGGATCTCGACCGCCGACACGTCGACCGGTCTGATCCTCGGCGCCGACTCGGCGCGGCTGCAGGTATACGTCGTGCGGCGCGATACCGCGACCCACAACCTCCGGCTGCAGTTCTACCGGTTGCCGATCACGATCGATACCGCCACCACGTTCGGCTCCGTGGCGGCCCCGTTCACCGACTCGCTTCTCCGGAGCGTGAACATCGACACCCTGCTCGCGCAGCCGGGCCGGAAGGACACGGTGACGGGCGACAGCGTCGTGGTGGACACCGTCAACCACCGCCTCGTGCTGTCGCTCAAGCTCGATGCGCCGGCGGCACGCTACGTCGGGACCGATTCCGGGACGGTGGCGTACGGCATTCGCATCGCCGCCGACACGCTCGCGAGCATCGCGTTCGGCAAGGGCACCTTCGGGCCGGTGCTGCAGTGGTACCTCCGCGTGGACTCGCTGGGGACGCCCGTGGCGCGCAAGCCGGGCGTCCTCAGCGCGGGGTTCGCCAGCTTCGTGTTCGCGCCGTCACCGGCCCCGCTCGACTCCACACTGGCCGTGGGCGGCGTGCCGTCGGCGCACAGCCTGGTGCGGGTCGCGTTTCCCAAATTCATCAGGGATTCGTCCCAGATCATCCGCGGCACGCTGTTTCTCGTGCCCGCCGTCCCGGCCCGCGGGGCGCCCGCCGACTCGTTTGTGATCGAGGCGCGCACGGTGTTCGCCGACTTCGGTGCTAAGTCCCCGATCGACCCGCGCCTCGGCGACCCGACCGTCATCCATCCGGACTCGACTGGCACGGTGAAGATCGAGGTGACGAACCTGCTGCAGCTCTGGGCCGCGGACTCGACCCACCCGACCGTGTTCGTGGTGCGGCCCCAGGCGGAAGCCCAGTTCTTCGGCGAGATCCGCTTCTATCCGTCCGTCGCCCCGGCGTTCCGCCCGACGTTGCAGGTCACGTTTGTGCGGCGATTCCCGTTCGGGGTGCCATGAGCCGGGCGGTCAGGTGGACGGGCGGACGGGCGGTCGGGACCGCCGTGGTCGCGGTGACGCTTCTGTCCGCCAGTCCGCCCGTCCGCCTGTCCGGTCAAGACTCCCAGTTCGGGATCCGCGGGGTCGGTACGCCGGGGCGGTGGGAGTCGGTGCGGTCACGCTCCACCGGCGGCGCGTTCGGTCCGTTCGACCCGTTGTCGCCGCTGATGGAAGCGCCGCTCGCCGACATCGGCCAGCTCACGGCGACGGCGGCGGGCGGCACGTCGCATCGCGACGTCGCGGTGGGCGGGACGACCACGGCGCTCCGCGCCACGCGTTTCCCCCTGATGGGGGTCGCGGGCCCGGTGGGGCGGCGCGTCGCCGTCGCAGCCGGGTTCACGACCTACCTCGACAAGTCGTGGGACGTGACGTTGCGCGACTCGCTGCTGTTGCGGGGCGTGCTGCAGCGTTACACCGATGAGCTCACGAGCGACGGGAGCGTGGCGGACGTGCGACTCGCGGCGGCGAGCCGGCTGTCGCGCCGCATCGCGATCGGCGCCGGGGTCCACGTGCTCGTCGGCTCGACCCGCATGACGGCCGAGCGGCGGTTCGACGACTCGTCGTTCCAGACGGTGCGGCAGTCCGCCGAGGTGCGCTACGATGGGCTCGGCGTGTCGGGGAGCGTGCTCATCGGCGTCGCTCCCGGCTTGAGCATCGCGGGATGGGCGCGGAGCGACAATCGGCTCCGCGCCAAGGTGGCCGACACGACGAGCGCGATCACCGACCTGCCGCGGATGGCCGGCGGTGGTCTGCTGTTCGCACCCAGCCCGAGCGCCCGGGTTGCGGCATCGGCGGTGTGGCGTTCCTGGTCGCGGGCGGGCGTGGGTGCGTTCGATACATGGAGCTGGTCCGCGGGGGCGGAGTTCGGCTCCCGCCGGATGCCGATTCGCCTCGGCGCGCGCGGTGGGCAGATGCCGTTCGGCCCCGGGACCAAGGCGCCGACCGAGGTCGCGGGGTCGCTGGGGACGGGCCGAGCGTTCGCGCAGGGCCGGGCGCTCATCGACCTGGGCCTCGAGCGGCTGGAGCGTCGCGGGGGCGGGCTCATCGAGCGCGTGTGGACCGTGCTCGTGGGACTCACCGTGCGGCCGTGAACGTCTACTTCCATACCTTCGGTTGCAAGGCGAACCAGTACGACACGGCGCTCGTGCGTCAGGCGTTCGCGGACCAGGGCGTGGTCGTGGTGGACGACCCGGCTGCCGCGGACCTCGCGGTCGTGAATTCCTGCACGGTGACCCACGAGAGCGAGGCGAAACTCGGGCGCCTGGTACGCCGGCTCGCGCGGCGCGGGGGCCGGGGCGGGAGCCGGCTCGAAACCGTGGTGATGGGCTGCGCCGCGGCCCGCGACGGCGGCGCGATTGCGGCGCTTCCGAACGTGCGCGCGGTGGTGGGCGGCGCCGACCCGGCGCAAGTGCTCGAGGCCGCCGGGATCAAGGCCCCGCGGGTGGACGCCGTGCTGCGGCGATTCCCTGCGAACGCCCGCGGCTGGCTCAAGATCCAGGACGGGTGCGACGAGCACTGCACCTTCTGCGCGACGACGATCGCGCGCGGGGCGAACCGGTCGCGGGGGATCGCGGAGCTGATGGCCGAGGCCACAGCGCTCGCCGAGCATCATGCGGAGATTGTGCTGACTGGGGTGCACATCGGGACGTACGGGCAAGACCGCTCACCTGACCCCGGGCGCGCCCGGGGTCAGTCGACGCTCGGAAATCTCCTTGATGCCCTGATCACCGCCGTCCCGCACGTCCGTTTCCGGCTCTCGTCCATCGAAGCCACCGAGGTGGACGACACGATCGCGCGGCTGTTGATCGAGGCCCCCGCGCACCTCGCGGCCCACCTCCACGCGCCGCTGCAATCCGGGGCGAATCGCATCCTCAAGCGGATGGGCCGTCATTGGTACACCGCCGAGTCGTACCGCGCCCGGCTGGAGTGGCTCGCGGAGCGGCTGCCAGTGTTCGGGCTCGGCGCCGACATCATCGCGGGGTTCCCCGGTGAGAGCGACGCTGAGCACCGCCAGACGGTCGCGCTGGTGGACGAGCTGCCGTTTACCTACCTGCACGTGTTTCCCTATAGCGAGCGTCCCGGCGCGGCGGCCGGGCGACTGGGCGAACGCGTGCTCCCCGGCGCGATCCGCGAGCGGGCGCGGGAACTGCGCGAGTGCGGAGCGGCGAAGGCCCAGGCGCACCGCACGCGCCGGCGCGGGCAACGCGCCGACGGCGTGGTGTGCGGCCGGGGGGATGGCCAGGTGGAGGTGCTGACGGAGGACTACCTTTCGGTCTATCTTCCCACCCACGAGTGGAACGGTCGCCCCCGCTTCGAGGTGACGGTTCGCTGACCATGCCGCGCATCTACATCGAGACTTACGGCTGCCAAATGAACGTCGCGGACTCCGAGCTGATGCTCGGCGTGCTGGGGCGCGAGGGCTTCGTGCGCACCGACGATCCCGCCCAGGCCGACGTGGTGTTGGTGAACACGTGTGCCGTCCGCGACCATGCGGAGCAAAAGGTATTGTCGCGCATGGGCGAGCTGAAGCGTCTCAAGCGACCGGGCGGTGTGCTGGGGGTGGTGGGCTGCATGGCGCAACGGCTGGGCCCGCGGCTGCTGGAGCGGGTTCCGCAGGTGGACCTGGTGGTCGGCCCAGACGGCTACCGCGGGCTGCCCGAGCTGATCGCGCGGGCGCGTGCGGGGGAGCGGGCCACCGAGGTCGAGTTCAAGAGCTGGGAGCACTACGAGGACGTGCCGCCGGTGCGGGGGACTCAGATCTCGGCCTTCGTGACGGTGCAACGGGGCTGCGATTATCGGTGCACCTTCTGCATCGTTCCGATGACGCGGGGGCCGGAGCGGAGCCGCAAGTTGGAGGACGTGGTGCGCGAGGTGACGGACCTCGCCTCGGGCGGCACCACCGAGGTGACGCTCCTTGGCCAAACGGTCAACAGCTACGACGACGGCACGCACGACTTTGCCCACCTGCTGCGCGCGGTGGGGCGTATCGCAGGCGTGCGGCGCGTGCGGTTCACGTCGCCCTATCCCACGGACTTCACCGAGCGCGCGGTGGCGGCCATGGCGGAGACGCCCGCGGTGTGCGAGCACGTGCACCTCCCCGTGCAGAGCGGCTCGTCGCGCGTCCTCAAGCGAATGCTCCGGCGCTACGATCGGGACCGCTATCTCGAAGTGGTCGCCGCGCTGCGCAGCGCCGTCCCCGGCATCGCCCTCACGACCGACATCATCGTCGGGTTCCCGGGGGAGACGGAAGACGATTTCCGGGAAACGCTGGCGCTCGTCGCGCTGGTGGCGTTCGACGACGCTTACACCTTCAAGTACTCGCCGCGGGAGGGGACGCCCGCCACCCGGCTCAAGGATCCCGTGCCCGACGCGGTGGCGGGGGAGCGCCTGGAGCGCCTGGTCGCCGCCGTGCGGGACATCGCACGCCGCACGAACGTCGCACTGGTCGGCAGCGCGCACGAAGTGCTGGTCGAGGGTCGCGCCAAGCGGGGCGACCTGCTGCAGGGCCGCACCCGCACTAACAAGATCGCGCTCTTCCCGGGCCCCGACGCCTGGATCGGCGGGTATCGCGACGTTCGCTTCACCGGCACCACGGGCTCGACCTTCACGGCCGTGCCGCTCGACGAGCTCGCCGTCGTGGGGTGACGAACGTGACGTTCGAGGTGGTGCAGCGGGAGTACGCGAAGCTGCGTCCCCAGCTGCCCCGATTCTGCGGCTGCGAGACGTGCCGCGGCGACGTACTCGTGTTCGCGCTCAATCGCCTCGCGCCAAGCTATGTGTCCACGCCCCAGGGCGAAGTGTTGGTCGAGCTGCGACTCGACAGCGACCAGGAGAAAGCCAAGCTCGACGTGGCGCTGCTCGAGGGGTTCCGCAAGGTGGGGCTCGCGCCGCGCTGCGGGGCGAGGCCGGTGCAGCTGATGTGATCCGCTAGGCGGCCCGAGATGCGGCCGCCGATTCTCGTGCTCACCGTAGCGTTCGGGGTCGGGTTGTCTGCCGGCCTCGACTTGTTTGTATTGCGTGGTGCGTGGTACGTGGTTGTCCCCGTCTTGGGGACCGCCCTCCTACTCGCGCAACGAGCGCCTCTGGGTGCCGCACTCGGGGTGATGGGCGTCGCGGGTCTCCTGTGGGGGATGGCGGCGGGGCGCGAGCGGGAAGCGACGTGCGCAGGAAGCTGGAGCAGGGAGCGGGGAGCAGGGGGCAGTAAAGCGGCCACCGTCCGCCTGGAAGATCCCGCTCCCGCGAGTGGCGGGATCGTGGATGCCGAGGTGCTCCCCGGGACGTGCGGCGGCTCGGTGCGGCTGCGCTGGCCCGAGGGCACCGCCGCCCGGGGCGGGACGACGTGGGTGGTGGCGGGGCGGTGGAGCGGCGTCGGCGAGGGCGGGGGCGTGTTGGTGGTGCGGCGGACGCGCGCGCTCGATCCGGTGCCACGCGGGCGGGGAGCGCTACGCGATGCGCTCGCCGCGAAGAGCACCGAGCTGTTCGGCGCGCGTGCGCCGATCGTGAACGCGCTCGTGTTCGCTCCCAACACGCGACTCGATTCCAACATCCGCGAACGCTACGTGCGCTCGGGCCTCGCGCACCTCCTGTCCATCTCGGGGCTGCACGTCGGGTTCATCGCCGCCTGGCTCGCGCTCATCCTCGGCAAGCTCCGCCTGGCGGCGCGGGCCCGGTTCGGCGCGACGGCCCTCCTGTTGCTCGGCTATCTCTGGCTGCTCGGCTTCCCGGCGCCGGCCGTGCGGGCCGGAGCGATGCTGGTGCTGGCGGATGTCGCGCGCTTGCGCGAGCGCGTGGTCGCGCCGCGCGGCGTAGTCGCGCTCGCCGGCCTGGGCGTACTGGTGCAGGACGCGTGGGCGCTGCACTCGGTGGGCGCATGGCTGTCGGTCGCGGGCGTGGGCGCGGTGGTCTGGGCGGGCCGCGCGTTCGCCCGAGCCCCGCGCCTCCCGCGGCTCGCCGCGCCCGCGCTCGCCGCGACGCTCGTCACCGCGCCGGTCACTGCGTTCGCGTTCGGCACCGTGGCGCCGATCGGCGTGCTCGCGAACCTCATCGCGATCCCGCTCGCCGGTGTCGCCGTGCCGGGTCTCGTCCTCGCGCTGATGCTGTCGTGGCTCGGATCGGGGCTCGCGCACCTGATCGCCGCCGGCGCGGGACTGGGCCTGGCGCTGCTTGATCTCGTCGCGCGGGGCGCCGCCCTCGTGCCGGGCGGTCATGTGGTGATGGTGGCGGGGTGGAAGGCAGCGCTGGTGTGGGCGGCGGTGACGGCCGCCGCGTGGTGGCTGTGGAATTCGCCGCGCCGCCCGTGGCTCATCGCGGCGCGGGTCGCCTTGTGTGCCACGGTTCTCGTCGCGACGACGTTCCGTGACGTAGTCACCCTCGACGATTGTCGCTGTTTGACGGTATTCTTCTTAGACGTGGGGCAGGGGGATGCCGCGGTGTTACGCACCCCACACGATCGGTGGCTCGTGATCGATGGCGGCCCCCGCACCCCGGAGCGTGATGCCGGGCGGCAGGTTGTGGTCCCCTTCTTGCGTGGCCAGGGTGTGGGGCGGGTCGCGGTGGTGGTTGCGACCCATGGCGATGCCGATCATCTGGGCGGGCTGCCGGCCGTCGTCGAGGCGTTCGATCCGGAGCTTGTGCTCGAGCCGGGGGAGCCGCTCGGCCGGCCGCTGTATCTCGAGTTTCTCGCGGGCGTCGAGACATCGGGCGCGCGGTGGCACGCGGCGCGCGCGGGGGACCGAGTCGAGGTGGACGGCGTAGCGCTCGAGGTGCTGAGCCCCGACTCGCTCTGGCTCCGGCTGCCGCTCGATGTCAACGAGCACGGGGTGGTGTTGCGGGTGCGGTACGGAGCGGTGCGGGTGCTGTTCCAGGCCGACGCGGGGCTGCCGGTCGAAGGCCGGCTGGCGGGGACGGTGGGTCGCGTTGAGCTCTTGAAGGTCGGCCATCACGGCTCGAAGACCGCCACGTCGGACGAGTGGCTCGACGAGCTGGCGCCGCGCGAAGCGGTGATCAGCGTGGGTCGGAACAACCACTACGGCCATCCGGCGCCCGAGGTGCTCGAGCGGCTCGCGCGGCACGGCGTCACGGTGTTCAGGACCGATCGGAGCGGCACCATCACTTTCTCCACGGATGGGCATGGTGAACGGGTCCGAAGTCATCACGATTGAGCGGTTCATTATGGAGCAGGAGCGGCTCTACCCGGAGGCCACGGGGGAGCTGTCGAACCTGCTGTACGACCTGTGCCTCGCCGCCAAGATCATCTCGCGCAACGTGCGCCGCGCCGGGCTCTCCGACATTCTCGGGGCCGCCGGCGCGGTCAACGTCTCGGGCGATTTGCAGCAGAAGCTCGACCTGTTCGCGAACGAAACGGTGCGGAACAGCGTGCAGCACACCGGGCGCGTGTGCGTGACCGCATCGGAAGAAGATCCGGAGCCGGTGCCCGTGCCGCCGGGCAAGGCCGCGGGCAAGTACGTGGTGCTGTACGACCCGCTCGATGGGTCGATGAACATCGATGTCAACGTTTCGATCGGCACCATCTTCTCCATCCACCGGCGGGTCACCAAGAAAGGCGGCACGGCGGGGTTGGCGGACTGTCTCCAGGTGGGGAAGAAGCAGATCGCCGCGGGCTACATCCTGTACGGGTCGAGCACGATGCTCGTGTACACGACGGGGAAGGGGGTGCACGGGTTCACGCTGGATCCCACGATCGGCGAGTTTCTCCTGTCGCACCCCGACATCCGGACGCCGCCGGTGGGCAGGTACTACAGTGTGAACGAGAGCAACTGGAACCGCTGGACCCCGCCGGTGCAACGCGTGGTCGCGGCGTTCAAGAACGGCGAGGGCAAGGTCCAACCGAAAAACGCGCGCTACATCGGGTCCCTCGTGGCCGATTTCCATCGCAATCTCATCTCCGGCGGCATCTTCCTCTATCCGGCCGCGACGAACTATCCCCAGGGCAAGCTGCGATTGCTGTACGAAGCGGCGCCACTCGCGTTTGTCGTGGAGCAGGCGGGGGGCCGGGCGACCGACGGCTGCCGGTCCATTCTCGACGTCGGGCCGGAGAGCCTGCATCAGAAGACGCCGCTCGTGATCGGCAGCAAGGATGACGTCGCCTTCGCCGCGCGGATTCTCTCGGTCGAGGCCGCCGTGGGAGCGAAGTGAGCGACCGCAAGCCCATCTACGGTCCCGACGACTGGCCGGGGGGAGCGGATCCCGCGGGCGAGCTTGGGCGTCCGGGCGCGTTTCCTTACGCCCGCGGCGTCCATCCCCTGATGTACCGCGGCAAGCTCTGGACGATGCGGCAGTACGCCGGCTTCGGGACGGCGGAAGAGACGAACGCGCGGTTCCGGCATCTGCTCGCTGCGGGTCAGACAGGCTTGTCGGTCGCCTTCGACCTGCCGACGCAGATGGGGTACGACTCGGACCACCCGATGGCCGAGGGGGAGGTAGGCCGCGCGGGGGTGGCGATCGACACGGTGGACGATCTGGCCCGCTTGTTCGACGGGATTCCGCTCGACCGCGTGTCTACGTCCATGACCATCAACGCGACGGCGCCCGTGCTCCTCGCGATGTACGTGGTGGTCGGGGAGGAGCACGGGGTGGCGCGCGGCAAGCTCCAGGGCACCGTCCAGAACGACATCCTGAAGGAGTTCATCGCGCGCGGCACCTACATCTATCCGATCGAGCCGTCGCTCCGGCTCGCAACCGACGTGTGCCGCTTCGTCACGATCGAGGGCATGAGCTTCAATCCGATTTCCGTGTCGGGCTATCATATGCGGGAGGCGGGGGCGACGGCGGCGCAGGAGCTGGCCTTCACGTTCGCGAACGGCCTCGAGTACGTCCGGCGGGCGCTGGCGGCGGGGCTGGACGTCAATCAGTTCGCGCCGCGGCTGTCGTTTTTCTTCGCGGCGTTCACCGATTTGTTCGAAGAGGTCGCCAAGTTCCGCGCGGCGCGGCGGCTGTGGGCCCGTCTCATGAAGGAGACCTTTCAAGCGAACGACGCCGCATGCCGGCTGCGGTTCCACACGCAGACGGGGGGCTCGACGCTCACGGCGCAGCAGCCCAAGAACAACGTGGTGCGGGTGGCGATCCAGGCGCTGGCCGCCGTGCTGGGGGGAACGCAGTCCCTGCATACGAATGCCTACGACGAGGCGTTGGCGTTGCCGACGGAGCAGAGCGCCACGCTGGCGCTCCGGACGCAGCAGATTCTGGCGCACGAGACCGGGATTCCCGAAACCGTCGATCCGGCGGGCGGGAGCTGGTATGTGGAGGCGTTGACGGATCGGGTGGAGCGCGATGCGCGCGGGTTGCTCGAGGAGATCGAGCGGGCCGGTGGAGCGGCGCGGGCAGTCGAGCGGGGGCTGTTTCAGGAAGCGATCGCGCGCAGCGCGTACGAGGCCCAGCGGGCGATCGAATCGGGGGAGAGCGTCGTCGTCGGCGTGAACGAGTACGGGGACGATCAGGAGGTCCCCTCGGTGCCGGCGCCCGACTACACGGCGTTGGCGGGGGCGCAGCGGCGTCGGACGGCGGACATGCGCGGAAAACGGGACACGGGAAACGTGAAACGCGTGCTCGGGGAGCTTGAGGGCGCGGCGCGCGATCCCGCGGCCCCGTTGATGGAGCCGATCCTCGACGCCGTGCGGGCGCGGGCGACGGTAGGGGAGATCTCGGACGTGTTGCGGGAGGTGTGGGGGGTGTACCGGCCGGCCTAAGCGCGGGCGGTCCGTCAGCGTCCAACCAACCCAGGATGACAAGGAGACTCACATGGCGGAGAGCGTTTACAAGGTCATCGAGTTGGTGGGAACCAGCACCGAGTCCTGGGAGAAAGCAGCGGCGGCGGCGGTGAAGCGAGCCGCGAAGACGCTGCGCGACCTGCGGGTGGCAGAGATCTCGCAACTCGACATGCAGCTAAAGGACGGCGTGGTCGAGAGCTATCGGGCGAAGGTCAAGGTTTCCTTCAAGTACGAGGGGTGACGGAGCGACGACTACGCGCTTGCGGTCTACACGTACCCGGTGAAACACATACCTCAGTAGAACTATGTCCAAGGTCCTCACACTGCTTGGAGCCAGCCTGGGGGGCGCGATCGGGTGGTGGGTCGGCGCACGCGTCGGAATGATGACGGCGTTCGTCGTCAGCACGTTCGGGACCGGTGTCGGCGTGTACGCCGGGCGCTGGATCGCGGGGCGGCTGCTTGACTGAGAGGGTACTTTTCGGACCATGTTCCTGCTTTCGTCAGTCGTCATCCTCATCGCGGCCGGCGCGCAACCCGCCGGCCGACCGGGTGTCGCCGATTCCTGTTACCATTATCGGCCCGCTTCAGTCTCTCTCACCGGACGCTTGATTCAGCGCAGGCTCCCGGGGCCGCCCAACTACGAGAGTATCGCTCGAGGTGATCGTCCCCAGGTCGTGGACCTCCTGATCCTCGACGCCCCGATTTGCACAATTCCTGACTACAAGGACAGCCCCAACACCGACGCGTTTCAGGGTCAGGACACCATCCAGGTGCGCCGAGCAGAATCCACCTGGCGTGACGTTCGCCGACTTACGGGCAGCCGCGTGGCCGTGACAGGGACTCTATCGGAATGGGCGCTCGGGCCGGATCGGACTCCCGTCGTGATCGATCCAACCGAGGTTCGTCCGATCCGTTAGGGGCCAATCGCCCATCGCCTTCGACCCAGGAGGCCGACATGCTTCGTGCCGCTATCCTCGTTGCGGCGAGTGTTGCCGCCGCTGGCTGCGTGTCCGTGCCGACCGCACCACCCGAATTGCAGGCGGTCGCTCTTACGTTCAAGCCCTCGCCCGGGATGGCGCGGATCTACGTGTATCGTGCGGGTGGCGCCTTTGGCGGAGCCTCCAAGCTCAGCGTTGCCATCGACAGCCAGATCGTGGGCCGCACCGCGGCCGGCACCTACCTCATGGTCGAGCTCGCACCCGGCCTGCATCGCGTGAGCTCCCCCACCGGCGAGAACGAA
>Ga0209056_10002927_pt1 | contig 18316 bp, 16 predicted proteins | sample GraSoiAngelo_114_FD_185876 | JGI IMG/M metagenome (GOLD analysis project Ga0209056, IMG submission 185876) | Grasslands soil microbial communities from the Angelo Coastal Reserve, California, USA - 14_0903_13_40cm (SPAdes) (version 2) | ecosystem: Environmental > Terrestrial > Soil > Grasslands... | reverse complement strand
GGTTAAACCGCCTTTCGAAAGAAGCAGGGCTTATTCCACACAATGAAAATACCCCACTTGCGCGGAGGCGAGCTTCAGGATGCGGGAAGTCAGATGTCGATCTTGCAGTCCCGCTTGCTAGCGTACGCCGGCGGGAATTGGCCCGAACTCGGGTTTCTTTTCTGGTCCGGCACCGTGCTCATGAAAGTGCGCGCTGCGCAAAAATGGAACTTTATCGAGCACCTGTTCCTGGAACCATTCGAGCCAGAGATAAATCACCGGCGTCACGAACAGCGTGACCAATTGCGAAAAAATGAGTCCGCCGACAATGACAAGCCCAAGGGGACGGCGTGACGACGCGTCCTGACCAAAACCGAGCGCCAGCGGCACGGCGCCCATCAGCGCAGCTAGCGTCGTCATCATGATCGGACGGAAACGTTCGACGCTGGCTTCGTGAATCGCCTCGCGCAAACCGAGGCCTTCGTCGATCCGTTTCAGTGCAAAATCGACGACCAAAATTCCATTTTTCTTTACGATACCGAGCAACAGGAACAGACCGATCACGCTATAGAGCGACAATGTCGATCCAAAAATCCAAAGCGTGAACAAACCGCCGACCACAGCGGGAACGATCGCCGGAAACAGGACCGTGATAGGATGGACATAACTTTCGTAAAGAATTCCCAGGATCACATACATCACGAAGATCGCGCCGATTAAAAGCAACGGCAGAGCGCGGAAAAGCTGGCGAAAGACGAGCGCTTCGCCTTGGAAAGTGGATTGCACGCTGGGCAATTGGCGGTGCACATCGGCAAACGAATCTTCAATGAACTTTGTCGCATCGCCGATCGCCACACCGGGCAATAAATTAAAATTGATCGTGACGCTGGTGAATTGATCGAAATGGTTCACTGCTTGCGGCCCGACGATCTGCGTTGTCGATGTTACCGCGCGCAACGGCACCAGATCGGACACAGTTCCCGTCGTGGTGGTAATTGCGCCGCCGCTCGTTCCGCCGGACTGAGCAATTGTATTTCCCGTGTTGCTGCGCACGTACAGATTATTGAGATCCGCCGGCGTCGCGCGCTCGTTATCTTTTACTTCGAGGATGACCTGATATTGATCGTCCGGCTGCTTGATTAAATAGACGTAGTTTTGTGAGTAGGCGTTTTTTAATAGACTTTGAATGGCGGAGGTTGAAACGCCGTAGGTCGCCGCGCGCTCGCGATCGATGTTGACGGCGAGGTTCGGCGTGCTGTTGTAGTAATCGGAACGCACCGATGCGAACCCCTTGAACTGGCGCAACTTCGCCATCATTTGATCGGTTGCCTTGTAGACATCCCCCGGAACGATTCCGCTGATAGTGTAAGCGTACTGTCCCTGCGTCTGGTTGGTCGCGCCGACATTGATTTGCAAAACCGGACTCGGAGAGATAACCGCGGTCAGTCCGGGAATGGAGCTGATCGATTTTTGCAGTCGCAGCAGACATTGCTCGATCGGATCGCGCTCCCCGCGCGGTTTGAAAATGCAAAAGACAATTCCCTGCGACGATGCGCTACGCGATCCGGTTCCAGTGTTCGTGAAGAATTGCGCGATGCTCGGCTCCGCCTGGACTTTCTCGTTCACCTGTTTTTGAAACGCGCGCATCTGCTCGGGCGAGGTACCCTCCTGGGCAATGAAAACACCGCGAGCAAAACCGCTGTCTCCGACCGGTAGCAGGGTAAAAGGCAAGTGAGTGAAGAAAAAGACAAGGCCGATAATACAGCCGAGCAAAATCGGAATTGTCAGCCACGCCCGGTCCAAGAATTTGTCCAAGGCCCGGCTGTATCCGGCTATCACGCGCTGGATGAAATCGCCGGTCCATTTTTCCATCCGCGCGCGTTTATGGCCGGCTCGGCGTTCACCAAGAATGCGTGCGCACATCAGCGGCGTCAGGGTCAGCGAAACAAGACCCGAGGCGAGAATCGCCACGATGATGGTGATCGAAAATTCCTGGAAGATGCGTCCGAGTAATCCGGGCAAGAAAACTAACGGAATGAAAACGGCAGCAAGCGAAAGCGTCATTGATAAGATCGTGAACGAAATTTCGCCGGCCGTATTGTAAGCCGCTTTGACAATCGATTCGCCGTGCTCAGCGCGACGGATCACGTTTTCCAAAAAGACAATTGCGTCGTCGACCAGAAACCCGATCGCGAGAGTGAGCGCCATCAACGTCAAATTGTTGATCGAAAATCCAAGCATGCTCATGACCGCGAAGGTGAGGAGCAGCGAAAGCGGTAGCGCGACCGCCGGAATCAGCGTGTCGGTGGCGCGGCCGAGAAAAATGTAGATCACCATCACTACCAGCACGAACGCGATCATCAGGGTCGCCCGCACGTCGTGCACCGAATTCACGATTGTTTGCGAACGATCGAACACCGGGATGAAGGCGATCGATCCCGGCAGACTCGCGCGCAACTCGGGAAAAAGAGCTTTCACTGAATTCGCAACTTCGACCGCATTCGCGCCCGCCTGCCGCGAAACCGCGAGGACGACGATGGATCCGGGCGACTTGATTCCGCGCACCCAGAAGAACCGCGAAGTGCGCTCGTCCTGCACACTTTGTTTAACTTCAGCGATGTCGCGCAGATAAACCGGCGAACGATCCTTGTTCCGAGCGACGATCAAATTGCGATAACCTTCCGCCTGGTCGATCTGCCCGTTCGGCTGAAGGACAAACGTGCGATGCGGGCCATCGAATTGGCCTGCGCCGGAGTAAACCGTTCCCGCTTTAATCGCGCTTGCGACATCGTCCATTGTCAGCCCGCGCGAAGCAAGCGCCGCCGGGTCGGCTTTGATTCGGATCGCGCCTTGAACGCCATAGATATTCACTTGCGAAACGCCGGGAAGAATCGCCATGCGCTGGGCCACTACGGTGGATGCGTACTTATATAGATCGCCGTCGGTCAGCGTGTCCGACATGAATCCGACCAGATAAACTGCCTGATCGTTCGGGTTCGTTTTGCTAAACGTCGGAGGGCTCGGCAAATCGACCGGCAATTTGCCGGTCGCGCGCTGGATCGCGGCTTGCACGTCAGTCGCCGCGTCGGTGATGCTCTTGCTCAGAACAAATTGCAGAGTCAACGAGGTGTTGCTCTGCGTGCTCTGGCTGGTGATGATGTCGAGTCCGGGAATTTGCAGGAATTGTTTTTCAAGCGGCGTAGCGATGTTGTTAGCCATCGTCACCGGATCGGCGCCGGGATAAGAGCAGGTGACTTGAATGATCGGATAATCGACCGCCGGCAGATCGTTTACGGCCAGTTTGTTGTAAGTCGCGATTCCCGCGACGATGACTGACAACGTAAGAAGGACCGTCATCACCGGCCGCCGAATGAACGGACCTGAAAGTCCGGTGCCTTTAACCGGAACTAATTTAGCTTCTTTCGGTGCTGCGGATGTCGATCTTATCCCGCGGCCGCGGGATCGATCTTGCGATTCGTGTTCGCCATCCGGCGCGCCGTCATGTTGATCAGAACGCTCCATAAAAAAGCGTTACATCGCGCTTTTGCTGGCGGCAGCTTGATCGCTCGCTCCATTCGGAGCGTTGTAAGGTTTGGGATCGACCTTCGTCCCCGGCGCAAGCGCGAGTTGTCCAGTCACGACGACTGTTTCACCGGGCTCAATGCCACTTTCAACGACCATGAGATCGCCATCTTGCCGCTGTCCGGGTTTTACCGGCCGCAGATCGACCGTGTTATCCGGCTTCAACACAAATATGAACGGGCCACTTTGGCTAATCTGCACCGCTTGTTGTGGAACCAGCCGCGCGTCTTTAATCGTGTCCAGAATAAAACGAACACGCACAAATTCCGATGGCCACAGTGCGTGGTCCGGATTCGGCGTCACCCCGCGCGCTTTCACGGTGCCCGAACCGGGCTGGACCGCGGTATCGATGAAATATAAGTCGCCGACACGGGGTGGGATTTTTGCGTCTGGCGAATACGTTTGCACTTTCACGTTTGGGCCGCCGAGATATTTCCGCACTAATGCCAAATCGGTCTCGGCCACGGTGAAGTCGGTGTAAATCGGATCCAGGCCCTGAATCGTAAGCAACACGGCGCCGCTGCCTGTGTTGCCTGAGACTATGTTGCCAACATCGACAAGTCGCAGCCCAGCGCGACCGTTAATCGGCGATTTGATGTAGCAAAAATCAATATTCACCTGAGCCGCCGCCGCTGCCGCTTCGGACTTGTGCGCGTTGGCCTGAGCCGTGTCGAGGTCTTGCGGTGAGATAACATTGCGAGCACGCAGTTCCTGCTGTCGCTTCATCGTAATCTGATCCAACGTTGCCTGCGCTTGCGCCTGCTCGAGGGCGGCTTGATACGGTCGCGGATCAATTGTGAAAAGCAGATCGCCTTTTTTTACATCGGCGCCGTCTTGAAAATGGCGCGCGATGATTTGCCCGCTGACCTGCGCCTGGACCTGAACGGTTTCATACGCGGCACAGGTCCCGATTTCGTCGAGATAAAGCGGCACGTCTTTGCTGATCACTTTTGCCACCAGCACCGGTCGAACCGGCGGCTGCGTCGTCTTGGCCGCTTCAACCCCGCGCTGCAACGTCCGCGCCACCGCGAAGGCGGCGAGGATTACGAAGAGTAAAATACCCCAACGCGGAATACGCTGCCTCGAGACCCGACTTGTTTTCACGCGTCTTGTCTCCTGAACTTCGGTGACTGCTCCATTTCCTGATTCTAATTGAATGCCCATCTCAGTCTTGGCCGTTCTTTCCAACTCGCAGCCTGCCAGAGTGTTTTCCGTTCCCATTCCCTTTCTCCGCTTTCTGCCGGATCTGATCCAACACCCGGATACAAGTGCGCAGTTCGGACGCTGAAATGTCATCCAACAATTCGTGGCGAAGCTTGAATGCCGCCGCGCTAATTTGGGCGATGACGCGTTGCGCGCGCCGCGCCAGATGCACCGTTTTGCAACGGCGATCATGTGGTGAGTTCTTCCGCGCGACCCAGCGATCGCCTTCCAGTCGATGTAATAATGTGACCAGCGTCGGTTCTTCAATGCCGAGGTGCGCGGCAATTTCGGCCTGGGTCAACGGCCCGGGCGCGATTGACAAATGCATAAGCGTTCGCCATTTAGCCTGGCTCAGACCCATTGGCTTCAACCGCTCATCCAATTTCAGCCGCCAGGCGCGGGCGGTGCCGTGCAAGAGCGGACCGAATACATCGATATCCTTGTTCAAAGCAAATTAGTTAGCATGCTAACTAATTCGAACTCAGAGCAGTGTCAATGCCACCGCTTAATCGATCTTCAGCAACAAGATCGATTCCTTTCGGTAATCGGTACTCCGCATGATACGATGGGGCTGACGCGGCGCCCAACGATTGCTTTCCAGTACTTCCTGTTCTCGTTCCGGGCGCACCAACAAATAGCGCGCGTCGATTGGCACTTCATCAATCTCGCTCGCGTAAACCAGTTTCGAGCGCATGTAAAAAAAGATCGGCTGATAATTTGGATCAAGCGCGTAAACAGCCTCCGCTTGTGGGATTGCCGCTTGAATCTGGGCGGCGAGGCGTTTGATCCGTTGCCGCCGGTCCATTTTCGGAACAATCGCGATCGCGTAAATCCACATCGCAAGGCAGGCCAGAACGACGATGCCAATAATCGTGCGGCGACGCGCGTTAAAAGAAAATAATTTGCCGCCAAGCCATCGTGGCCAGCGAAGATTTTCCTCGCAGAAAGTCATAGCGAGCAGCCAGCACGCGGGCACAAGCGCCGGCATCCCGTACCGCGGAATCGATCCCGGTACAAGATCGACAACGACAAAAGGAACGAGCGCACCCCAAGCCAACGCTTTCGCAAGTTGTCGATCTTTCTCCACGGCAAAATTTCCGGATCGCGCCAGAGGCAGAAAGATTACCCATGGCAAGAGATAAAGAACGCCGTGCGGAATGTTAAAAATCCAACGGCCAAATTCGAAGTCAGTTCCACGGAGTCGGCCAGTGAATTGTTGCGACCATTTGGTTGTCGCCGTCGCGTGACCAGTGGCTCGCAAAAATGGAATCGCCCAGGCTGCGAAAATTCCAAGCATCACCACCATGCCGACGAAATGCGCCGGATGGAAGAACGCTCGCCAGTTTCGCTCTTTCCAAATGACCGAAACCACGACGCCGTAAAAAAATAAAAGATGAAGCGGCCCTTTCGCCAGCCAGCCTAGCCCGAGAAAAACAAATGGAACCGTCCAAGTGAGCCAGGCCGATTTTTTTTGCTCCCAAAAACTCAACCAGAAAATGATCGCAAGCGCGCAAAGCGAAACATAAAGCCCTTCAATTTCGACCAGCCGCCCTTTCTCGATGATTCCCGCGTTAATCAGCCAGACAAGCGCGGCGATTGTCGACCCAAGCGGCCCCAGACTGGGACGCGCAACAGTGACAAAAGCGAGCGCAACCAAAAGAACAGAAATGACCGACGGCATGCGCGCGGTCCATTCGTTCTGGTGCCCAGAGATCTTGAATGAGGCAGCGACCAGCCAATTGATCAGCGGCGGTTTCCGAAAGTAGGTTTCACCACCGACCTGCGGCACAAGATAGTTGCCGGTTTCGAGCATTGCGATTCCGGGCAAAATTCGACGGCCTTCTTCGCCTTTGATCGCAAGCGAGCCGAGCGCCGGCAAATAAAGCGCAGCCCAAACGAGAATGACGATCGACAAATTGGCGGCGCGCGTGGTCATTGAGGTCAGATGTTGGACGCTCCGCGAGCGTCGTTCAACCCCGCAGCTTGACGCTCTCCCTCGAAAAGGGTAAGTTCAGCGTCTAGTCCGCGCTGATTGGAGTGGGAAATGATGTCCCACTCCTTTTGGTCTGCGGACTGGATGTTTTATGAACGCTGAATTCATCGCCATGCTGGATTACCTGGAGCGGGAGCGCGGGATCAAACGCGAAATCCTGCTCGAAGCGGTTTCCACTGCGCTTCTTTCGGCATCGAAGAAGAGTGTCGGCGCCGCCCGTGATCTGAGGATCGACATCGACCCGCGGACCGGCGACATCCGTGCGCTGGCTAATCTCGTCGTGGTCGACGACGTGACGAATCCGCAGGACGAGATCGCGCTCGCGAAAGCGCGAAGGATCAAACCGGAGGCAAAAGTCGGCGACACAGTTGAAATGGAAGTGACGCCGCGAAATTTTGGACGCATCGCCGCGCAAACCGCCAAACAGGCAATGATGCAGCGTATCCGTCAGGTCGAGAAGGAAATGATCTACGAGGAATTCAAGGACCGCGCCGGCGAAATCGTCAGCGGCACCGTGCGCCGGTTCGATCGCTCGGATGTAATTCTCGATCTTGGAAAATTTGAAGCCGTTATGCCGCAGCGCGAACGCGTGGTCGTGGAAGATTACAATGTCGGCGACCGCCTTCGCGCTTATGTGGTCGCGGTGGAAAATGGATTGCGCGGTCCCGAGATCATCATCTCGCGCAGCCATCCGAATTTTGTGCGCCGTCTGTTCGAAATGGAAGTGAGCGAGATTGCCGATGGCACCGTGGAAATTCGCGGCATCGCGCGCGAGGCGGGTTACCGAACCAAAATCGCGGTCTGGAGCGCAAACGAGAAAGTGGATCCGGTCGGCGCGTGCGTCGGCATGCGCGGATCGCGCGTCAAAAATATTGTCCGCGAACTCAACAACGAAAAGGTCGACATCATACGTTGGAGCTCCGATCCGAAGGAGTTCATTCTCGAAGCCCTCAAGCCGGCGAAGGTGAAGAACATAACCTTCGATCCTGAGAAAAAGAGTGCGCAGATTTCGGTGGATGAAGATCAACTTTCCCTTGCAATCGGCAAAAAAGGACAGAACGCGCGCCTGACTTCACGACTCACCGGTTGGGAAATTAATATCGATAAAGACACGTCGGCCACAACGGCGGTGGAACAAAAGGTTGCGCAAGCGGCGCAGACGCTCGCGAGTGCATTGCCGATTACGGAAGAGCAAGCGGTGACGCTGGTGAAATCCGGCTTTACCAATTTGGAAGGCTTGCACGCCGCCGATGTTCAAGATTTGGTAGACATCCTTGGCGTGGACGAAGCAAAGGCGCGTGAAATTCACGACGCCGTCCATCAGCAAGATGTAACGCAGGAAGCGGGCTCGGCTCAAGGGGCTTGAGCCATGAATAATTTTCTGAAATGGCAACAAAATCGAAAACCGCGGCGAAAAAACCTGCAGCCCGCCAACCAGTTGCCGCGCATAAGCCTGCCCCAGCCAAGGCGAAGATTCCGAAAAAGAAAGTAGAAGCGCATCCGAAACCGGCGCCCGCGCCTGCGCATCCAAAAACGCCGGTCCATCGCGCTGCAGAAGAAAAGCTGCAGGCGAAACCAAGCGTAGTTCATCGCCCAGCGGTTGAAAGCGTTTCCCTAATCGACAAGAAGCATCCGCAGAAAAAACCGGCGGATGGCGTTTTGCCGCCAATCTCGCGGATTCGCGCTTCATTGGAAGCGCCGACGGCGCCGCCCAAGAGACCGGAATCGGCTCAACCGACAACGACAACTGACGGGTCAGCCGCAGTTGAAACGGCTCCAACCGAAGCCGAGGCGCCGACACAAAAAATCATTCACATCAAGCCGCCGATCATTGTGAAGCAGCTTGCGGCCGAGCTTGGTTTGAAACCGCATCAACTCATCGCCGAGCTGATGGCATTCAATATTTTTGCGAACATCAATCAGACGATCGAGCCCGATATCGCGTCGAAGATCGCCGAGAGCCACGGATTCGTTCTCGAGAAAGAGCGCCGCGAAAAAGGCGCAGGCGTGCACAAGGTTGAGCAAGTCGTGGTCGCGCCACCGCCGCCGGTCATTGAAAAGGCGGAGGAACTTAAACCGCGCGCACCGATCATCACTTTCATGGGCCACGTCGATCACGGCAAAACGTCGCTGATGGATGCGATCCGTAAAACGCGAGTCGCAGCGGGCGAGGCCGGCGGAATCACTCAGCACATCGGTGCTTACACGGTTGATCACAAAGGACAAAAGATCACGTTCATCGACACGCCCGGTCACGCCGCGTTTACCGCGATGCGCGCGCGCGGTGCGAACGTCACCGACATTGTCGTCCTGGTTGTGGCGGCAGACGATGGTGTCATGCCGCAAACGATCGAGGCGATCAATCACGCCAGGGCTGCGCCGCACGTCGAAATCATGGTGGCAATTAACAAAGTCGATTTGCCGTCGGCGAACATCGACAAGGTGAAGAAGCAGCTCCAGGAACGCGAGCTGACCCCGGAAGATTGGGGCGGCAAAACTATCGTCTGCGAAGTTTCGGCAACGCGCGGAACAGGAATCGATCACCTGCTCGAGATGATGCTTTTGCAGGCGGAAGTGATGGATTTGAAAGCGTCCCCCACTGCCAGACCACGCGGTACCGTCATTGAAGCGCAAGTGGAGCCGGGCCGCGGCCCCACCGCGAGCGTGATTGTGCAGATGGGCACGCTGAAAGTCGGCGAGCCCTTCATCTGCGGAGATTACTCCGGCAAAGTGAAATCACTGATCGACGACCGAGGTAAACCGGCTAAAGAAGCCGGTCCTTCGACGCCGGTGAAAGTTCTCGGGTTTACCGGACTCCCAAACGCGGGCGATGAGTTCCTAGTGATGGAATCGGAGCGCGCCACAAAAACTTTAAGCGACGAACGCTTGCAGGCGAAACGTGCCGAGAAACTGACGGTGCCTCAGCGCGCAACGCTTGAAACTCTTCTTGAGTCAGCCACCGGCAAAAAAATTCTTCGTCTCGTTTTGAAATGCGACGCCCAAGGATCGCTCGAGGCATTGAGCGCCGCGTTGAAACAAATCGAAAGCAAGAAAGTAGATCTCGAACTGATTCACGCCGGTGTCGGGCCAATTTCGGAATCGGACATTTTGCTCGCAAGCGCCTCGAGTGCCGTTGTTATCGGCTTCAACACCAAAGTTGAAAACATGGCTGTTTCTGCGGCGAAACGCGAAGGCGTCCAGATCAAGCTTTACAGCATCATTTACGAGCTGCTCGATCAGATCAAAGACGCGATGGCCGGATTACTCGAGCCGGAATTCCGCGAAACTGTTCTCGGTCATGCCGAAGTAAAGCAAGTGTTCGAGCTCAGCAGGGGTATAGTGGCGGGCTGTTTGGTCACCGACGGCCGAATCGCTCGCACCGGTCGTGCCCGCGTCCTACGAAAACGACAACCGGTCTATGACGGTGGTATTTCAACACTCCGCCGCTTCCAGGACGACGTGAAAGAAGTGCGCTCCGGTTTGGAATGCGGCCTCAAGCTTGGCGATTTCAGCGAATACCACGTGGGCGACGTCATTGAGTGCTATCAGCTCGAGGCTATCGCCCAAAAACTCTGACGGGAATGAAAGGGTCACATGAAACATCGCATGCTGCGCGTCAACGAAGTCGTAAAACGGGAACTGAGCGGAATCCTCGCCCGCGAAATCAGTTTTGAAGGGGCGCTTGTCACCATCAACCACGTCGAAGTCACCTCCGATCTGAAGAGCGCGCACGTTTTTGTCAGCGTGCTCGGATCGGCAAGTAGCGAGACCGTGATGAACAAACTGGAAGAACACCGCCCTGCATTTCAGTCCGAGCTCGCGCGTCGTGTGACCATGAAATTCACCCCACATCTACTTTTTCATCTCGATGAGTCGGTCGCGCGCGGCTCACGCGTAGTCGAAATTTTGCAGCAAATCGACTTCGACAGCAGAAAAAACGAGTGAGCGCAGCCAAGTTCGAGCAAATCGGCCAGGCCTTGCGCGAAGGGGGACGGTTCGCCGTTCTTAGTCATGTCCGCCCAGATGGTGACGCGCTCGGGAGTCAGCTTGCGCTCGGTCTCTCGCTCAAACGACTCGGCAAAGACGTGCGCATTTGGAACGAAGAAGGCATGCTCGAGAAATACAGTTTCCTTCCGAGCGCGAATTTGCTCACGAAACCGCCGGCCGATCCGGAAGATGTCGACGTTGCCATCGCGCTCGATACTGCGATTCAAGATCGGCTAGGCACCACTTTGCCTGCCGTGCGCTCGGCCAAAGTTTGGATTAACATCGATCATCATCCGAGCAACCCGGGTTACGGCGACCTCGTTTACATCAATCCGAAAGCGCCAGCGACCGGGCAGATTCTTTTCGAACTGATCCGGAGCGAAAAATTACCGATCGATGCTGCGATTGCGGAAAATCTTTACGTCGCCATTTCAACCGATACCGGTTCCTTTCAATATCCAAACACGACCGCGCGAACTTTTGAGATGGCGGCCGAGCTCGTCCGCGCCGGCGTCGATGTCGGACGCGTCAGTCAATTGACTTACGAGAATTATCCGCGCCGCCGGGCCGAGCTTTTACGCGATCTTCTGGGCACGATGCGATTCGAGGCAAACGATCGGGTCGCTAGTTTTAGTTTGAGTCTGGCGACGGCGAAGAAGCTCGGAGTTTTACCGGAACATAATGAAGGGCTCATCGATCATTTGCGCGCGATCCACGGCGTCACCGTTGCCGTGTTTTTTGAAGAACTAGCCGACGGCAAAGTGCGCGTGAGCATGCGTTCAAAAAGCGAAAAGGTGAATGTGTGTGCCATCTGCGAAAAATTTGGCGGCGGCGGGCATGTGCTGGCTGCCGGCGCGCGCATTCCCGGTACGCTCGCCGAGGTCGAAAAGAAAGTCCTGGAGGAAGTTCGTGATGTTGTCGGTCGCGGCTCCTGACGGCGTTCTGTTAGTGGACAAAGCCGAAGGAATGACTTCGCACGACGTCGTCGCACTCGTTCGTCGCCAACTTCGGATTAGAAAAGTCGGCCATTGCGGGACCCTCGATCCGATCGCGACCGGGCTGCTTTTGTTAACGATCGGGCGCGGAACCAAAGTCCAGGATTTGCTGATGAGTGAAGACAAGGAATACGTCGGCACGCTCACGCTCGGCACAAGCACCAGCACGCAAGATCGACAAGGTGACGTCGTCGAGGCAAAACCAGTGCCTCAATTGAGCGAGTCCGCAATTCGCGCGGCGTTTGAGAAATTTCGCGGCGATTTTTATCAAATCCCGCCGATGGTCTCGGCCAAGAAACACGCCGGCGTGCCGCTCTATAAATTGGCGCGGCAAGGAAAAGTGGTGGAGCGCGAGCCCCGCTTTGTCCGTGTTTATCGCTACACCATTGACCGGATCGGCCTGCCAGAGATCGATTTCAGCGTGGTGTGCAGCAAAGGTTTTTACGTTCGGACCTACGCGCACGATATCGGCGAAGTGCTTGGCTGCGGCGGTCATTTAAAATCGCTCCGACGGACGAAGTCCGGGCGATTCGATGTCGCGAATGCGATCACGGTCGCTCAAATCAAAGAGACGCCTCGCGAGGAAATTACCCAGCGAATTCTCTCGCTCCCACAAGTTTCACGGATGCGCGGCGCCTGACCGCGAGATCGACAATGGAAATTCTGCGGTCGATTCCGGAGCTTAAGGGCTTGCGCGGACCGGTATTTCTCGCCATCGGCGTGTTCGACGGCGTCCATCGCGGCCATCAGGCAGTGATTTCGACTTCAGCCAATCACGCGCAGGTTGCGGGTGGAACACCTGTCGTCGTGACATTCGATCCGCATCCAGAAAAAGTTCTGCGACCGCAGGCGGCGCCGCATTTGCTGAGCGCAACCCAACACAAAATCGCGTTAATTCGCGCTCTCGGGGTGGAGCACTTGCTCGTCATCACTTTCGACAAACAATTCGCCGCGACAGAGCCGGAAGATTTCGTCGGAGAGTTAGTTGCTCATGCAAAACCTCTTCGCGAAATCTGTGTCGGTCATGAATGGTCGTTCGGGAAAAATCGCCGGGGCAATCTCGATCTTCTCAAAAAACTTGGGTCGCAATTTAATTTCGACGTCGTAGGGATTCCACCGGTCAAGATAAACGACGTGGTCGTGAGCAGCACAGCGATTCGACACGCGGTCGAAAAAGGCGACCTCGCGAAAGCTGCTGAAATGCTTGGTCGTGAATACACGATTCTCGGAACGGTGACGCACGGGGACAATCTTGGAAAAAAAATTGGGTTTCCGACGGCAAACCTAAGCGCGCACAGCGAGCAATTCCCGCCAAACGGTGTTTATGCCGCCGAAGCGTGGATCGACGGCGAGTTTCATCGCGGCGTGATCAACCTTGGGGTTCGCCCGACCGTGAGCGGCGGAAAATCCGAGCGCGTGCTCGAAATTCATTTGTTTGATTTCAAGCGCGACATTTATGGCCACGATGTCGAAGTTCGCTTCCTGAAATTCCTTCGTCCGGAAGAGAAATTTGAGAACCTGGACGCGCTGGTTCAACAAATCCGCCGGGACGTCCAACAAGCGCGCGAAGTTTAACAATTATTTAAGCTGATATTTCGCGACGCCGACCTTCTTGATTCCAGGTACGCTTCTACCAGTGCCGTTGAACCAGACGTAAAGATTTGCACTGGGCACTTTTAATTTTTTCGAGAGATCGCCGACAGTCGCCCCTTTTTTTCCCGCGGTGCGCAACACTCGGATGATTTTCTCCTTTAACGCACCGCGTTTGCTTCGCCGGCGAATTGGTCCGCCAGGCGCGCGCGAAACAGTGACCGGCGCCCGCTGATCTCCTTCACGCGACGGAATGCCGAACTTGTCCTGGACGCGGATCATTTCGCGATCAATTTCCTGGATCTGTGCCATCAACGCTTCTTTGCGCTCAGAGAGGCGGACAAGTTGCTTAAGGGTCGAGCTCGGGATGTTTGTTAGCATCCCTTATTGTGACCCTCAAGATCGACAATGCAAATCTAAGCCAAATCTAATGTTGAATATAACTTGTCTTAGACATCGCAGCAAAGATGCCGCCGGCCATAACTAACATGCCGCTGGCCAATGCAAACGCGACCACCCACAACGTCGGAATCGTCGTCAATCTGAACATCTCGACCAAAATAAAGCGGCCACCGTCGGACAAAACGTAGGTGAGCGCACTCGCCAGTGCGCTCATTCCCACCAGAATGAACGGACGCAGAAATTGACCTGCCAGTCGCGGGGCGGGCAGCTGTTGCAAAACGCGCGCGGTAAAGCCGTCATCCTGGATGTAAAGCGCAGCTTCCTGCAGCTTTCGATCCAACCAATCTTGTTCGATCTGCTCGTTCATTTACTGCGCCCAGACAGCCAAAGTCTTCTTTAATTTCTCCCGCCCTCGCAACACATTTGTTTTGACCGTGCCCAGCGGAATGTCGAGCACCCGCGCGGCTTCGTCGTGTGATAATCCATTCTGGCAGCAAAGCAAAACGGCCGAGCGCTCGTGCAATGGCAGTAAACTAAGTGCATGCATAAGATCATGTCTTAGACCCGCATCGACCGTCTGTGGATCCTGCTCTGCTTGCCATTGTTCCTCATTAATTCCGACGAGCTCCTTCCGGCGTCGCGCGTCCTCGCGAAAGCAATTGTAGGCAATCCGATAAAGCCAGGTGGAAAATTTCGCTTCGCCGCGGAAGCTGCGAATGTTTTTGTAAGCACGAACAAAAGCGTCCTGGGCCAGATCGTCGGCGAGGGCGAGATCGCCGCGGGTAAGTTGGCGCAACAAACCTCGCACGCTCGACTGATGCCGACGAACCAGCTCGCCAAAAGCGTGCTGGTCGTCATCGACAAGAACTCGGGCAACAAGGCCGGCATCGGTTAGCTCCACGCCGCGATATTAGGGTGCCGGTGGCGACGACGAAACGTCCTTCTTTCCCTCCAACTTCCAGACGATCAGATAACCGGCGCCGATAAGAAAAGGAATTAGACCGAGCGACCATGCGCCGCCCTCCCAATCATTGACCGCGCCCAGCCAGACCATCAGGCCGAGGCCGACCATGGTTAAAACGACACCGCGCCGCACATCCGAGCGTTGACGGACGGCTGGCGCCGGCGGAGCGAGCAATGCGGGTGGAATCGGTTGGCCCTTCTCGGCCAGCATTCGAATGGTGCGATGCTGCATTCGGGATTTTGAAAATCCGAAATACAAGATCACGGCGACGATCAGGACCGGCGCGCCAAAAATTGTCAGCATTGTGATCGCGACAATCGGGATGACGAATTCGGGAATATCGTCTGATTTGATCCTCTTAAGATCGGCTTCATCTCCATCAATCGCGATCCCGTGATGACCTTTAAGCTTTTTCTCGATCCGTTGATGGATTCTATCCGCCAGATCCTGAGCGGGCGAGGCGCTGGCCGTCATCGACGCCGCCGGGGATGGCGAAGGAGGCGGGGGGGGTGCAGGTTGCGCCATGGCCGTAACAGCCAGCACAACTGAGCAAATGCAGAGAGGGAATGTTTTCATATTGATCCTTTGGTAGTGAGATGCAGCCCGGTGCCAGTTTGGATTCAATTAAATGTTGCACCCCTGGCACGGCTGGCCATTATTTGTTCCCCTCGAAAGCGCGGGTGTAGCTCAGTGGTAGAGCACCTCCTTGCCAAGGAGGACGTCGCGAGTTCAAGTCTCGTCACCCGCTCCATGCCTTCTTTCGATATTACTCCCTCACGGGACGAATTCCGCGAGCTCGCGAAGCGCGGCAATCTCATCCCGTTGATTGTCGATCTTGTCGCCGACGTTGAGACGCCGGTGTCTGCTTTTGCGAAGATCGATCCCACCGGTCGCGGGAGCGGTCCGTGTTTTCTTTTTGAATCCGCGGAACGAAATGAAGAATCCGGCCGGTTCTCTTTTATCGGTTTCGATCCGCTCGTGCTTTTCAACAGCGCCGATTACGAAGGCGATCCACTGACGCAACTCGAACAGATCCTTTCGCGTTTTAAGTTTGTCGCGCCGCGGGACGTTCCCCATTTTGTTGGCGGCGCAGTCGGTTACATCGGTTACGACGTGATTCGTTTTTTCGAACCGACAGTGCCGACTCACCAGCGGGACGATCTGCAACTTCCCGAAATGATGTTCATGATTCCGCGAATGCTGCTCGTGTTCGATCATCGATTTCGAAAACTTCGCTTGGTCTGTAACGCGCACATCGACGGCAAAACGTCGGTCGATCAGGCGTACGAACACGCGGAGGCGGATTTGGAAAGCACGTTAGGAAAACTGGGCGAATCTCGCGCGTTGCAATCGGTGGATGCCAAACCGGCGGCAAGGCTTCCGTCCCCCGCGAGCAACACAACTCGCGCCGAATTTGAATCGATGGTCATGAAAGCCAAAGAGCTAATCGCGGCTGGCGACATTTTTCAGGTTGTCCTTTCACAGCGTTTCGAAACCGATTTTGAGGGTGCGCCTATCGAGCTCTATCGCGCGCTTCGTTTCGGGAACCCTTCATCGTACATGTTTTGTTTACATTTTGATCCTAGCTTCGCGGTTCTTGGCAGTTCACCCGAAGTTCACCTGCGCGTGCGCGAGCGCACCGCCGAACTGCGACCAATCGCCGGAACTTATCCGCGCGGCAAAGATTTAGCCGAGGACGAGCAGCTCGCGCACGCGTTGATTTTCGACCCAAAAGAGCGCGCTGAGCACGTAATGCTGATCGATCTCGGCCGCAACGATCTCGGCCGCGTGGCGGAGTTCGGCAGCGTTCAAGTCACCGAGCAAATGGTGATCGAGCGTTATAGTCACGTCATGCACATTGTCTCGCACATTGTGGCGCGGTTGCGCGAGGACAAGAACGCATTCGATGCCATTCGCGCGACGTTTCCAGCGGGCACCGTGTCCGGCGCGCCAAAAATCCGTGCGATGCAGATCATTGCCGAATTGGAAAAAGCGCGCCGGGGGTTCTATGCCGGCATTGTCGGCTATTTCGGATTCGACGGATCGCATGACAGCTGCATCGCAATCCGGTCGATCATTTTGAAGAACGGGCAAGCATTTTTCCAGACTGGCGCCGGTATTGTAGCCGATTCCGATCCCGCGCGAGAATTTGAAGAGTGCGTCAACAAGGCGAAAGCTATGCTCGCGGCCATTGCGCGCGCGACGACTCCATGAAACTGCTCGTTATCGATAACTACGATTCGTTCACCTACAATCTCGTCCAGCTTTTCGGCGAGATGGATGTCGATCTTGTGGTGAAGCGAAACGACGAAACCTCAGTCGATGAAGTTAAAAAATTGAAACCCGATCGCATTTGCATTTCTCCCGGCCCGGGGCGGCCGGAAAATACCGGGATCAGCTCTGATCTAATTCGAGAATTGGGGCCGGGCGTCCCGATTCTCGGCGTTTGCCTTGGTCATCAATGCATCGCCCAAGTTTTTGGCGGCGAAATTGTGCAGGCAGAAAAGTTAATGCACGGCAAGACTTCAAAAATTCATCATAACCGCAGCGGTGTTTTTGAAGGTTTGGCTGAGCCGCTCGAAGCAACGCGCTATCATTCGCTGATTGTTCGGCGTGAATCGTTCCCCGATTCACTGGAAATCACAGCGCAGACTGATGACGGCGAGATTATGGGACTGCAACATCGGCAACTTCCGATCCACGGCGTGCAATTCCACCCCGAATCGATCCTGACGACCGAAGGACGTAAGTTGCTCGCGAATTTTTTGCGAGTTTAAGCGCCGTTGCGCGAGATCACGTCGTGAATTTGGCGAACTTCGCGCACCATTTGTTCGTATTCGTCGAACATTAGCGATTGCGCGCCGTCGGAAAGCGCTTCGTCGGGCCGGCCGTGCACTTCGATCATTAGACCATCCGCGCCAACCGCGACACCGGCGCGCGCCAGCGGCGTGACCATGTAGCTGCGACCGGTTCCATGCGCAGCATCGACAATTACTGGCAAATGTGAAATCCGCCGCACCGCCGGAACGGCGGCCAAGTCCAAAGTATTCCGCGTGTGCTGGGCGAACGTGCGCACCCCGCGCTCGCACAAAACGATGTTGTAATTTCCCTCCGCCATCACGTATTCGGCCGCGAGCAACCATTCTTCCAATGTCGCGGCCATTCCGCGTTTCAAGAGCACCGGCAATTTCGAGCGACCGACCCGCCGAAGCAGAGTAAAATTCTGCATGTTGCGCGCGCCGATCTGAATCATGTCGGCATATTTCTCGACAAGATCGACATTGGCTTGATCAAGCGCTTCGCTGACGATCTTCAAACCAAATTCCTTCCGAATGTCGGCAAGAATTTTCAGTGCGGCTTCGCCAAGACCAGAAAAAGCGTAGGGAGACGTGCGAGGTTTGAATGCGCCGCCGCGGAAAAATTTCGCGCCGCTGCGCTGAACCACGTCCGCTATCGCAAATGCTTGCTTGCTGTTTTCAATCGCACACGGCCCAGCGATAATCGCAAGCGAGCCGTCGCCGATGCGCGCGCCGTCGCCAAGATCGACAATCGTGCGGTCTGGCCGCAGATCGAGCGTGATCAATTTGTAAGGCTTGGTGACACGGATAGCTTCCGAAACAC
>Ga0209056_10002925_pt1 | contig 18317 bp, 16 predicted proteins | sample GraSoiAngelo_114_FD_185876 | JGI IMG/M metagenome (GOLD analysis project Ga0209056, IMG submission 185876) | Grasslands soil microbial communities from the Angelo Coastal Reserve, California, USA - 14_0903_13_40cm (SPAdes) (version 2) | ecosystem: Environmental > Terrestrial > Soil > Grasslands... | reverse complement strand
CGTCGACTCCGAGCGGCTCGTGGGCGAGCTCGTCGGCCACGGCGCGGTCGTGACGCCCGACCTCGCCCACGCCGACGTGATCCTCGTCAACACGTGCGGGTTCATCGACGCGGCAAAACGGGAATCCATCGAGGCCATCCTGGAAGCGGCGAAGCTCAAGCGGGACGGCTGCGTGAAGGCCGTCGTTGCGGTCGGCTGCCTGGTCCAGCGCTACAAGCAGGAGCTCGCGGAGGAGATCCCCGAAGTCGACCTGTTCCTCGGATTCTCCGACCTCCACCATCTCGTGCCCGAGCTCGCGTCACGAGGTCTCGTCGCGGACCCGGCGGCGGGCCACCCGGGCGTCCGCCGCTTCCTCGGGCGCTCGCCGCACGTGCGCTATCTGAAGATCTCGGAAGGGTGCGACCACACCTGTGCCTTCTGCGCGATCCCGCTGATGCGCGGGAAGCACCGCTCGGAGCCGCTCGAGCGCCTGGTGCGCGAGGCCCAGCAGCTCGAGGCCGAGGGCGCCAAGGAGATCAACCTCGTCGCGCAGGACCTTGGCCACTACGGGCGGGACCTCGGGCTCGAGGGTCCGAAGCTCCCTGACCTGGTCGCGGCGCTGCTGCGCGACACCTCCGTGCCGTGGTACCGGTTGTTGTACGTGTACTCGGCGGGCCTGAACGAGCGGCTCGTCGATCTCATCGCCGGCGAGCCGCGCGTCGTTCCCTACATCGACATGCCGATCCAGCACGCCTCCGACCGGATGCTCGAGCGGATGCGCCGCCCGGAGCGCCGGAGCACCCTGCGGGCAAAGCTCCGCTGGCTCCGCGCCGCGATCCCGGACCTCGCCATCCGGACCACGTGCGTGCTGGGCTTCCCGGGCGAGACGGAGGGGGACTTCCGCGCGCTGGTCGAGTTCCTCGAGGAGGCGCAATTCGACCGGCTGGGGGCGTTTGCCTATTCGCCGCAGGAGGGGACGAGGGGCGCGCAGTATGCGGACGATGTCCCGGACGCAGTGAAGCAGGAGCGCCTGGAAGAGCTGCTGGAGGTGCAGCGCGCCATCTCGGCGGAACGCCTCGCCCGTTTCGTGGGGCGCGAGCTGGACGTGCTGGTGGACCGCGTGGCCGACCCCGACGACGGCGGAGCCACGCACGTCGGGCGGGTGCAGTGGCAGGCGGACGACGTGGACGGAGTCACCTTGGTCGAGCGCGGTGGGTGGGCCGAGGCGGGGACCTTCGTGCGGGCGCGGGTCACGGCGAACGAGGACTACGATTATCGAGCGGTCGCGCTGACGTGAGTCGCTCGGCCGACCTGTTCGACCGGGCGAGGGCCGTCCTCCCCGGTGGGGTCAATTCGCCGGTCCGGGCGTTCCGCGCCGTTGGCGGAACGCCCTTTTTCGTGGCCCGGGCCGCGGGCGCCCGGCTCACCGACGTCGACGGCAAGATTTACATCGACTACGTCTGCTCGTGGGGCCCGCTGATCCTGGGGCACGCCCATCCTGCGGTCCTCGATGCGATCCGGGCGGCGGCGGAGAAAGGGTGGAGCTACGGCGCGCCGTGCGAGGCGGAGCTCGAGCTCGCGGAGGTGGTGCGCCGCCGGATGCCGTCCGTCGAGATGGTGCGCTTCGTGAACTCGGGGACCGAGGCCACGATGGCGGCGATCCGGCTGGCGCGGGCCGCGACCGGGCGCAGCGTCATCCTCAAGTTCGACGGCTGCTATCACGGCCATGCGGACAGCTTCCTGGTGAAGGCGGGCAGCGGGGTCGCGACCCTCGGGCTTCCCGATAGCCCGGGCGTCCCTGCGGCCTTCGCTTCGTTGACACTCACGGCCCCGTTCAACGACGTCGCCGCGGCGGAGGGGGTGTTTCAGCGCCACGGCGACGAGCTCGCGGCCGTGATCGTAGAGCCGTTCGTGGGGAACGCCGGGTTCATCGCGCCCGAGCCGGATTTCCATCCGGCGCTGCGCGCGCTGTGCGACCGGCACGGGGCCCTCTTGATCTTCGACGAGGTGATGACGGGGTTCCGTGTAGCGCCGGGGGGGGCCCAGCAGCGCCTCGGGATCCGGCCGGACCTCACGACGCTGGGCAAGATCGTCGGCGGCGGCATGCCGGTGGGCGCGTACGGCGGACGCGTCGATCTGATGGGCCTGATCGCACCCGAGGGCCCGGTCTACCAGGCCGGCACGCTCTCGGGAAACCCGGTCGCGATGGCGGCGGGCCTCGCGACGCTGCGCGAGACGGAGCGCCCGGGGTTTTACGAGACGCTGGAGCGGCGAACCGCGCGGCTCGTCGCGGGTATAGGGGACGCCGCGTCGCGGCACGGGGTGCCCGTGACCGCGGGCCACGCCGGCTCGATGTGGGGCGCGTACTTCGCCGCCGGCCCGGTGCGGAACTTCTCCCAGGCGAGGAACTCGGATGCGGCGCGTTTCGCCAGGTGGCACCGAGCAGCCCTCGCCCGCGGCGTGTTCCTCGCGCCCTCGGCCTTCGAGGCAGGGTTCGTCTCCAGCGCGCACACGGATGCGGACATCGACCACACCATCGAGCAACTCGACGGGGCGCTGGTCGAGACTCTGGATCGTTAGCCTGCTCTTGCCCGCCGCGGTCGCCTGCCCGGGGCCGCGAGTCCCGCCCGCGGTTCCCGGCGCGGAGCCCGAGCTCAGGGTCGGGCTCGCGGTGGGCGCGTCCAGCGTCACGCTGGGCGGCGACGGCGAGTTGTTCGTCACCGACGATGCCACCGGTCAGCCGATCAGCTCGATGCCGGCCGGTGTGACGTGGGTCGTCGTGGCCGACACGCCGGGGCTGCACGTCGTGAAGCCGGACGGGTCTCCGGCCGAGCGGCACCTGGGGATCTCGGCCGTGAACGTGACGGAGAACCACTTCGTCATGGCCAACGGCCGCCGCTATCGGGGCCGGCTGGACGTGGTGCGCGATCCCTCGGGCCTCACGCTGATGAACCGCGTCCCGCTGGAGAGCTACCTCGCCGGCGTGCTCGGGGGCGAGATGGGCGTTCGCCGGGCGGACGAGCGGGCGGCAATGTTGGCCCAGGCGGTCGTGTCGCGCAGCTTCGCCCTCAACAACCGCGGGCGGTGGGAGGCGCAGGGGTTCGATGCCTGGGCGGACATCCGCGATCAGGTGTACAACGGGGTGGCGGGCGAGACGCCCGACGTGTGGGAGGCGGTGCGGCGGACGACGGGGCAAGCGCTCACCTACAATGGGGAGATCATCGACGCCTACTTCCACTCCACCTGCGGGTCCAGCACCGCCGGGGTGGAAGAGGTGTTCGAGACGGCGAAGGCCCGGCCTTATCTGCGCCCCGTCTCGGATGCGAGCGGCGGCGGGCGCTACTACTGCGAGATCTCGCCGCGCTTCCGGTGGCGCGAGGAGTGGGACGGTGCAAAGCTGCGCGGTATATTGTCGCGCACGCTCCCGGCGGTGATGAGCGTGGGCGGGGTGGGAGAGGGGGGGGGCTTGCAGCGGATCACGGACGTGCAGGTCAGCAGGACGAGCGCCTCCGGCCGTGTTGCGGAGTTGCGCATCGTGTTCGAGCACGGCGACCTGCGGGTTCGCGGTCCGGATGTGCGCGCCGTGCTGCGGCCCGAACCTGATCGCTTGCTGGGAAGCGCGGCGTTTCACCTCCAGGTGGTGAAAGACGGCGGTCGGCTGACTCGTCTCGTGGCCGCGGGTGCGGGGTGGGGGCACGGCGTGGGGCTGTGCCAGTGGGGTGCCGTAGGCCGGGCGCGGGCGGGCGAAGACTACGGCAAGATACTGGCGACGTACTTCCCGGGAACAAAGCTTGAGCGCTTGTACTAAGGCCGTTGGAACGGCACTCGCCGTCGCAGTGCTCGCATCCGCCGGTTCGCCGGATCGGGTGACCGCCCAGGGAATCCTCAACCAGTTTTCTTCCGAGAACCTGCGCCCCAGCGCCGTCCAGGTCGACGTCGGACCACTCGGGGGCAACAACATCCTGGGGACGTTGACCGGAGGCGTGCGGGTCGACTACGGATTCGTCGCGCCCAAGGTGCGCGTCCTGCTCGGCCTCTCCTACTTCCACGCCGACTTGAGCTCGGGGGCGCGGCGGCGCTTTGCCGACCGGCTCCGCAGCGTCGTGAGAGACCCGACCGGAGACGACACGATCGACCTGGGACCCATCACGTGGAGCGACGTCACCGCTGACCTCGACCTGCAGTACATGCTGCCTCAAGGGCACGCCGTGACCGCGTACCTAGGAGTCGGGCTCGGGGCGCACGTGCGGCACGGCAGCGGCGCGGCGATCGACGGCACCTTCGTGCAGGACGCGCTCAACTCCGTGACCGCGGGGCTGAACGGCACCCTCGGCGTCGAAGTGGGCGCGGGGCGGTGGCGCCTGACGTTCGATTCGCGGGGGGTGCTGTCGAGCGGGCTCTCGACGGTCAGCCTGCGCACCGGGGCCATGTATCGGTGGGCCGGCGGCCGGGCCAGGCGGTGAGCGAGCCGATCCGCGTTGCGGTAGTCGGCGCAGGCGCCATCGCGCAGGTGGCACATCTCCCCGTGCTCCGCAAGCTGGCCGGCGTCGAGGTGGCGGCGATCTGCGACAACGACATCGGCAAGGCCCAGGCGCTCGCGGGGCGCTTCGACGTCAAGGAAACGTTCGACGACATCGAAGACGTGCTCCGCTACACGCACCCGCACGTGGTGACGATCTGCACGCCAAACCACCTGCACGAGATCCACGTGGTGCGCTCCGTCGCCGCTGGCGCGCACGTGCTGTGCGAGCGGCCGCTCGCCCTCAGCGTCGCCGGCGTGGAGCGGGTACTGCAGGCGAGCGAGAAGTACGGCCGGCGGGTGATGGTGGGGATGAACCATCGTTTCCGGTCCGACGTGCAGGCGGTGCGCGGCTTTCTCGCGGGCGGCGACATCGGCCCGCTGCAGGCGATCCGCGGCGGCTGGTACACGTTTCAGCCGAGCCGGCAGCTGCTCGGCTGGCGGCTGCGTCGCCAGGAGGCGGGGGGCGGCGCCTTTCTCGACCTCGGGCTCCTGCTCTTGGACCTCGGCCTGTGGCTCGCCGGTTGGCCCGCGCCCAAGCGGGTGTCCGCGAACATGATCGGACAGAGCAAGGACGGCCTGGAGGACATGGCGACGGCGCTGGTGGTGTGCGAGAACGGCGTGTCCATCTCGATGGACGTGAGCTGGCGCCACATGGGCGAGGCCGAGCGCTTCTGGTTCGATCTCGTCGGCACCAAGGGCTCGGCGAGCCTCCAACCGCTACGCGTGTTCAAGGATGTGCACGGCACTCCCACCGATGTGACGCCGACCGGCGCCACCGGGCGCGAGACGCTGTTCGTACAGTCGTATCGGGCCGAGTGGACGTATTTCACCGCCGTGATCAAGGGTGACGTGAACGCCCCGCCGCCCCGCGACCAGCTCGCCCTGCATCGGGTCTTGGAGGCCATCTACCGCTCGGCGGACGAAGGGCGCGACGTGCTGCTGTGAGCGGTCCGTCCCGGCGGGCGGCGCTCCTCATCGCGCTGGGCGCGGTGCTGCTCGCGCTGAGCTACCCGCCGTTCCGTCTGCCGGTGCTCAGCTTCGTCGCCCTCGCGCCGGCGGTCGTGCTGCTGCGCGAGCTCGAGCGGGAGCGAGACCTCCGCGGGGCGCTGCGCGCGGGGTTCTGGTACGGCTTCCTGTCACAGGGCCTGGTCCTGTACTGGCTGGTCGTCGCCTTGTGGCACTTCACCCCGCTGTCCGCCCTCGGGTACCTGGCGACCATCTGCATCTTCGGCCTGTGGCATGCGGCGCTGTTCTGGCTCGTGGTGCGGGCGCGCGTGCAGGTGCCATCGGCGCCGCTCTGGGTGGTGTTCCCCATCGCCTGGACCGCTCTGGAGTGGATCGTCGGCCACCAGGGCGACATCCGGTTTCCATGGCTTGGCCTTGGGACCTCGCTCGCGGACGCACCCGCGCTCGTGCAGTGGGCTGATCTCGCCGGCGCGCGGGGCGTGACGCTGTGGGTGGCATGGTGCAATGTGATGCTGGCGGAAGCGTGCGTCCCACGCGGCGCGTGGCGCCCGGGTGTGGGGCGCGTCGCGGTGGTGACGGCGACGGTGTTGCTCGCCTTCGGTTACGGACAGTGGCGCGCCCGGACGCTGCCGCTGCGCGAGGTCGGCACGGTTGGGCTGATTCAGCCGAATGAAGGCTTCCGCGAAAAATGGGACCCGGCGCACGCGGACAGCGTGGTTGCAAAGCTCGTCGGGATGTCGCGCCGCGCGCTCGCGGGCTCCCACCTCGATCTGCTCGTCTGGCCCGAAGCGGCGATTCCAGGTTGGCTCGCGGAGCAGCCCGCCTGGGACGCGCAATTCGCGGCGCTCGCTCGGGACAGCCGGACCCCGATCCTCACGGGCGGCATTTATGCCACCTGGCATCCCGGCGGATCGTACGACTCCTACAACGCGGCGTTCTTCTACGACTCCACGGGGAGCTGGCGCGCGGCGCCCGTGTACGGCAAGCACTACCTCGTTCCCGTCGTCGAGCGGGTGCCGTTCTTCCCCGTCCGGCTGTTCCGCAGCCTGCCGGGCCTCGGCCGCTGGTCCGGCGGATTCGCCCGGGGACGCGATCTGCCCGTCTATCGGGCGCGCATCGGCCGGTTCGGGGTCCTCATCTGTTACGAATCGGCCTTCGAGGACCTGCCGCGCAAGTACCGGCGCTCCGGCGCGGACTTCCTGGTCAACATCACGAACGACGCCTGGTTCGGCCGTTCCGCCGGGCCGTACCAGCATGCGAGCCACCTCGTGCTGCGGGCGATCGAGACGCGGCTCGGGATCGCGCGCGCCGCGAACGACGGAATCTCCGAGTTCGTCGACCCGCTGGGCGGGACGCATGAGCGGACGGGCCTCGAGCAGGAGGCGGCTGTCGCCGGTCGGCTGCGCACGAGCGACGTCGTCACCCTGTACGTGCGCCTCGGAGACTGGGTGGGGACGCTCTGCGTGCTGGCCACGGTTGGGTTCGCCGGCGTGGTGGCGGTGCAGGGGTGGAGGCGGAGGGCGGTGCAGGGGTGGAGGCGAGGCCCCTGAAAGTGCGGAGTGCGGAGTGCGGAGTGCGGAGTGGATCCCACCGGGGTCGAGCCCGACGGCCTGCGTCGGGGATCGACCCGCCCCTTCAATTCCGCACTCCGCACTCCGCACTCCGCATTGTGGTGGTGGAAGGGTGGTGGCGGTGAGGGTCGGCGTCGACGTCGGCGGCACCTTCACCGACCTCGTCGCGTTGCGCGAGGACGGCGCAATCGAGGTCCGCAAGGTCGTGACGACCCCGGACGACCCGGCGGTCGGGATGTTTCGGGCGCTCGATGCGCTGAATGGCGGCCGTCCCCGGCCCCCGATCGACCTCCTGGTTCATGGGACCACCATCGCCACCAATGCCCTGCTGGAGCGCACCGGCGCGCGCGTCGTGCTGGTGACCACGCACGGCTTCGAGGACCTGCTGTGGCTCAGGCGCCAGGACCGAGCCGATCTGTACGATCTGGCGGGCGATCACCCGGCTCCGCTCGTGGCGCGGCGCTGCGTCGTGGGGGTCGCCGAGCGGATGGGGCCCGGGGGGGCGCTCGAGTCGCTCACCGACGCGGAGGTCGCGCGGGTGGTCGCGGCGGTGCGGGAGCTCGAGCCGCAGGCCGTGGCGGTGGCCTTCCTGTTCGCGTTCCGGTATCCCGAGCACGAGCGCCGCATCGCCGCGGCGTTGCGGGCGGCGGCGCCCGGCGTCCCGGTCGCCGCGAGCCACGAGGTGCTCCCGCTGTTCCGTGAGTTCGAGCGCACGAGCACGACGGTCGCCGAGGCGTACCTGCGGCCGAAGGTTTCCGCGTATCTGTCGCGTCTCGATCGGGACGTGCGCGCCCGCGGCGTGCCTGCGCTCCGTATAATGACATCGGCCGGTGGTACGCTCGACCCGGCGGCGGCCGCGGGGCGCGCCGCGTCGCTCGCGCTGTCGGGTCCCGCCGGAGGCGTCGTGGGTGCGCGACTCGTCGGCGCGGCCGTGGGTTTCACTGAGCTCCTCGCGCTGGACATGGGCGGCACCAGCGCCGATGCCAGCCTCGTGACCGGGGGAGCGGCCGTAACTGATGGAGGCGGGGCGGCTCCGGGAGAGGGTTCGATTGCGGGAATCCCAATCGCGCTGCCATCGATCCTCATCGAGTCGGTGAGCGCAGGCGGGGGCAGCATCGCTCGGGTCGACGACGGCGGCGCTCTCAAGGTCGGCCCCGACAGCGCGGGCGCAATCCCCGGTCCGGCGTGCTACGGTCGCGGCGGCACCCGGCCGACAGTGACCGATGCGTGCCTCGTGCTTGGCTGGTTTGATGCCTCGAGCCCGCTCGCGGACGCCGTGCGGCTCGATCCGGCGGCGGCCGAGGGTGCGGTGGCGGCGCTCGGTCCGGTCGTGGGGGGAGCCGGCGGGGCGGCGGGGATCGCTGGGGGGATCGTCGCGGTGGCGACGGCGGTGATGGCCCGGGCGCTCAAGCGGGTGAGCGTAGCGCGCGGGCTCGACCCGCGCCGCATGGCGCTCCTCGTCTTCGGGGGCGCAGGCCCGCTGTTCGGCTGCGCCCTCGCCGACGCGCTCGGCATCGGCTCGATCGTCATCCCGCCCCATCCGGGGGTGCTGAGCGCCCTCGGACTGGCGGCCGCGGCCGAGCGAGTGGACGTGCTTGCGTCGTTTCATCGCCCGCTCGGCCAGCTCGACGCGCGGGAAATCGGACGCGCCTACACCTCCATCCTGATGGAGGCGGCCCGGCAGGCGCCGGGCGCCGCCTGTCTGAGGTTCGCCGACTGTCGGTTCGCGGGGCAGGGGTATGAGCTGACGGTCCCGGTGACCGAGGACGATCCCCGGGAGATCGCGGACGCGTTCCGGGCCGCGCACCGGACGCGCTACGGACACACAGGAAGCGGCCAACCGATCGAAATCGTGAACTTGCGAGTCGTCGCGCTGCGGGAGGGGCCGCTGCCGCAGTTCGCGGCGGCGAAGCGTAGCGCGCGCGCGCCGGTGGGTCGCCGTGCCATCACCCTGAGCGGCGAACGGCTCACGGCGGGCGTCTGGTCCCTCGACGACCTCGCCCCCGGCGTGACGCTGGACGGCCCCGCCGTCGCCGCCGGCCGCGATGCCACTGGGCTGATCGAGCCCGGGTGGCGGGGCACCGCCCACCCCTCGGGGGCCCTGGTGCTGCAGCGGCGATGACGCTGGACGCGGTTGGCCTCGAGGTCATGGGTCATGCCTTCGCCTCGATCGCGGAGGAGATGGGACTCGTGCTGATCCATTCGAGCGTCTCGCCCAACATCCGGGAGCGGCGCGATTGCTCCGCCGCCCTGTTCGACGCCGAAGGCACGATGGTCGCCCAGGCAGCCCACATCCCGGTGCACCTCGGCGCCATGCCAGAGTCTGTGGCCGCTGTGCGAGCCCTCGACCCGCAGCCCGGCGACGTCTTTATCCTCAATGACCCGTACGCGGGGGGCTCGCACCTACCGGACATCACGCTCATCGGCGCGATCGAGGTCGAGGGCGCCGTGGGTGGTTACGGCGTCGTCCGGGCGCACCATTCCGACGTGGGAGGGGTTCAGGCGGGCAGCATGCCGTCGGGCGCGCGGGAGATCTTCGCCGAGGGGGTCATCCTGCCGGCGGTCCGGCTGACGCCCGAAGTCGAGCGGCTCCTGCTCGCCAACGTGCGCACGCCGGACGCCCGCCGGGCCGACCTCGCAGCGCAGCGGGCGGCGGTCGAGCGCGGCGCGGATGGGGTGCGGGCGCTCGTGAAGCGCTACGGGTGGGCGACGGTGCGGGACGCGGCCCGGGACCTCGTCGTCTACGCAGAGCGCCGCGCGCGCGAGGCGCTGCGGCGCATGGCGGCCACGGGACTCGCCGCCACGGATTCGCTCGAGGGTGACGGGGTGGACCACGCCGATCTGGCGATCACGGTGCGGGTGGATATCCGCGACGGGGCGTTTCACGCGGACTTCACCGGCACCGCCCCCGCTGCGCGGGGGAACGTGAACTGCCCGCTTGCGGTCGCGCGCTCCGCGGTGCTGTTCGTCGTGCGGACCTTGCTGCCGGCCGACGTACCCACGAACGGCGGCGTGGAGCGCGCGGTGCGTGTGACGGCGCCGGAGGGGTGCCTCGTGAATGCGCGACATCCCAGCGCCGTTGCCGCCGGGAACGTCGAGACGTCGCAGCGGATCGCCGACACGGTGTTTCTCGCGCTCGCGCGCGGGGGCGTCGCCGTGCCGGCGCAGGGGCAGGGGACCATGAACAACGTCACCTTCGGCGGGACGGACGTCTCGGGCCGGGAGGGGCGGGCGTGGACCTACTACGAGACCATCGGCGGTGGCCAGGGCGCGTCCCCCACCGCGCCCGGGCCCTCGGGCGTCCACGTGGGCATGTCCAACACGCGCAACACGCCAATCGAGGTGCTCGAGCTCGAGTATCCGCTGCGCGTGCGGGGTTACGCGCTGCGGTGGGGGAGTGGGGGCGCCGGGAAGTGGGCCGGAGGGGACGGCGTGATTCGAGAGTTCGAGGCGCTCGTGCCCATGGAAGCGAGCATCCTCGCCGAGCGCCGGCGCCACGCGCCACAGGGCGCCGCCGGGGGCGGGCACGGCGCGCCGGGGCGCACTATCTTGAACGGGACGCCGCTCCCCTCGAAGGTGGGCACGCTGCTCGAGCCGGGCGACGTGCTCCGCATCGAGACTCCAGGCGGCGGCGGCTGGGGAACCCCGGGTTAAGGAGACGAGCGATGAACTGGGTGCTGGTGAGCGTGATCGGCCTCGTGGCGGGCGTGGTCGCCGGAGTGTTCGGTGTCGGAGGCGCCATCGTCATCGTCCCCGGGCTGGTGCTGCTCATGGGGCTGCCCCAGCACACCGCCAATGGGACGTCGCTCGCGGCTCTGCTCCTCCCGGTTGGCCTGCTCGGCACTCTCGAGTACTACAAGCGGGGCCAGGTCAACCTCGCCTACGCCGCGGTGCTCGCGGCGGGCCTGTTCTTCGGCGCCCTGGCGGGCGCGAAGCTGGCTGGGATGCTCGCCGACGCCACGCTGCGCAAGGCCTTCGCGGTGTTTCTGATACTTGTGGCGGCGCGGCTCCTGCTGCGTTAACCCTTGCCCTCGTACACCTTTCCCTCGACGAACAGCCGGAACAGCTCCTGGTCGAGCTGGCCGGCTCGCACTTCTTCGGCCATGATGTCGAGCGCGCGCGCCGGAGCCACGGCGGATTTGTAGGGTCGATCCGCGGCGGTCAGCGCGTCGTAGATGTCGCTGATCGTCATCATGCGCGTCTGGACCGGGATCGCGTCGCCCGTCACGCGGCGCGGGTACCCGCGGCCGTCGAGCTTCTCGTGATGGCCGTAGGCGATCTCGGGGATGTCCTGCAGCTCGCGCGTCCAGGGGATCTGCTTCAGGAAGCGGTACGTGTGCGTGACGTGGCTCTCGATCTCGAGCCGCTCCGCCCCGTCGAGGCTGCCCTTCGGGATCGTGAGATAGCGCACTTCCTCGTCGCTGAGATACGGGCGTTTCTCTCCCGCGGCGTCCTCGTAGGTGTGGCGGGCGAGCGTCGTGAGCTCTTCGAATCGCGTCGTGGGGAGAACGGTCGGCTCGTTGGCCCGGTGCACCGCATCGAGGAACTTGTCGAGCTCGGCGAGCTGGCGGGCGTGCTCCTGTTCGATGCTCTTCAGGAAGGCCTCGTATCCCTCGCGCCCGTGCGCTTCCAGGAACTCCGCCCGCCTCCGCCAGAATTCCCGTTCCGCGGTCCGGCGCACGTAATCGTAGCGCTGCCTGATGAGGTTGAGTTGCAGCGGGTAGAGCTTCTTCGCCTTGACGAGCACCTGCTCCCGCACGCCCACCTTGCCGAAGTCGTGCAGCAGGCCGGCGTACCGGATCTCGCGGACCTGCTCGCGCGTGAACCGCACGCCGCGGTACAGCCCCTCGTCCGTCCGGTCTACGATCGCGGCCAGGCCCACGGTCATGCTCGCCACTCGGCCGCTGTGCCCGAACGTGGTGGGATCGCGCTGTTCGATGGCGTGGACCGCCGCCTTCACGAACCCCTCGAACAGACGCTCGATCTCCTCGTATAGCTGGCTGTTCTCGATCGCGACCGCGGCCTGGCCGGCGAGGGCGGTGACGAGCTCGACGGTGCGCTTCGAGAACGGCACCACCTCTTCCTGGACGTCCTGTGTGGTCGCGAGCACGGCGTCGAAGCTGCGCTTGCGGTTGATCAGCTGCAGCACGCCGATCACCCGCTCCTTGTGATCCTTCATGGGGATCACGAGCAACGACTTCGTGCGGTAGCCGTAGCGCTCGTCGAAGGAGCGGTTGATGCTGTACTCGACGTCGGGAGGGAGGAAATACGCGTCATCGATGACCAGCGGCTCGCCGGTGACCGCCGTGTAGCCCGCGAGGCTCGTCCGGTCCATCGGCATAGTGAACTCGACGAACGGCGCCTCTGGCTTGGAATACGTCTGCGCCAGCCGGAACCGCAGGCGTTTCGGGCCCTGCGGGCTGGTCTCGATCAGATACAGGCTGCCGGCGTCGGACGATGTGATGCGCCGGGCCTGGGTCAGGATCAGGTCGAGCAACCGCTTCAGGTCGCGCTCCGTGCCGAGCGCTACGCCGATCCGGGTCAGCTCGCCGATCTCGCGGCTGCGGCTCGCCGCCTCGGCCCGCGCCCGGGCGGTCTCCGTCCGGGCCGCCGCTTCGCGATAGCCGGCGCGCACCGCCACCAGCAGCTGTCGCGGGCCGACCGGGTGCGGCAGGAATCCGGAAAGCAGCTCGGCCGGCAATTCCGACGGCACGTCCGGCTCGCCGCCGCGCCCGAGCGCCACGATGGCGCCACCCGCGTCCACGAACGCTCGCAGCACGTCGACCGGGAACACGGATCGGCTTTCGGAGTCGAGCAGGAACACGCTCGGCCGCTCGTCCACGCCCAGGTCGCGCGGCAAGCGCACTTCGCGCGCATCGATCTGCGCCCCGTCGAACGCGGGCGCGACGCTGGCCGGCTGCCACGTCCGGGTGTGGAGCAGAACGTACCGCACGGTTCCCGCTAGGCGTCCTTCATCGAGCGCATCGCGACGTTGCGGATCAGGTCGAGGCAGGCGCGCGCACGCATGGAGCCACCTCTGGGTCAAAGGGTCAGGGTCATGCCTTCCCGGGCCGCCAGCACCTCGACCGCCTGGCTACGCTGCTTGATTTGGCGGCGCGCGCCGTCGAGCAGGGCGTCCATCTCTGCGTCGCCATGCTCCGGCTCGTGGTGAAACAACACCAGCCGCTTCACCGCCGCATCCGCAGCCAGCGCCACCGCCTCTTCGGACGTCGAGTGGCCCCATCCGCGGTGCTGCTCGAGCTCTTCCGGCGTGTACATCGCGTCGTGGATCAGGAGGTCCGCATCCGCGAGGAACGCCACCAGGTCCCGCCGCCAGGTGGCGGGAATGTCGTAATGGCCGCCCGACCCGAGCTCGTTGTCCGTCACGTACGCGAGGCTTGGCCCTCCGGCCGAGGGCGTGAGCCGGTACCCGAGCGTGGTGCCAGGGTGACGCAGCTTGATCGCCCGCACCCGAAACGCGCCCACGGTGAACTCCCCCGGCTCGATGTGCTGCACCGTCAGCCGAGCCGAGAGCGCGTCGAGCGGCACCGGAAACACCGCCGGGTCCATCTGCTGGCGCAGGATCGCCTCGAGCGACGTCGTCCCTTGCCGGGCGCCCCAGATCCGCACGGTGTTGCCCGGCGCGAAGAACGGCTTGAAGTGCGGCAACCCTTGGATGTGATCCCAGTGCGCGTGCGACAACAGGATCTCCGCCTGCACCGCGCCGTTCTGCTGCTCGACGAGCTGCACCCCGAGCGCCCGAATGCCGGTGCCGGCGTCGAGGACGAGCAGTTCTCCGTCGGCGCCCGCCACCGCGACGCATGGCGTGTTCCCGCCGTAGCGCGCCGTGTGGGGGCCAGGGGTCGGAATCGAGCCCCGGGTCCCCCAGAACGTCACCGTGCAGGCCATCCCTCTCGGCACGCGGTACCCGGAGCTAAGCTATGGAAAATTCAGCACGTAGAGCAAGCCGCCGCCTCACCGGTCGGTCGTGACGCACCTCACGACCGTCCGGCGGACGCCTCCAGCGCGGCTCGGTCTCGGATCAGGATCTCGCGGCGGCTGATCTCGATGTAGCCCTTCTCGACCAGCTCGCGCATCGTGCGGCTCACTGTCTCGCGGCTCGAGCCGATCATCTGGGCGATGGTGTGGTGGGTGAGGCGGCGGGTGATGCGGTCCGAGCCGGCCTCGTCGGCGAGGTCGAGCAGGAGCTGCGCAACGCGCCCGTTGACGTCGAGGAGCACGAGGCTGCCGACCTTCTCGTCCACCCGCCGCAGCCGGCGCGACAGCTCCCGGAGCAGCGCCAGGGCAATGCCGGGGGACTGCTGCAGGATGGCCTGGAAGTCCTCGCGCCGGATCACGAGCAGGTTCGAATCCTCCATCGCGATCACATGCGCCGAGCGCGGCTCCTCATCGATGAGGGACATCTCGCCGAAAAAGTCCCCTTCCCCGAGCACCGAAAGGATGACCTCGCGGCCATCCTCTCCGATGAGCACCACCTTGACTTGCCCCTGGGCGACGACGTAGAGGGCGTCGCCCGGGTCGTCTTCGAAGAGAATGACGGAGTTGCGGGGATAGCTACGCTCGCGGGTGATCTCCGCCACGCGCTCAAGCTCCATGGGGGCCAACTGGCTGAACAGCGGAACCTGCTGGAGAATGGCCGTAACAGACACGCTCGCGTTTCCTAGAGCTCAGAGGGAGGTGCGCAAGCTTACGTAGTAGCGTGCTCGGTGTCAATTCGTTTGAGGCCGAGTGGCTTGCTGGCAAGTTGCGGTCCCAGCTATATTTCGACGTTTCGGGCGATCTTGACCTCGGCAGGGGAAGTGAGCGGTGAAACCTGGAATTCATCCTACCTATCAGCGGGCCAGCGTGCAGTGCGCCTGCGGAAATAGCTTCGTGACGCGGTCCACGGTCCCCGTGATTCACGTGGAGATCTGCGCCAAATGCCACCCGTATTTCACCGGCAAGCAGAAGCTGATGGATACGGCTGGGCGCGTCGAGCGGTTCCGCCGGAAGTACGGGACGGAGAAGACCCCCCGCTGAGTCATGGAGGCCCGACTCCGCCAGGCGCTCGCACGGGCGGAGGAGGTCGCCCGCGAGTTGGCCGACCCCGAGACCGCGCGGAACCCGGCCAAGCTGAGACAGCTCGGCCGCGAGCATGCGCGTCTCGAGCAAATCCGTCAGACCAACGCCCGCCTCGCCCGTCTCCAAAAGGAGTTGGTGGAGGCGCGCGAAGTCCTGCAAGATAAGGACCCAGAGTTGGCGCAGCTCGCCCGCATCGACGTGGAGCGGCTGCGCCCGGAGGTGGAGCGCTGCGAGCGCCAGCTCGCCGCGCTGCTCGCGCCCGCGGATCCGATGGACGACCGCGACGCGATCGTCGAAATCCGTGCCGGGACCGGTGGGGATGAGGCGGCGCTGTTCGCCGCCGTTCTGTTCCGCATGTACACGCGCTACTGCGAGCGGAAAGGGTGGAAAGTCGAGGTCGTGTCCCTCTCCGAGGGAAATTTGGGGGGACTGAAGGAGGCGATCTTCGCAGCCCGGGGCCCCGGCGCCTACGGCACACTGCGGTACGAGTCAGGCGTGCATCGCGTGCAGCGCGTGCCGGTGACGGAAGCGCAGGGCAGGATCCACACCTCCGCCGCCACGGTGGCGGTGCTCCCCGAGGCGCAAGAGGTCGACGTCAAGATCGAGGAGAAGGACCTGCGGATCGATGTGTTCCGCTCCTCGGGCCCGGGTGGCCAGAGCGTCAACACCACGGACAGCGCGGTGCGGGTCACCCACCTCCCGACCAATCTCGTGGTTCAGTGCCAGGACCAGAAGTCCCAGCTCCAGAACAAGATAAAGGCACTCGAGATCCTGCGGGCTCGGCTGCTTGACCGCATCCTCGCCGAGCAGGAGGCCGCGCGGGCGCGGGAGCGGCGGGCCCAGGTTGGCACCGGCGACCGCTCGGCCAAGATCCGGACGTACAACTTTCCCCAGAATCGGGTCACAGATCACCGCATCCACCACACGGTTCACAACCTTTCTAATGTGGTCGACGGGGACCTGGACGAGCTGATCAACGCACTGCGGCTGGCGGGGGAGAAGGAACGCCTCAGTGCGTGAGCAGGCGGCGGGGCGCTGTTCGATCGCGGACGTGCTGGCGGAAGCTGCCGAGCGCCTGCAGCGCTCCGGTGTGGCGGACGCGCGTCGCGAGGCGACGGCGCTCTGGGCCGCCGTGGCCGGCCCCGGTGTGAGCCCTGGCGACGTCTGGCTGGGACGCGAGCGGGAGCCCGATGCGGCGCTGGCGGAGCGGTTCCGCGTGGCGGCGGACCGACGTGCGAGCGGCGTCCCGTTTGCGTACGCGGTCGGCCGCGCGAGCTTCCGCCGGCTCGAGCTGCGCCTCGACCGGCGCGCCTTGATTCCCCGCCCCGAGACGGAGGGCCTGGTCCAGTTGGTGCTGGACTGGACGCGCCGCGTGCCACGTGGGACGTGGAACGTGGAACGGGGTGTCGGGGGGGGTGGGGTAGCGGCGGACGTGGGCACGGGGTGCGGCTGCATCGCGCTCTCGCTCGCCGTGGAGGGGCATTTCGAGCGCGTGATCGCGACGGAACGTTCGCCCGAGGCGGCGGCGCTTGCCCGTGAGAACGTGGACCTCGTGCGTCCGCCGGTGCCCGTGGAGGTGCGGGAGGGTGACCTTCTCGCGCCACTCGCCGGCGAGCGCTACCGGGCGATCGTTGCCAACCCGCCCTACGTGACCGACGGCGAGTACGCCGCGCTCGACCCGGCGGTGCGGTTGTTCGAGCCCCGCGAGGCGCTCGCTTCGGGCGCCGGCGGGATCGACGCGACGCGGGCGCTGCTCGCGGGAGCGGCGCGGCTGCTCGAACCCGGGGGGCTCCTGGCCATCGAGGTCGACGCGCGGCGAGCGGAGCGGATGCGCTCGCTGGCGCGTGAGCAAGGCTGGTTTGGTGCGGCCATTTACGAGGACATCTTCGGCCGGCCGCGGTACTTGCTGGCTTTTGCTGAGGAGGAAGCGTGATCGACCAGAAGGCTCAGGAACTGGGACGGCTGCTGGGCCAGAGTGAGGAGTACAAGGCGCTGCTCCGGGCCAGCGAACGGCTGCGGGAGGATGCGACGTGCCGCCAGCTCCTCGCCGACGTTGAGCGCATCGCGCAGGACATCGAGCGCGCCGCCCACGAAGGCCGGGAGCCCGCGAAAGACCAGGTCGAGCGCTACGACCGCGCACTCCAAGGCGTTCAGTCTCATCAGGTGTATCAGCAAGTCGTGGCCGCGCAGGCGAACTTCGAGAAGCTGATGGCGAAGGTGAACGCGCGCATCTACGAGGGGTTGAAGCAGGGGGCCGCGAGCCCGATCATCACGCTCGGATGACGGCGTCCGGTGGCGCGGCTGGCCTGTTCATCGTCGTCGAAGGCCCTGAGGGAGCGGGGAAGTCCACCCTGGTGCGCTGGCTCGCCGCGCGGATCGTCCGGGACGGGCGGGAAGTCGTAGCGGTGCGGGAACCGGGCGGCACGCCCGTGGCGGAGGCGGCGCGCAGGGTGGCGCTCAAGTTCCCGCACGAGATGGCGCCGGTGGCCGAGCTGTTCCTGATCCTCGCCGCGCGGGGGGATCTCGTGCATCAGGTCATCCGGCCGGCGCTCGAGGCGGGGCACGTCGTAGTCGCCGACCGCTTCGACCTCTCGACCATGGCCTACCAGGTCGCGGGCGGGGGGTTGCCGGGTGAAGACGTGGCCCGGGCCACCCGGCTCGCCACCGGCGGCCTCGTGCCGGACGTTACTCTGGTGCTCGACGTGCCGGTGGAGGTGGGGCGCCAGCGGCAGCGCCTCGCCGGCAAGGCGCAGGACCGGTTCGAGCGCCGGGACGATGCGTTTCACGGGCGGGTGGTGGAGGCGTACCGCAACGCCGCCGGGCCCGGCATCGTTCACGTCGACGCCACCCAGTCCAGGAAGGCCGTGCAGCAAGCCGCGTGGCGCGAAGTCACGGTGGCGACCGCACTCTCAACACGAGGCGTTTCATGAAGCTCCGCAAGATCCTGACCGTCGCCGTTGTGACCGGCCTCGCGCTCGTTACGGGCGGCTGGTTGTTGCAACGTGAGGCCGCCCCTGCCGGATCCGTCTACCAGCAGGCGCGCTTGTTCGAGGACGTGCTGGCCCATGTGGCCGACTACTACGTGGACTCGCTCGACGAGCGGCAGCTCTATCAGATGGCGATCGATGGCATGCTCGACCAGCTGCACGACCCGTACTCCGTGTTCCTGAAGCGCGACGACTTCCGCGCCCTCTCGG
>Ga0209056_10002919_pt1 | contig 18333 bp, 21 predicted proteins | sample GraSoiAngelo_114_FD_185876 | JGI IMG/M metagenome (GOLD analysis project Ga0209056, IMG submission 185876) | Grasslands soil microbial communities from the Angelo Coastal Reserve, California, USA - 14_0903_13_40cm (SPAdes) (version 2) | ecosystem: Environmental > Terrestrial > Soil > Grasslands... | reverse complement strand
GCTCGCCCTGAGCCGCAGGTGTCCTGCCGCTTCCGGTGCCTCGACGTCGGCCCATCCGTGGCCGGCGCGGAGTGGCGCAGGCCAACTCTTCAGACTGCCGACAAGAACGGCCCACGATGGATCAGCGAGCAGGTAGATCCCGCCTTCGAAGCCCCGCTCGGCGAGACGTCGGTTCATGAGGGTGACGAGCGCGCCCCGCCCGGCCTTTCCGTAGGCCTGAACAAGCAGCGCGCGGTCGGCTGAGATGGCGCGGTCGCACCGACTGCGAACGTAGTCCGTGGTCGCCCAGTAGACGTAGCCAAGCAGCCCAAAGACGGCACCGCTGAACAGAGCGACGCACACCACGGCCAGCGTGAAGGTCGATGACTTCAGCGTCCTAGCAAGGAGCACGGAGGCAAAACCCGACGCCCCGCACCGTATGAATGAGCGGGTAGGCTCCACCGCTGTCCACCTTCCGTCGCAGGCGCCCGACATAGACATCGATGACGTTCGTCGTCGGATCGAAATGCAGGTCCCAGACGTGCTGCAGCAGCATCGCTCGGGGAACGACCCGTCCGGCGTGGCGGACGAGATACTCGAGCAACTGGAACTCTTTCGGCAACAACGCGATCTGTCGCCCCTTGCGGTGTGCCGTGCGGGTAAGAAGATCCATCTCCAGGTCACCGACCCGCAATAGAGTCGTTCTGACAACCGCCGCGCTGCGGCGGGCGAGCGCGTCGACCCGGGCCAGAAGTTCCACGAAGGCGAACGGTTTGACGAGGTAGTCGTCGCCCCCAGCGCGCAAGCCGCGAACGCGGTCATCGACCTCGCCCAGCGCGCTGACGATGAGAGTCGGCGTCACGATCCCTGCCTGTCTCAAGCGCTGGATGACCTCGAGTCCATCGAGACGCGGCAGCATGCGATCAATCGTCATCACGACATAGTCGGCGCTGCGGCCAAGAGCCAACCCTTTGTCGCCGTCGGAGGCCACATCGACCTTATAACCGCTCGTTCGCAGGCAATCGACCAGCTGCTCTGCCGTATCCGGGTCGTCCTCTATGACGAGGACACGCCGCGCATTGCCCGCCATGGCAACTCGCCTCCGACTGTTTGGTAGATCGAGTACCGCATCAGCTACGGCGCGACAACTAACATTTTAGTCAGGAAGTGACAAGGATTTCATTTGCGGCATCCCCTGCCTGTCAATAGGCTCTGGCGACGGAATGCACCGCCGATCGGCAAAGCCGCCCGGCGCACATCGACCGGGTTGGGTTCGTTGGAGCTTTGCGATGCACCGCTTCGAAATCGCTGCTGGCCTCGCTCCCCCGGTGCCCCGGGCGGCCCCGATACCCATCGGGCGGCGCCGGGTGCTCTGGCGGCGGTGGGCTCGGCGGCGGGCCCGGGTTTCCACGCTGACCCTGGTCCCCGTGGGCGTTCCATGGGATCTCGTCTTCCACGGTGCCGGCGTCTTCCACGGCCGTGGCGAGTGCCACGGGCGCCGTAAGGCCATGCCGCCCACTGAGCCGATGACGATCAAACGGATCAAGGAGCGCCTCCTCTTGCCGCGACGCAGGGCACCGCCTTCCCCGTTCCCAAGCGCGGGGAAAGGCGGATTCCTATTGAGAACATCCCGGCAGAATCGGGCTTGAAGGGCCAGGGGGGTTTGTTTAGGCAGGCACCACGCGGACCGGGAGGGGACTGCTGGTCAGATGGGCGGTCTTATTTGTGTTCTTCGTCGCACTCGTCGCCGCAAGTTGGAGCGAAGCGGTAGACAAGGGAGAGCAGGCCTTTCAGGAAAATTGCTCGCTCTGTCACCCGCTCGACCGGCCGCGGGCCAAGCACCTCACTCGCGACGAATGGCAGCAGACGATCGAAAAGATGATCGGGTTCGGTTGCCCGATTGGCAATTCGAAGACTGCGCAGGCGGCCGTTCTCGACTACCTGGTCCGGACCCAAGGTCCTGCGGCAACGCGTCCTCAGGCCTCGGTCAGTCCCCCCGGTGCCGGAGGGCAGTGACGCGGGCGGGCCGAGTAGCACTCATCGGGCGCCCGGACGGCGCACGCTCGCGGGGTGACCAACACTCGCTCACGCGTCGTCATTCGCGGTACGAACACGCACACCTTGTGCCTGACTTCCCTGGCCTCGCGGCGGCCACCGGGCCTGACTCTCCGATGGGTATCCCGCAGTCTCGACCATCTCACAAATCTCTGGAGGGTGAACGTCTATGAAACACGTGCGCAGCGTCTTTCTCGTGATCGCGGCCCTCTCATGCGTAATGGCGGCGGCTGCCGACGGCATCGACGGATCCCAAATCTACACACGCCTAAACCTGGTCTCTGACATTGCCGGCGTGGCGCGTTTCACCGATTCGAACCTCGTCAATCCCTGGGGGCTCGCCTTCGGTCCCACGACGCCGTTCTGGGTCGCCGATAACGGCGCCGGCGTCTCCACCGTCTACGATGGCGGTGGTCATGGCTTTCCGGTCGGCTCGCCACTCGCGGTCACCATACCGACGCCGACTAGCGCCACGGGGGGCGCGCCGACGGGGCTCGTTTTTAACGACACGGGCGAATTTGTCGTCTCCGCCCATTCCAAGTCCGGGTCGCCGACCTTTCTCTTTTCTACCGAAGACGGCACGATCCTTGGATGGAGCAGAGCGGTCAATGCGACCAGTGCGGTGATCGCCGTGGACAACTCCGGCTCCGGCGCCGTGTACAAGGGCTTGGCTGTCGGACGGACGAAGAAGGGCAATTTCCTGTACGCCACCAATTTCCACGCTGGCATGGTCGAGGTGTACGACAAGAACTTCACACTGGTGAACGAATTCACCGATGCGACGGTAGGTCTAAACTTCGCTCCCTTCGGGATTCAGAACATCGGCGGCCAGCTCTACGTCACGTTCGCGAAACAGAAGCTGCCCGACAAGCACGACGACGACGCGGGGCCAGGCAACGGGTTCGTGGATGTGTTCGACCCGGACGGCACATTCGTTCGGCGCGTTGCCTCCCACGGCACGCTGAACTCGCCCTGGGGGCTCGCGGTGGCGCCGGACGGCTTCGGTAAATTCAGCCGTGATCTCCTCGTGGGAAACTTCGGCGACGGCAGAATCAACGCGTTCGGCGTCAGCACTGGGGAGTTCGAGGGCCAGCTCATCGATCCCGAGGGGAATCCGCTCACGATGAACGGCCTGTGGGCTTTGCAGTTCGGCAACGGCGCGCCGAATGGCGGGAGCCGCCAGACGCTGTTTTTTACGGCAGGAATCGCCGACGAGTCGCACGGTCTGTTCGGCTCCATAAGAGCCGGCAGCGGACAGGAGGATAACGAGGACGAATGAAAGGCAACGCCGCTTCCTGACGCCGGGTGCGCAGCCGCCTCTGGCGCTGGACCAGCCGTGCGGGCTCCTGAGTTTCCCTGAAATGACTCAACGAGCCGGACGTGACTCTTGCGCGATGGCGGTAACCGGTGTGGTCCTCGTGGCGCTCCTCGGTTGTAGTCCGCTTCCCGGTGACAGCCTCGATCCCGTCTCCTTCGCGCGCGGAGGCGGGACCGAGGTCCCATCCGTTGAACTGCCCGCCGTGTCCCAGGCGCGGGCGGCACGGGCAGGCCCGGCGGCCTCGGCGACGACCGCGACTCTGCCCGCCGAATCCAGCTTCCCCTCCCGACTCGCGACGGAGGCAGGCGCGCGCCTGTGGGTCGGCCGCTATCGGGACAGTCGCGGCGAGGGCGACGTGACGTTTTCGCTCGTGCAGGGCGGGTCTACGGTGTCCGGAGCCTGGAAACTCCGAACGGGAGGCGGTGGTCCGGTCACGGGCGTCGCCGAGGGCAGTCGGCAGCGGTTCAGCCTCCGCATGGAGAACACCGCGCTGGACTGCCCCGGGACCTTCGAGGGGTGGGTGGAAATCGGCACCGCAGCCCTCGTCGGCGCCTATCACGGCAAGGACTGTGACGGTTGGGTCACGGACGGCCGGCTCGAGCTCCACCCGAGGCAGTGACCACTCCAAGGTTCGGGAAGGGGAGAAGACGTATGCGAAGACCCGGAGGCCTCGTCCTGGCCCTCCTGATGTGCAGCGGAGCGCTCCCGTTGTTCGTATCGCCTGCCTCAGCCGTTCCGGCCTTTGCGCGCCGGTACGGCGTCGCCTGCTCCACGTGCCACGACGCCTGGCCGCATCTCAATCCGACCGGCATGTCCTTCAAGATGAGCGGCTATCGCCGGCTCAACGGCGCCGACCTCCAGCCGACCACCAAAGACATGGAGCTGGCGGTCGGCGCCCTGCAGATCCCGTCCATCCCGCCGCTGGCAATCAGGCTCACGACCGGCTTCGACTGGCGTCGGGATCATCGGACTGCGTCCGACGGGAGTCGCGCCGGCCAGACCGGCAGCAGCCTCGACCTCGAGGACGTCGACATCTTCCTGGCCACCCCGCTCGGAAAGCACCTCTCGGCCTTCCTCGAGTTCCCGCTGTTCGAGACGCACGCCGAAGCCAAGGACGGCCCGACCGGGCCGGCCGAGGCCAATAACACCGGTATCGCGTCCCGCCGTGACATCCAGTTCACGACCGAGAGCCCGGCTTTCGAGATGGGCAAGCTGATCTGGAACGACCTCCTGCCCGACGCGATCCTCCCCACCGACAGCTTCAACATCGAGGCGGGCGTTGACCAGCTCCCGACGCCGTTCTCCGCCGAAGCGAACCGACTCTCGGTCAACCCATATCTGATCTATCGACGGCGGGCCCTCGATCTCCTGAGCCCGACCCCAGTCGGAACGCTTCTAGTCGGTAACGAGGGGGACCGACTCTTGCGACTCGGCGAGCCTCAGATCCAGATTGCGCTGATGGGGCTCGTGGTGCCGTTCGGCACGCTCACGGACCTGGCCAAGCCGGAGACGCTGTCGATCCAGTACAACGTCGGTCTCACGAACGGGAGCAATCTGAATTCGGATCCCAACACCGAAAAAGACTTCTTCGGTCGGATCGCGATCCGGTGGTGGGGCCAGGTCCTCGGCGTGTTCGGCTACTACAGCCCGGACATTTACGACGACTTCCAGCGCTTTGACGGCTCCACCGCCGCCGCGCCGGGGGTGGGAATCTTCTCCGGGACCAGGGCCAGGAACTCCTTCTACGGCGCGGGGCCGGACCTGACCATCGACCTGCGCCAGTTCGAGATCCCGGTCTGGATCGAGAACGAATTGCTGTTCAACAGGGAGTCCAACCCCACAGGTTTCGGCAAGCGCTTCGAGTGGTGGGGCGGCTTCAGTCAGCTCTACCTGGCGCTGCCGAAACACGTCGTCGCGTACGCGCGCTACGACTGGATCGAGGGCGACCACTTCAACGACACCGCTCTCGGCGGCGTCACGGGACCGATGTCGCCCCACGAGTGGGACGCGGTTGTCGGCATCCAGTGGTACGTGCTCGAGAACCTGAGAATCGGGCCCGAGTACCTATACCGCAAGTACACAAACGACGGCGGCCGGCCAGTTCACGAGAAGCTCACGGAGGACTTCTTCTCGTTCCGGGCGAGCATCGCCTTCTGACGCGCGATCGCTGACCTCTTCCGGGCGCGGACGTCTCGCTGGCCGAGGTTTCCTACGGCTCTCGTTACTGGAAGCGGAGCCCAAACGTGAGCCCGGGCATGATGTCGGCGTCGGGCCTGAAGCCCGGGTCGACGTCCGTGAAGTTCAGCAGGAAGGTCGCCGTGGCGCTCACCGTGTTGCTCAACGCGTAGTCGAGTCCAGCACCAATCGGGATTAGGAACGAGGCGTAGGCTCCATGAGAGTTGGTGTACACGAATCCGAGGCCGCCTTGAGCGGTAAGCTTGAGGCCCTCGGCGATACTGGAAAGATCGACCCAGTACTTCACCTGGCCGGACACCCCGATCTGGGTCAGATCGCCGGTGACGCCGAGCTGCAGCAAGGGCCCGACCGAAAAGCTTCGGTTGATGAACGTCTCCGCGTTCAAGTTCATCGCGAACGCGGTGCCGTCCGCGGTGTTGCCAAGAAACCCGAGCCCTCCACCGCCCGTCCACCTGCCCGGGGTCGGATCAGCAGCCTCCGCGTATTCGCCACCGCAAGAGGCGGCGAGTGAGAACGTTAAGCCTGCGACCAGCGCCCTCAGATGGACTGTCTTTGCTCGCGTCATGCACAGCTCCTCGCGTTGCGACATGGAAAGTCCAGACAGGGCCGGACGACTACCTCGTCGATCGTCGCGGAGCACCGGAGGGGCGGTAATGGATTCGACACACTCACGGATGCGCCGTCGTCACGTCGTCGCCGTACCGCACGGAGCGGCCAGGCGAGTATACAACACTCGCTGGATGGGGGGCGGGGGTGCGTGCCTGGTTCTCCGCTATCACACTGTGCCAAAGTCCAGGTACGCATTTTGCCGACTTCGAGCAGGATGCCGAGCAGGAGATCGGGCTCATCGGGCTCTTGATGATCGAGCCCCGCCACCGCCACGGGACCCCCCAGATTGGCCAGGTAGTGAACGCGAATGCCCTGCTCCCGGCTGTGGGTCGTCGGACTAATCCGAGGCACCTCTCGGTCGACCGTGAGCGCCGGTCGCATCACGCGGCGCACTGACGCCGCGGGCACCGGGCCGAAGTAGCGGCTGTCCCACCTCTGGGCGCCCGATCGGCCGAACAGCCAGACTTCGTCGGCAAGGACCGCCATAGTCCTCCAGTGGGGCGATATCGACTTCGAGGGGCACTTCATCGAGGTTCGACGGACGGTGAAGGACGGCGGTTACGTCTTCCCACCCAAGAACGCCCGGCGCCATCCGCCCGACTCACTGTCGCGCATGCCCGAGGCTCGCCCGCACGCCTCTGCTCGGCGGGCGACAACCGACTCGGGCGACACTCGGCGGCCGGAGCGTGGGGTCGCGCGGCCACGGCTTCCTCTCGGGTACATCACCCCTCGGGGAACCGGAAATTGTGATCTTGTAGCCGCTCTCCCGTTACAGATAGCCGCCCGTTCGCAGGCAACGACCAGCTGCTCTCGGTGTACGGGTCGTCCTCAATGACCAGGACCCGCCGCGCATCGCCCTCCGATGGTTACTCACCTCCAACTGCTGGGAGAGTCGATTACCTGCCTCAGGTTCGGCAGGTTCGGCGCGACGACTAACATTTTAGTTAGGAAGTGACAAGGATTTCATTTGCGGCGCCCCTTGCTGGCCCCTTAGTCTTTGGCGACGGAATGCACCGCCGATCGGCAAAGCCGCCGGGGTCGTGGAACTTCGTGACGCACTGCTTCGAAATCACCGCTGGCCTCGGCCCCCCGGTGTCCCGGGCGGCACCGAGACCCGTAGGGTCGTACCGGGCGCTCTGGCGACGGTGGGTTCGCCGGCAGGCCCGGGTTTCGACGGTGACCCTGGTACCCGCGGGCGGCCGCGGAGTTCCGTGGGATCTCGTCTTCCACAATCTGAGCAAGATCGTGCAACGACAGGAGAACCTCACGATGCTACGACCTAGCACGAAATCGACGAAGAGACGTTCGATCTTCATCGCGCTCACCGTGTCAATCCTCGCTCCTCTCGCGGGCAACGCCGAGCAGCCGCCGCCGCCGTGCCACCCGAACCTACACGCCAACGAGGATATGGCTGAAGTTGGGCTTCGAGGAGATGTGCGGAATTTGCCAGATCCGCTCAAGGAGCGGCTGGTTCGACTCGCAGACCGGCCTCACAGCCAGCTCCCCACACAGGCGTACGCCGAAGCTCATTTTGACCGCGCACCCTTCAAACCCAAACCCAGCCAGCTCTTCGAGTATTACCTGTTGGATACCACCGGCTTTGAGCCGAATCCCTTCACCATCCTGATACCTGGCGTGAACGACACCGCCATGCTCACCGCGACGGGATCTAATTGCGGCCTGCCCACGATTGGCGCCGTGCGCGTGGTTCTGGAACCCAAACCCGGCTTGCCGACCGACCCCAACGATGTGCGGGCGTTCATCGACATCTTCACCGACATCTCCGGGCTGTTCGTGATCAACAACGAGAGCGGCTGGTACGAAGGGTGGATGATCCACGACCTGACAGTGGCTCCGGTCAACGACACGCCACGCTCCGATGGCCACGCACAGTTCGGCACACTCCTCAAAGCCGATGCCGACCTGCTCAGACACATGGGGAGCGGCCAAAACGTTCCAGGCAATATTTTCACGACGGATGGTCGTGCGGTGCACTTCCCGACCTCAGCCGACCATTTTCCCGGCAACCAGACCAACGTCGTCCCGATCCAGCTGAGCATGGGCGCCTGGAACACGCTCCAGCAAAGCGACGGTCACGCGTATTGGGAATTCAACTACACCACGAACTGGATTCACCCGCTGTACGAGCTCCCCTTCACCGGTGGCATCCCCGGGACCTTCGAGAAGGGTCAGGTCGGCGCGCTCCAGTCAATCGTTCCTGGCTCGGGGCCTCACGGCGTAAAGAACGCCCCGGTGTCCTACGGCGACAACCCGAACAACAAAGGCGTGCTCCAGGCCTCCGGCCCGCGCGATCCAGACAAGTTCGATGCGACCGATGACTCCCAGCGGGAGTTCCGCCAGCGCTTCATCCCGAGCGGCCTGGCGAACGAGATATTTCTGGACGTCTACGAACGATTGGCTTCCTTTGAGCCGGGCGTCACCGACTTCAACACACGGCTGTTCGACGCCTACGCGGCCGAAGTCGCACGGGTCGATACAAACGGCGATGGCGTCATCTCCGCGGCTGAAGGCGATGTGGACACCGCTTCGGACGGCTTTCCGAATAATGAGCGGTTGTTCATTCCGGCGACGCAGTTCAATCGCTTTGCGGTGACGCGGGAGATTGACGATGGATTGCTGGCACCCCGGTTCGCTCCCAGCCAAAAAGCCTGGGTGATGTCGGGAATGCTTGTACCCGTGAGCCCGACTGCGCCTGCCTCAGAGGAAGAGGACGGCGACGATCGGTAGAACAGGGCGCCCCGAACGACTGAAGGTCCCGTGTTGTCCTCGTGCGTCACGGAAGCTACACCCGCGATGAACAGAAGGGGCTTCTCTCGCGAGAGCCAGACCTCTTCCGGGTGGTCTTGCTCGGAGATCGCAAGCGCCCGCGCTCGGCGTCCCCGCTGCGACTCGGCGTCGGATCGGTGGAGTACGGGATCGGGGAAATAGATGTGGCGCTCGACGCGGCACTCGAGTTCCGAAAGATGGCCGGGGGTTTTCCACCCCCCGAGTCTGTTGATTTCCCCGACAGAATTCCCTGGTTGGCCCGATTCTCCGCCACAGCGCGTCGAAGAAGTACATTTTCGTGCGACGAAGGACATGCCCGAGCGGAAAGGAGGCCCGAGTCACCTCGTCACAGCGGAAACAACAGTAGATTTACAGAAGCGCCCACTGTCGAGCGGGCGAGCATAAGCACATTGACGAATCCCAACGGGGACGATCATACGGCGTCCTCGGAAGGCGCCGCTATCGCGGACGATGGGGGCGAGGCCGACAAGGGCAGCGATAGTCGGCGATCGAGGCGCCCGAGTTCGGGCAGATCGGCGATGAGAGTGCAGGCGGTGACGGGCCCGATGCCGGCCAACGAGGTGCGCCATACTCCTTGGGGTTATCGTCTACAACCTGGGGAATCTCCTGCGCCGGCTCATCCTGCCACTTGCCCTCCAAAACTAGTCGCTCACGAGCCTGCAGCAGCGGCTATTCAAAACCGGGGGGACGCATCATCCGGCATGCCCGGTACTTCATCCTGCAGTTGGCCGAAAGCCGATGACTCAGCGCCTGTTTACGCAGATCATCCGGCGCATCGAGCGGCTCGCGTAGCATCCGACCTGATCGAGGGGACGGGACACGGCGGGAGGGAGACGAGAAACAAGGCGACGCTAGCAGGAGTGTTTCTGAGGTGGGTCGTCAGCGGCGGCGAACCTTCGGCACGTGCGGGGTTAGCGGCGCTTGCGCCCTGAGAACGGCCTGCGAATGGACACAATGGGTTGGCCGAACTCCCACGCCCCACTCGGCAACACGAAGGGAGAGGAGAACGCGATCCCATATCGGGAATCCTGGTTCAACGCCGGAGGACAAAGCCGCCGGAGCTCGAGCCCAACCACCTCTCGCCGTCCACGCCAGGGGCCGCGTCCCGCTGCAGCGCGAAGTACGCTGCCCGCAGACGCTCGACGTCGTAGATGTGGTGCAGGAGCGCTGTGAACCGCACCGTCTTGTCCCGCTGCGCAACTTCACGTACCCGCTCCAGCGCACTGGGCGCGCCTGCCCGGCTCTGGGTCCGGGACGCGTTTTGCTGGCTCGGGTTCCCTTTGGCCAGCCCCCTTCCCTCCATCCCCTCCGCCGCCGGTCGCCCAGCGTTGTTCGGAGACTTCGCCGGTACTACGGGGCTGTCCGATTGCCCGTGGTCGTCCATCACCGGCGTGCGTCCTTAGACTTCCCGGCGCGGCCCCTGACGCCATCCGTCAGGGGCGACCACGGACCCTCCCGGTTCTCGCGCGAGGTGTGTCCGAGCATGCCCGGGGTCTCTGACCGCGCGGAGCTCCAGCGCGTCTCGCGATGGCGACGCACCGGATATGGCCTTCCGCTTCTCCTTACAGCGTCGGCGCTCCGGAGTGGACTTTCGCGGCTGAATACCCGGCCTGCTCGTACCCCTGTCAACGCTTCGCGGACGGCCGCGCATGACTCGGGGCCGGTGCGGGTCGCTAGCCCTTCACCGTACGACTCTTGCATTCGCAACACCTCGCCGGTTTAGCCCGGCGCACAAGGAGGTCCGCCAAATGAAACCCAAAGTGATTGAGTGGGATGGAACTCACATCTCCCAGGCGTTACGCGAACTTCCGGCAGGCCGCTATGCCGTCGAACCAATCGACAACCTTCCACCGCTGACACTCGAGGAAGACGCGGGAATTGTTGATGGTCTTGATCAACTCGATGCGGGAAGGGGGATTCCACTCGCCGACGTTGTTCGGGAGATCCGCGGTGGCCCGTCCAAACGGTGACAATTGTAGTTTCACCGCCCGCGCGGGAGGATCTGAAACAAGCATATCAGCAGATTACACAAGACAATCCCGAGGCCGGAGCTCCGTCCTGATCGCGGGCCGACCGCGTCGGCGTCGACTCTTCCACGCCCAGTAGCGCCTGAATCTCCCTGCCGGTGCTACCCCACCACCGTCTCAGGCCGCACTACGTGCAGCGAATTCCGCCAGCTCTTCCAGCGCCTCGAGAGCACGACCCAGGGGATCCGGTCCAGAGCCGTGAGCCGTGGCCGCGGCTGGCGCGCCTTCCACACGGCGAGTTGCTGCCGAAGCGCGAGGTTCTCCAGCGCCAACTCCCGGTGCGTGCGAACCGTGGATCGCAGTGTCCCAATGAGGATCCCAAGCCATCTGACCATGACTGGCCAAATAGCCTGATCCGTTCGAAAAACGCAAGAGAATCACGACGGACGAGTTTCTAGAAGGGACAGGTAGAGGCAGGGGTCCGGCAGGTGTTCGTGAAGGTAGTGCGCGGTGGCCAGCGGAACGCGGCGGTCCTGCGTGCCATGCAGGACGAGCGTCGGCGTCTTCACCTGCCCGATCACCGGCGTGATGTCGATGTCGGGGTCGGGCGCCCAGGTGTTCAGGAGACTCTCGCACGGCAGCCGGCGGAGATTCCGGGTGAACTGGTCGGCCAGCTCGCCCGTGTCCTGTCCGTGACGACGGTCGAGACGAAGAGCGGCAGCGCTCGCTCGAGGTCCCCCGCCCGCACCGCGGCGCGGAACTGCGCGTCCACCTCGCTCACGGGAGGACACCGGGCACGGGAGATATGCAAACCTGGAGCTCCTGCACTGTCGGTGGTGACGGGTAGATCCAACCGCGACTATCCGCTGGCCTGACTGGCGTCGGCTGGGACGGTTAAGAGCTCGTACGCGTCTGTGTCGTACGCGTCTGTTGACCACCTTCCAGCCACCGCGCTATCATCGGCGGGCCTGAGCCGTGGCCCGGCGAGTGGGAGTTTCTCATGAACTGCGGTCAGTGTCAGCAGGAGACCCCGTCGGACGCTGACTTCTGTCCGGCATGTGGGGCGAAGCTCGACGCTTTTTGTGCCCGGTGCGGGACGGCCAACGCTCCATCACACACTTTCTGCAAGAAGTGTGGGCAGACGCTCGGAGCCGCCGGCGGCTTGAGTGAGACAAGCGATCTGTCCAAGTCACCCTCGTCTTACACCCCGAAGCACTTGGCCGAAAAGGTCCTCACCTCCAGAAGCGCCCTCGAGGGTGAGCGCAAGCAGGTCACCGTGCTTTTCGCCGATGTTGTCGGCTTCAGCACGTTGAGCGAGAAGCTCGACCCCGAATCCGTCCACGGCATCATGGACGGCTGTTTTGGATTGTTGACGCGTGCCGTGCATCGCCATGAAGGCACGATCAATCAGTTCACCGGAGATGGGGTCATGGCTCTCTTCGGTGCTCCCATCGCCCACGAGGACCATGCGGGACGCGCTTTGGCGACCGCGCTGGCGATTCAAGCAGAGCTTGAGGCGTACGGGGAGACCGTCCAACGTCGGTGGGCGGTTCCCTTTCAGATGCGGATCGGCATCAATACCGGCTTGGCCGTCATAGGCCGGATTGGTGACAACTTGCGCATGGACTACACCGCGCAGGGCGATACGACCAACATCGCCGCTCGGCTCCAGCAGATGGCACCACCCGGCGCGACGTGGGTCGGCGAGGCGACCTATCGTGTGGCCGCCGAGGCGTTCGAGTGGAAACCGGGTCGCCTGCTCCCTGTCAAGGGTCGCGACGCGGCCGTGCTGGTTCACGAGCTGGTCGGCCGGAGAAGGGAGAAGAGCCGTTTCGACATCATGGCGCGGAGGGGACTGACGCAGCTCGTCGGACGGCACGTCGAGTTCGAGCGGTTGCTGAGCGCGTGGCAGGAAGCGCGAGCGGGGCACGGCCGCGTGGTGTCTATTGTCGGGGAGGCTGGACTGGGCAAGAGCCGGCTCATTCATGAGTTTAAACAGCATGTCGCACAGGGTGACGGGTTGTGTCTCGAAGGCTCCTGCTTCGTCTATGGCGACACCATCTCGTATCTACCGTTCGTGGAGATCGTGAGGGAGTACTTCGCGCTCGACAGTACCCGCAGTGAACCTCAGGCCAAACAGCAGATCGGTACGGCCTTGAGGCACCTTGGCAGCAATCGCCCGCTCATCGAACCGTACCTGCACAATCTGCTCGCTTATCAGGTCGAGGACAAGGCTCTTGGGACGCTGCCGCCTGATCTGATCCGCGCGCGAACCGTGAATGCGCTCAAGACTCTCGTGCTCGACATCGCGCGTCGACAGCCGCTCGTGCTGATCGTCGAAGACATGCACTGGATCGACAAGGCCACCGAGGAGGTCGTCGGCTCCGTCGTCGAGGCCCTGTCCAATGCGCACCTGCTGCTGGTTCTCGGATATCGCCCGGAGTATCTTCACGCGTGGGCGACGAAACCCTATCACGTTCGGATTCCGCTGAATCTTCTCCCCGATGCCAGTAGCGCCGAGATGGTGCGGGCCATCCTCAGCAAGCCTTACGCGTCCAGTGTCTCCCTGACGCCGCTGTCCGCTGCGGAGAGCGCGGCGCTGGTTCAGGGGTTCGTTGGCGCGGCGATCGTGCCACAAGAGCTGACCGACGTGGTCGTGAGCACGGCGGACGGCAACCCGTTCTTTCTCGAGGAGCTGACACGCGCAGTGCTCGAGATCCGAGGCCTGCGAGGCGTGCGTGCTGGCGACGAGAGGGCGCCGTCGGCAAAAGGTCTACAACTGCCGACCACTGTTCAAGGCGTCGTGCTGGCCAGGATCGATCGCCTCAGCGACGAGCTGAAGGAGCTCCTGCAGATCGCATCGGTCATCGGCCGGGTCTTCGCCTTCAGCGTGCTCGCTCGGGTGACGAGCGACGCGCTAACCCTGGAGCAGTCGCTCGGGCAGCTGGAACAACTGGACTTCGTCTACGTGACCATCGGCGCGCCTGAGCGACAGTACTCCTTCAAGCATGTGCTCAGTCAGCAAGCAGTGTACGACGCCCTCTTGCGCACGCGTCGAGAGGTCTTGCACGAGCGGGTCGCCCGAGCGATCGAGACATTGCACGCGGACCGGCTCGAGGAGGTTTCGGAGCTTCTGGCCTATCACTACTCGCGTAGCCCCGACGCCGACAAGGCCGTGACGTATCTGGATTTGGCCAATCAGAAAGCGACCCGCATGAACGCGATGGTCGAGGCCAAGACCTATTTCCTGGAGTCGATGCGCTTGCTCGATTCGCTACCGCCAACGGCGAGTACCGGTCGGCGCCGGATCGCGCTGCTGGCGAATCAGTTGCTGATGTCGCTGCTGCTGTATGAGCTCCCTACGTACTACGAGCACTTGACGCGATTCGAGCCGCTGGCCAGGGAAATCCAGGACTTAGCCCTGCTGGGCTCGTACTACGGCGCGATGGCATTTTGCGAGGGTGGCTTTGGCGATTTCGGGCACGCGATTCCAAGGGCCCGGCGCGCGATCGAGCTGAGCGATCAGAGCGGGAACGTTGAGTATCTCACGGAGGTCTATGCCGCCCTGCAGTGGAGCCACGTTCATGCTGGCGACTACGAGCAAACCCTCGCTCTCGGTGGCGAGATCAAGCGCGCCGTGGATCGCAGGTCGAGCGTCCGCTTTTACGCCTATGGGTTGGGCGCCATGACGGCGGCCGCCGCGTGCCTCGGGCAGTTTCGGCGCGCCGAGGAATCGTTCGAAACGGAGTTTCGGGCGGGCGAGGATATCGGGGATCGTAGTGCGATGTGTCACGCGCTGTGGACGATGGCCTGGGCGCTGCTCTACAAGCAGGACATGCCGCGCGCCCTCGAGGTGGTCGGGCGAGCGATCGAGCTGGCTCCGACGACTGCGGACCGATCGTGGGCAGAAGGAACGCTCGGCATGGTGTATTGCCGCGCCGGCGACGCCGATCGCGCGATTCAGATCTTACGACCCCTGGTGCCTGGATATCGTGGTGGCCGTTTCCGCATGTGCGAGGTATTCACCGCGTTCCTGGGGGAGGCGTACTGGCGAGCTGGACAGCCGAGTCTAGCAACTGAGACTCTGCAAGAACTTCTCGAGGTCATCGAACCCTGCGGGATGCGGGGCTGGATGGGGCTTGCGCACCGTGTGCTGGGCGAGATCTCAAGCACCGACGGTCCCGCGGTGGCGCCGCAACATTTCGAACGAAGCCTGGCCTTGCTCACCGAGACGAATGCCCAGCCCGAGCTGGCACTGACATGCGCCAGCTATGGCCGGTTCCTGCGGCGTCAGGGGCACATGGAGGAGGCGCGAGAGTACCTCGAGCGGGCTCTCGAGATCTCCGCTCGGCTGGGCACCCTGACGGAACCGGACAGGCTACGACACGAGCTTGCCGAGCTGCATATGAAGTAAGGGCAAGGAGATTCCACGTGGCGATCTAGTCACTTGCCCGGACCGGACTCGGGGCGACGGTCAGCGTGGTTGGTGTCCGGAGAATCATGCGGGAGACCACGTCCTGAAAAAGCGGCCCAAACCGCGAGGTTCGCCAGCGAAACCGGTCTGGCCGTTCCGGGAATCCAGCACCTGTCGCCGACCTTGTTGATGGCGATTGAATCCGCAGGCGTGATTCGCCCGATCGGCTCACGCCGCTCGCCGGAGGTATTCGTGATGGAGCCCGCCCACGCGGGCCACCTCCACCACCCCGCCCTGGCTCGGCGGCTGCACACTCCGTGGCTCGCGTGCGTCCTTGGCCAACGATAAGTGGGTCCGGGTCCCGTTGTAGTAGTCGACGTACTTCGACAGGATCCCCAGCAGATGCCGTTCGCCGATCACCACGACATGGTCAAGGCATTCCCGTCGCATCGATCCAATCACGCGCTCTGCATAGGCGTTTTGCCAGGGCGAGCGTGGCGCAATGACCGCTTGTCCTTCGCCAAAACCTCGGCCCGCGAAGTGGTTGATCTCTCGGCTCTGATCCGGACACAATCCGAATCGAGGATCACTCTCCTGCTCCACCTGGTTCGCCTCCTCCCCTTCCTCCTCGGCGGCCATCGCCAGCTCGCCCTGGAGAACCTGGCCTTGCGCCATCAGCTCGCCGTCTACAAGCGAACGGGGACTCGGCCACGACTACAGAGAACTGATCGCCTCTTCTGGGTCGCGCTGGCCAGGGTCAGGGCCGGGTGGAAGCAGCCCCTCATCATCGTTACTCCCGATACCGTCCTACGGTGGCAGCGACGCCGCTTCTGCGAGTACTGGACCAAGCTCTCCGGCCGGCCGACCGGGGGTCGCCCGCCCGTCAATGCTGAGATCAAGGCTCTGGTCACCCGCATGGCCACCGCCAACCCCCTCTGGGGCGCCCCGAGAATCCATGGTGAGCTCCTCAAGCTCGGCATCGATGTGGCCGGGCGCACCGTCTCCCGGCTGCTCCCGAAGCGGCGTCCTTTCCGCGTAACCGGCCGACGAGAAAGCGTAGGAGATTGAAGAGGACGATCTTCCCGATTCGGTCGTTCTGCGCGATGACCCGGCGAAACTCTGCCTTGGGGAGAAAACAGAGGCGCGCAGGGGCAAGAGCCTGTGCGGATGCCGAGGCTGGCCGGTCATCAATGACGCCATACTCGCCGAGGCCGCGGCCGGACCCCAGCACGTTGAGTCGAACTCGACTCGGCCGCCTGAGTCCTACCACCCGCATGTTCGGGGAGAAGAAACTCGATTTGACCCTCGAGGATGATGTACAGCCCGTCGCTCGGCACCCCTTCGATCAGGATGAACCCGCCTGCAGCAGTGTCGAGGAGCCGACACGACGAAAGGATCAGGTCCACGTCATCGGGCTCCAACTGCTCGAACACCACGGATTTGGCTATCGTTTCCCTGTACCGACGGAGGTCGTTTGGATTCAGCACCCTTCCCCCCTGCGTCGCATACCTGGCGCACCCACCCCCAACCAACGTGCCACACTCGCCACTATCCTTACTTCCCGCCAGCAGCCACCCCGGGACGAGAACGCTTTCCGTGGGGGGCCCGATAGCTCGAGGATGCCGACCCCCTGATGCGGACCAACCGCCGAGCAGTCTCTTGGCATGTTGGCCTGTCGCAAGCGCGCAACTCTTCGCCAAGCGAGTCGGACGCCATTCTGGCGAAGGACAAGGCTGCGACGTAGCGGCGGTGATTTTCTAGAGCGACGTCGCGAACGACTTCATAGAACTGAAAATTTCCGCCGTCGACCCACCGACTACCGCTTGGCCGCCGCGAGGCGCCGGTGTGCAGGGTGCTGCGAGATGAACCTGCGTAGCGCCTCGCGCACAACATCCGCGAGGGAGCGCCGTTCCGAGAAGGCGATCGCGCGGAGTGCCTCATGCTGCGCCGCCTCGATCGCGGCAAAAAGCGTCACGGGCGCCGAAAGTTTCTTCTCTCCGGCCCGAGCCCCTCGGCGTGACGCGCCGGCTCTCGTAACACGTTCAGTCTTCATCGCGAACCTCCTCTTCGCTGACGATCAGGTGCTCAACCGGGCCAACGAATTTCAGGTAGATGGCCTTTTGCAGAAAGCGCCCCCGTAGAACGTCACGCGCGTAGGCGCGCAGCCACTCCCGGGACTCCATCGAGTCGGGCACGTCCACTTCGATTAGGGCCAGCACGTCTCTGTCGACGAAGCCCTCATCCCACCAGAACCCTCGTGGAGGATCATGACGAAAGACGAAGAGCGTGCCGCCGCCAAACTGGCGCGCAATCTCGTCGGCTGTGTCGAGAAACTTCCCGTCCTCCACAGGGTTGCGGTAGCCGGAGGCATCCGGGTTATAAAAGAGCGGCAGGCGCAGGAGGACGGTGACCCAGCTGGACGTACCGTTGCTCATCGCCTCCTCGGTGCGATCGTGCCACTCGCCCGGCTAGAATACTAGCATACTAGGATCATCGGCGTCGTGGACAGACGGCCGATGACGGTGTCTTCCTGAATGTGAAAAAGGCCACCATTCGCCACCAAACGGGTCTGACGGGGAGGGCAGCGCTGTGGAAGTGCTTGATTTTTGGTGAGCCGTCCGGGGATCGAACCCGGGAGCCCCTGATTAAAAGGCAACGCCAGCCGCTTAGTAGTTCGTGACCACGAGCGCGCCCACCACGATCAGGAGTACGCCAGCCGCGCGCTCGACGATCGGGATGAACGGCCGGTAGCGCTTGAAGAACTTGAGGAAGCCCCCGAGCGCCACCGACGACAGCAGGAACGGCACGCCGACGCCGGCCGAGTAGGCGACCAGCAGGCCCACGCCCCGCTCGACGGTCCCGGCGGCCCCGGCCAGCGAGAGGATCGAGCCGAGGATCGGGCCCACGCAGGGCGTCCAGCCGATGGCGAAGGTTAATCCCACTACGAACGTGCCGAGGTAGCCCGCCGGCTTCTGGCGGAGTTGGAC
>Ga0209056_10002917_pt1 | contig 18340 bp, 19 predicted proteins | sample GraSoiAngelo_114_FD_185876 | JGI IMG/M metagenome (GOLD analysis project Ga0209056, IMG submission 185876) | Grasslands soil microbial communities from the Angelo Coastal Reserve, California, USA - 14_0903_13_40cm (SPAdes) (version 2) | ecosystem: Environmental > Terrestrial > Soil > Grasslands... | reverse complement strand
GGTGGAAACCCGCACCGCTTCAACCGAAAGATGCCGCGTGTCCGCAGCTTGACCTCGATGCTGCCGGTGTCGGCTCCGCCACCGTACCGCAGGGTCGCGGCGTGGTCTTTGCGCTGCGTGCCGCGATCGCCAAATAGCGCGTGCAGGTCTCCTTGTAGCTGCAGGGTGAGCGGGGCACGATCGTGGAAGAGGCTCTGTGCGCTTGCAGGGCCGGGGGCATATAAGATGAAAGGAAGGATCAGATAGAGACGCGGTTTCGTCCTGCCTCCTTGGCCCGATAGAGAGCCTTGTCCGCCGCCTGCACGACCTGATCGGGAGACGTGTTCCGGTGGTTCCGCTCCGCGACGCCGATACTCACCGTGATCGTGATTGCCTGACGGGTCTTCCTGCCCTTGTCGTTCTTCGGCTTGACCCGCGGCCGGAACCGCCGCCGCATGGTAAATCGGCTGGTCTCGACGATTTCGCGCAACTCCTCGAGATGCGGCAGGCACTCGTCCTGGCCCTTGCCGGGAAAGACCAGGGCGAACTCCTCGCCGCCGTAGCGATACGCGGTCCCGCCTCCGGGCGCCTGCGCGAGCCGCGCGGCGACGAGCCGGAGGACGTGGTCGCCCGCGTCGTGTCCGTAGGTGTCGTTGAAGCGCTTGAAATGGTCGACGTCCACCATCGCGACGCTGAACTGCCCCGAGAGCCGGGGCAGGGCTTCATTCAGCGCGCGCCGGCCCGGGAGCTCGGTCAAGCCGTCGCGGTAGGCCATCATGTACGACGCTTCGATCACCGCGATCACGAGGATCAGGCCTGCCGTCGCCAGCCAGATCTCCTGACCCGGTCCCGCCGCCGGCCACGACAGCCCGGCGAACACGGCGATGAGCGCGTAGCAGTAGCCGCGGACCGGAGACTGCGGCTCGCGCCACCAGGCCAGCGCGAGCAGCGCGCCGATCGCGACGGACGCAACGATCGATGGCGGCGCGATGGGCGTCCACGCGGTGAGCCGGCCAGGGAGCAGCCGCGCCGTGAGGAACTTGAGCGCCTTGTCCGGGAAGGACTGCGCCAGGAAGACGACCGCCAGGACCTCCACGCCGAGCAGTACCCAGCGCAGCAGCCCGGCGGGAGTCAGGGTGCCGCGCTCGGGCAAGAGCGCAACCAGCGCCAGGTTGATCGGCAGCAGGAACGTTAGCGCGTGGAAGTAGACGCGCTCTCGCTGGGTGTCCACGCCCTTGAGCAGCAAGTATTCGGTGAGCGCCAGCAGCGCGATCGCGAAGACCAGCCGGGACCGGTTGAAGCGCCAGCCCAGCAGCAGGGCCGCAGCGACCACGGCGAAGGGGAAAACCGTGGCGAGGCCCGTGGCGGGACCGCGCAGCGACGGCATGGTCAACAACGCAGCCGCCGCGGCGAGCAGCAGGACTTCGGGCACGAACTTGGAGACGAGACGTTTCATCGGGCCAGTAACGGTACGAAAAGCAAGCAGAAGGTCAACAGGCCGGATAAGGTAGGGGCGCAGCATGCTGCGCCCCTCCATCTACGATCGCAAACTGGGTTGACCCTGTCCGCGCGAACCGGCGATATTCAGCGGCCGACGGCGGTATCGTCTAGGGGACTAGGACGGAGCCCTCTCAAGGCTCAAACACGGGTTCGAATCCCGTTACCGCTACTCCAAATCCCTCGCGCACGTGCACGCCGCCCCCATCGTCTAACGGCTAGGACACCACTCTTTCAAGGTGGGAACAGGGGTTCGATTCCCCTTGGGGGCATCAGCAGAGACAAACTATTCGTCCGACTGATACTCTCTTTGCACCACGCAGTTACCGCCGGAGTTTTTCGCGGCGTACAACGCATGGTCCGCGACCAGCATCAGCTGGGCGGTGGACACGTCGACATCGCGGGGAAGCTCGACCAGCCCGCCGCTGACGGTCACCATGGTGGACGCGTTCTCGACGAGGTTGCGGCGGATGCGGGTCGCCACGATCAAGCCCGCGACGGCGTCGGTGTCGGGCAGGATGATGGCGAATTCGTCGCCGCCCAGCCGGGCCGCGATATCGGTGCCACGCAGGCTCTTCTGAATCGCCACCGCGACGCGGCCGAGGGCCTGGTCGCCGGCGTGATGGCCCCAGCGGTCGTTCATCAACTTCAAGCGATCGACGTCGACGAGGAGCAGGGAGAGCGGCACGCCATAGCGGCGGCAGCGCGCGATCTCCCGGGTCATCGTCGCATCGAAGTGGTAGCGATTGAACAGCCCGGTGAGCGGATCGGTGACCGAGCGGTGCTCCAGCTGCTCGAGCGCCTCGTGTTCGACGATGGTCGGGGAGACGAGGTCGCGGCTGATGTTGAGCATGTAGTCCACGGCGGCGACGACGGCGCCGACGTTGCGGCCCAAGCGGTTCCCGAGCTCGCGGCGATGCGCTTCGATCGCGGCGGCACGCTCGGTGGCTTCGCTGTCGCTGAGCCGGGCGTGCGGGAAGACGCTGTGCAACGGCAGCGTGGCGGCTTCTTCCACGATCATCTCGCGGCGGTCGCTGCCGGAGCGGCGCTCGGTCCCGCTGCGGCGCTCATCCACGGGATTACCAGCCGATCGCATAGTTCGAGAGCTTTCCTCGCTGGAACATCAAGCCGTCTCCAGCAAGTCGTCGAGTTTGTCGATCTCGGCGCGCGCCGAGAGCCGTTGGAACGAGGAGCGCGCGCGCTGGGCAGCCGCTCTCGCGCCGGCGGCGTCGCCCATCTGGATCAGCAGGTGCGCGAGATCGCGCTCTGCCATCGCGAGCAGCAACGGACGGCCGTGCTCGGTCGCGCGGGCGATGACGTCGCGAAGCATCGTCTCCGCCGCTTCGCGGTTGCCGTTGGCCCTCAGCGCCAGCGCCCCGGCCTTGATGCGCAGATCTTCGGCTTCGCGCACGGGATCCTTGAGCTCGCGATGCGTCGCGATGGCGCGCTCGATCGTGGCCAGCGCGAGGTCGGCTTCACCGCGGGATACGTGAACCTCGGCGAGGCCGGCGATGGCTTGGGCGCTGAGTTGCTGGTCGCCCAACGCCTGCGCTTCCTCAATGGCGGTCTGCGCGTTCTCCAGGGCGCGGTCCAGCCGGCCCTGCGCGCGGCACACCATGCCGAGGTTGTGGCGTGCTTCGGCCACGCCGCGAGCGAAATGTGCCTGCTCGTAGGAGGCGATCGCGCGCGTGTAGGCGATGACGGCGCGGCGATAGTCGCCCTGCATGTTGGCGATGATGCCGAGGTTGTTGGCGCACCGGCCGACGGTGGCCATGTCGTTGTCCTCGCCCGCCTCTTCCTGGGCCCGCGTGAAGAAGTACGTCGCCTCGTCGATGCCGCCCCGCTCCAGTGCGATAGCGCCGCAGACGTTGAGCGCACGGACTTCCATCATCCGGTCCTTCAGCGAGCGGGCGCGCAACTGCGCAACCATGGCCCATTGCTGGCCCACCTCGAGACGGCCGAGGCGGCTGTGGGCGATGCCGAGGAGCAGCGTGAGCAACGCGGACTCTTCGAGCTCGTCCTTGGAGCGCTGCTCGAGATAGGTCAGCAGTTCGGCGTATTTGCCTGCGTCCGCGTACTCCTGCGCGACATGGATCGGCGCGAGCGACCCGCGGAGCTCGGCGGCGAACGCCTCGTCCCAACCCTGATTGGCCAGCTTCCGGATTTCGCTCTCGGCGCCCATGCGGGCGAAGATGCCCTTGGCGGCCTGCGCCGCGGCCTGCGCTTCGGCCGTGCGGCCCGTGCGGCGCAACACCACGGCGAGATCGCGGGTTGCCTCGCCCTGCAGGAGCAGCCGCGCGTGCAGCTCGGCGCGACCGATCACCTCGCGCAACGCCTTTTCGGCGCGGGGCAGCTGGTTCTCCACCACCAGCACGAGCGCCTGGATCCGCAGGTCCTCGGCCTCGGCGACGGGGTCGGGCATCTGGCCGCGGACAACGCGGATGCGGTCGAGCTCGCGGCGGGCCAGCTCCGGCTCGCTGCGCACGGCGCGGATTTCCGCGCGGCCGCGCAGCGTCAGCGCATAGAGTGCCTCGTCGTGGCTTGCTTCGGCGGCGGCGACGGCTTGATCGGCAGTCGCCAACGCCTTGTCCAGCGCGCTCTGCTCGCGATACGCGTTGGCCAGGTTGTGCAAGCAGTCGGCGACGCCCGCTTGCATACCGGCGCGATGGTGGGCTGCGGCGGCGATCTCCCACGAGGAAATGGCCTCGGCGTGGCGGCCGCGCAAATGGCTGATGATGCCCAGGTTGTTCGAGGCGCGGCCGGTCGTGGCGTGATCGCCATCGCGGCTCGCGGCCATCAGGGCTTGCGTGCAGAAGTCGGCGGCTTCGGTGAGGTCACCGCTGACGAGGGCGATCGCGCCCCGCGCGTTGAGCGCATGACGCTCGACGCCATGCTCGCGGCGCTGCCGCGCCGCGGCGAGGGCCTGATCGATCCACTGGAGACCTTGTTCGTGCCGGCCGAGCCGCGCCTGCGCGATGCCGTAGAGCAAGGCGAGGGTGGGCTCGGCGAGCTCGCTCTGGTCGCGCGCACCCAGGAACTCGACTACCGCGGCATGGTGGCCGGCGGCCGCGAGTGCGCGGGCCTTTGCGACGACGGGCGACGCCTCTGCGAGGCGCTGGTCGTGGGTGTGATCTTTGGGCATTGGGATGCGCTCTCCCGCCTAGAAGCCCACCGACCACTCCAACAGCGCTTCCGCGATCTCGTACTCGCAGAAGTGCGGCAGCGCGTATGTGAACGACTGGTCGTCGAGCGACTGGCTCGCGCCGAGTTTTTCCCACGCTGCGCTGTCGTCTTCGCGATACCAGAGGCCGAGCAGCTTCGCTTCGATGACGCTGTCGCTGCTGTCCGCGACGCCGTCGCCGTTCAGGTCGCCGCCCGCACCCCCGTACCAGATCTTCAGGTGGGCCGGCTCGCCGAACTGCAAGCCGCTCGGCTCGAGAATCACGCCGATCTTGCTGGTGTCGACGCTGACGGTGATGAGGACCGAGTCCCCCAAGGCGAGCTCACCGACGCCCGGGACGAACTGGGGATCGGTCGTCGTGAGGAGGAGGAACGGATGCGTTTCGGAATCGATGCTGCTGCTGTAGTTGATTTGGACCGAGCGAGACTCGCCGCGCACCGCCCAGAACGACACTTGATACTGGTCGAGACTGAGGGGAGGTGTCAGGGCCATCGTTCCGGAGCGGCGCGCGCGAGCATCAAGTCGAGCTGTGAACTGTGGAGCTTGAGCCCAGCGCAGGGCCTGGGGAGCTGCGGGAGCTGCGGCAGCTTTCACCGCTGTGGGTTGGTCCGCGCAGCGCGCTACCGAAAGCGCCAGGACGAGGACCATGAGGGAGCGGCGCACGAACAACTTCATGAGGATCTCCAAGGGCTCCAGGGTACCTGGTGACTACGAGGGCGACTTGACTGCGATGAGCTCAGACGGCAGTATTGGACAGAATCGGTCCTTCTGCTGTCTATCCACGACACCGAAAGTAGGCATATCTTGTCACCTGTCAAGCCCGAAACTGGCCCGAAACGAGTCCCCGTAGCGAGTCGCCTGGCTGTGCTGCTCGACGTCTTCAGTCCCTGGGACGGCATCTCGTTGAGCTACCGACAGTTCGCCGCGGCGCTGGGCGGTGCTGTAACCGAAGCAGCTATAAAGAAATGGCCGCATCGAGAGAAGTTTCCGGCCGACGTCGCCCGCCTGATCGTCGCGAAGGCAAAAGAGCTTGGGATCCCAGATGTTACGCTGGAGTGGGTACTTTGGGGCGAAGGTTCAGGTCCCAAAAAGGGAACCAAAAAGGTTCCACAGCAGCCAGTGCAGCAGGAACATCAGGAGTTAGCCACGAGTATCGCCGAAGCGCTGGGGACCGATCTGGCCCACAACGAATTCGGGCAATGGTCCTCGGTCGAGGTGCAGCGCACGGTCATCTGGTCCCTCAAGGATCTGGCGCGGCGCTTGTGGGTGCTCCGGTTCCCAATGAGTGAGACGTTCAAGCTGACCGATGAATGGGGTACCAAGATCGGGTTGCCGAGCCGTCCCCTTGCTGCGGCAGCGGGTCCTGATGATTTTTCCGCCGCCCCACCCGCCGCCTCGACGGGCCGATAGCTCAACTGGCAGAGCAACTGACTCTTAATCAGTAGGTTCTCGGTTCGATTCCGAGTCGGCCCATCCTACGGAATGACCAATGATCAATGATCATTGATCATTCATTATTGACCATTCTCCAGATCAGCTGGTCTGTCTCGCATGCGCCACTTCGCACTTCTCGCCTCGCTCCTGATACCGGTTCGCGCCGCCGCCCAGCAACCCCACCCCCCCGTGCCGCCGCCATTGCACGTAGAAGTCGACTCCGCGCACCGTCGCGTCTTGATCACGGGCGGCCCGTACCGCGTGCCCGTGAGCCAGCAAATGCCCGGAATGATGATGGACATGCCCGCCACCCCGGTACAGAAGTTCGCGTTTCCAGTGGACGGCTGGCTCCAGGGCTTCCGCATCGACCTGTTCGACGATCACGGCCATGTGCTGCCTCACCGCCTGCTGCATCACCTGATCGTGGTGAACTTCTCGCGCCGCCAGTTCATCTACCCGGCTCTCGAGCGGCTGCTGGGCACCGCCGAGGAGTCGGACACCGGCGATATCCGCATCCCGCGCTCCATCGGTGTGCCGATGCGGGCCGGTCAGGACCTGGGCGTGTACGCGATGTGGCACAACGACACTGGGCCCGAGATCCCCGTCGCCTACTGGCGCATCGTCCTGTTCATGGCAAACCGGAGCCTCAGGCCCAGGCCAATCGACGTGCTTCCCGCCTACATGGACGTGAACATCCAGACCAATCCCGAGGAGAACCGCTTCAACGTCCCCCCGGGCCACTTCGAGATCGGCTACGAGTTCAGCCCCCCGCTGTCCGGGCATCTCCTGATGGTGACCGGCCACCTGCACGACTGCGGCACGCTGGTCAAGCTCGTCGATGCCGCGAGCGGCAAGACGCTCGTGCAGGTCAACGCGAGACGCGACTCGCTCGGACATGTGCTGTCGATACCGCGCAAGCTGCTCGCGATCCGCGGCGAGGGGCTGCACCTCAAGGCCGGGCATCGCTACCGCGTGGTGGGAGTGTTCGACAATCCCGCGCGCGACACATCGTACGGCGCCATGGCGGAGATGGTGGGCCTGTTCGCGCCGGACCATTACCGGGAGTGGCCCGCGCTCGATCCCGCCGATCCGTACTACCATCGGGACCTGGTGGATCTGCTGGCGAACGGGGCAACGGACTCGGTGATCGTCGGGAGCGGGGGGCCTCCGCGCTAGCGCGGCGCTGTCGCCTCGCTGTCAGCTCGCTGTCCGGTTCCTTGACGATCATTTGCCGCGCCCGGTCGCTACGCCGGGGATGGTTGGGGACACGCTACTCCTGGACGGGAGCGCTCACGTGGGCCTCGTGGAAGCGTCAGTTTCCGTGATCTACCTGCGCGTCAGACTCGCACCCACCTGAAGGAAGCTCACGGTCGCGCTGCCCGCGGCCTGGCCGCCGTTGAACTTCACGTCGCCGCCGAAGACACCGACCGAGTAATGCGCAAACGGCGCGAGCCGCCAGGAGCGGTTCACCGGGTACTCATAACCGACACCTAGCTGCGGGCCGATTCCCGATGAGGTGACGACGTCGGTGCCGTCATTGACGCGGTGCATGACGAAGGTCGCGCCGCCCCGCAGGTAGAACTGACGCCGCACGTTCGGATACCAGTACGCGGCGGCACCAAACGACAGCAGCGTCTGGGTCACTCCACCGTCGCGCTGCCGCCAGCCGGCGAGCTCGGCGCCGACGCGCACCGCGCGTCCGGTACTGCCGCCGACTCCCACGAACGCGGAGAGGCCTGTCGTCCTGCGCCCGGCGCAGATGTCGCACGTGACGCGCGCCCAGCCCGGCGCCACGCCGACACTGTACCACAACCCGGACGCTTCGCGACGCTGTGCGGCGGCGCCGCTCGTGCCGGCGAGCAGGGTTGCCACCAGGACCATCGCAGTGGTTCGCATCGCGCCACTATAACTCAACTACGGTGGCCAATTTGGGAGTGATCACGGTCACCGCTGATCGTGCCGCGACGGGGCGAACGTGAGGCCGGGAATCCATGAAACCCGCATCCCTGCTGCTCTTTCTCGTGGCAACCGCGGCCCTGGCGGCGTGCCACGACATGCCGGCGGCACCCGACTACGGCCCCGCCACGGGCAACGCTGCGTCCTTCGGTCTCTGGTCCCCGGGTGCGAATGACGACTGCACCAAGGCACAGCACGACGCCTACTCGGTCGTCGGGCCCGATCACAAGCTCTATCCGACGTGGCATCCGCCGATCGATCCGGTGACCGGCTGCTCCTTCGGCCACGATCATGGACGCGATCCGCGCGGTTCGGCGCTGTATCGCGAAGTCGGGCAGATCCCGTTCGGCTACGCGAACGAACAGCTCGACGTCTACGATCCGCTCACCACGCGGCACGAAGACCACTTCGGACACAAGATTGAATGGCAGAACGACGTCCCGATGCATTTCGGCAGCGCCGCGGCGGATGCGATCTTCGCCGTGCGCTGCGATATCCTCACAAAACTGCATCAGGGCACGCACTCGAAGGACGCGTTCACCAACAACTTGCACGAGCTGGTCTATCACATCCGCTGCACCGACGGGACCGAGATGCACATCACGATGCTGGCGGCGATCGGCACGCCAGGCCAATTCGAGCGCAGCTGCGACGGCACGACCGTCGTCGTCGGTCCGGCGACGCCGCCGAACTCGCCCGATGGTGGCGGCGTGCGGATCATTCCCGATCGCACCTGCGTGGATCGCGATATCCTCGTGCCCGTGGGACAGTTCTCGAACTTCGGGGCGTTGCACGAGAGCTGGCAAACCTCGAACTCGGTGCGCCGCGAAGACGGCCACACGCTCGCGTTCTTCAATCCGTATTTCCAGGTCTCGCTGCCGAGCCGTTTCTACGATCCGGCCCTGGTGGGAATTACCGGACGGCCGATCGACGTGTGCTACGAAGTCACGCCGGCGGGGAACGCCGCGCGGGGTGGGGCCTGCGCGCGCTCCACCAGCAACGGGACCATCACGGGAATCACGTTCGACGATCCGCGCTCGGTGTTCGACGGCACGGACCGCGTGGTCGACGTCAATTCCAACTTCATCGGCAATGCGGGCGGCCCCGAGGTGTGGTATACCGACCCGTTCGGCAGGCACGGCCGCACGGCGCCGTTCGCCGGGTCGATTCGTCAATTCATCGCGCAGATCAACAATGATCGAGGGGGGCTCGAGCTGGCCGGGCCGGGGATTGGCGGCGACCGCGATTATGGGGGCCCCCGAGTTCATGCTCCGAACTGATAGATCCGAATAGTAGGCTATTTCTTCCGTGAAACAGTTCCGATCGCGTTGATCAAATCGCCTAAATCGTAGGGTTTTGTGACCGACGGCTGACCGCAGTTCTCCAGGAACGACCGCGTCTCGCCGCGCGCCTGATCTCCGGTCACAAACACGAAGCGCTTCGCGACGAGCGGTCGGCTGTTGACCAGCTGCTCGTACATCGCGCGCCCGCCGAGGCGCGGCATCTGCAGGTCGGTGACGATGGCGTCGAACGTGTTGTCGCGGTCGCCGAGCCGCTCCATCGCCTCGAGCCCGTTCTCGACCGCGACGATCTGATGGCCTTCGCGCTCGAGCAGGAGCACCATCGCCTGCCGGTTCACCGCGTCGTCGTCCACGACGAGGATGCGCATGCGCGGCAGGCTTTCCGCCGGCGAGGGCAGCGGTGTCTGCGCGCCCAGCAGGCTGCGCGGCAAGGTCACGACCACTTCGGCGCCGGTGCTGCCGCCCCGCGGCCTGAGCCGCAGGTTGCCGCCGGCCGATTGCGCGAGGGCCCGGGCGAGCGCGAACTCCACCTCGCCACCACCGCCCGATTGCGTGAAGCGAAACGGCGACGTCAGGCGCTGCTCCGCCTCGACGGCCAGGGGCTTGCCCGAATCCCATAACGAGACGACGACCGAGGGTCCGGTCGCGATCGTCTCCAGCCGCAGCTCGCGGGGCGGCTGGGCGGCACGCAAGCGGCGCAATGAGAAATCGAGCAGCTTCGTCAGCATTTCGCTGAGCTGCGCCATGGGGCACGCCACCATCGGCAGGTCGTCGGGGACCGCTCGCACGATTTTGACGCCGAGCTCGCGGAAGGTGGACTCGCGGTCCGCCAGCACCCCATTGATCACAACCGCCGCATCGCACGGCTCCGCGGCTCCCGCCGGGTGTGCCGCGAGCTCGAGAAAATGACTCGTGATTTCGGCGGCGCGCCGCACCTCGCCGTGCAACAGCACCAGCGCGCGGGCGCGCTCGGGATCGAGGGGGCTGCCGTGCAGCAAATCGGCGAGCCCGCCGATCGCCGCGAGGCGGTTGTTCAGGGCATTGAGAACGTTGGCGGAGCCTTCATCGAGAACGACGTGCTTGACGTCGGGTGAAGCCGAGTTGGAAGATCGCGAGGATGGTGGAGGTTGCGAAGGGGGCGCAGGACGGGCGCGTGACGGCGCGGGGACCTGCGTCTGCCGGCCCAGTACATAGCCGATCAGCGCGCCGACTGCCGCACCGAACCCGAACGCTACCCATAGCTCCATGCCGAAAAGCTATGCGCCGCGCGAGTTTGCGCGAGCAGCCAGCCGTCACACTGGGGACGAGACCCCCGTCACGCTATGCCCTGGCTCGGATTCGAACCGAGACGCCTTGCGGCACTGCCCCCTCAAGACAGCGTGTCTACCAGTTCCACCACCAGGGCGGGCCAGAAACATAGAAAAGTTCCGCCATGAAGTACAGGCGGGGTTTAGCCAAATCGTTTCGCGGCGCGTTCCCGCGCTTTGCGAGCCTCTTCTTCCCGGTTGCGGGGTGGCGCCTTGATCGTCAACGAATCGATCAACCGCCGGGCAATGTTCGTCACGTCATCCACCGCGCCGTTGAACACTGCCTCGTTTGCGTGCGAGGGGTGCGTCGTGCCGCTCAGCTTTCGGACGAACTGCAACGCCGAGGCACGAATCTCCTCATCGCTCGCGGGGGGGGCGAAGTTCGCCAGCGTCTTGATGTTTCTGCACATACCGGCTCCTCTGGGATCGCAAGGGGTCGTGCCGAGTCTACCCCCTAAGTAGGCCTACCACAATGGGATTAGCGCGTGTCGATTTCTCGGAGTCTCGTTCGACGCCTGAATGAACACCAGACGTCAAAAGAAACCTTTGCGCGAAAGCGAGATGGCAATGCGATTCCTGGTGATGGTGAAGGGCAACAAAGACTATGAGGCCGGCGCCATGCCGACCCAGCAGGAACTGACGGAGATGGGGAAGTTCAACGACGAATTGGTCAAGGCGGGCGTCATGCTGGCCGGCGAGGGGTTGCAGCCCTCCGCGAAGGGTGCGCGGATCAGCTATGCAGGCAGCAAGCGCACGGTGCGCGATGGGCCGTTCACCGAAGCTAAGGAACTGGTCGCCGGGTTCTGGATCTGGCAGGTGAAGTCGCGCGCCGAAGCCCTCGAGTGGGCGAAGCGGATCCCGTTCAAGGACGGTGACGTAGAAATCCGCCAGATCTTCGAATCCGAGGACTTCGGCGCGGAATTCACGCCCGAGCTGCGCAAGCAGGAGGAGCAGCAGCGGGCCGCGATCGCCAAAAACAAGCAACGCGCGGGGAAATAACCATGAAATTCATGACGATTGTGAAGACGCGCGAGACCGGCGCGCACCCGTCGCCGGCGCTCATCGAGAAGATCGTGAAGCTGGGTGCGGACGCGGCCCAGAAGGGCGTCATGGTCGGGATGGGTGGTCTGGCGCCGACGGCGTTGGGCGCGCGTGCCCGGCTCGCCAATGGAAAGATCACGATCACGGACGGACCGTTTACCGAGGCGAAGGAGATCATCGGCGGCTACGCGATCTACGATGTCGCTTCGAAGCAGGACGCGATCGAGTGGACCCGGAAATTCCTGGAAGCGCACATCGGACTCTGGCCGCAGGATCTGGAAGTGGAAGTGCGCCAGATGATGGATGACCCGTCGAACGGCTGCTGAAGCCATCGATGCAGTCTGGCGGATCGAATCCGCCAGACTCATCGCGGGTCTGGCGCGCGTCGTCGGCGACATCGGCGTCGCGGAGGATCTGGCGCAAGACGCGCTGGTCGCCGCGCTCGAGCAATGGCCCGAGTCCGGCGTGCCGGACAATCCGGGGGCCTGGCTCATGGCGACCGCCAAACATCGCGCGATCGATCACCTGCGCCGCGGCAAGATGCAGGACAAGAAGCACGAGCATCTCGGTCGTGAGCTGCAGGAGCGCCAAATCAGTCCGGAGCACGACCTCGCCGCGGCGATCGACGATCAAGTAGGCGACGACTTGCTGAGCCTCATCTTCACCGCCTGTCACCCGGTCCTCACCACTGAGGCGCGCGTCGCGCTCACGCTGCGGCTGCTCGGCGGCTTGACGACCGAGGAGATCGCGCGCGCGTTCCTCGTTCCCAAGGCGACGATTCAACAGCGGATCGTGCGGGCCAAGCGCACCCTCGCCGCCGCGCGCGTGCCGTTCGAAGTCCCGCGCGGCGCCGAGCTGGGACAGCGGCTCGAGTCGGTGCTCGAAGTCGTCTATCTCATTTTCAACGAGGGGTACTCGGCGACCGCGGGCGACGAGTGGGTCCGGCCGGCGCTGTGCGAAGACGCGCTTCGCCTCGGCCGTATTCTCGCCGAGCTGGCGCCCGCCGAGGCGGAGGTCCACGGACTCGTCGCGCTGATGGAGATCCAGGCCTCGCGGATTCGCGCCCGCGTGGGACCGGGCGGTGAGCCGATTCTGCTCCTCGACCAGGACCGCGGCCGGTGGGATCATCTGCTCGTCAGGCGCGGGTTGGCCGCGCTGGCGCGTGCCGACGCACTGGGAGGCGCGTCTGGGCCCTACACGCTGCAGGCAGCGATCGCCGCTTGTCACGCACGGGCCCGGACCGCCGAGGAGACCGACTGGACCCGCATCGTGGCGCTGTACGACGCCCTCGCCCAATTGATGCCGTCGCCGATCGTCGAGCTCAATCGCGCGGTCGCCCTGGGCATGGCATTCGGGCCGGCGGCGGGACTCGAGGTGGTCGATTCGCTGACCACCGACCCCGCGCTCGCTGGTTATCATCTCTTGCCGAGTGTGCGCGGGGATCTGCTCGCCAAGCTCGGCCGCTTCGACGAGGCGCGCACCGAGTTCGCGCGGGCGGCCCAACTCACGCAGAATGTCCGGGAGCGGGAGCTGTTACACAAAAAACGGGAGGCCTTGTGAAAAAGGAGTGGGCACCGCAGCTACTGAGCGTTCTCAGGATCGTCGTTGCCTTCCTGTACTTCCAAGTGGGTTCGGCAAAGTTGTTCGCCTTCCCGGCCGCGATCATGCCGGGCGGCGGCACGGCGCCGGTGGGATCGCTGCCGTGGTTCGCCGGGGTCATCGAGGTCGTCGGGGGCACACTCTTTTTGCTGGGCCTGTTCACCCGTCCCGTGGCGTTCATTCTCTCCGGCGAAATGGCATTCGCGTACTTCATCGGCCACGCCGGTCATGGCTTCTGGCCGGTCTTGAATCAGGGCGGGCCGGCCATCTTCAACTGCTTCACCTTCCTCTATTTCTCAGCAGCGGGGCCGGGGCCGTGGAGCCTCGACGCGCTGCTGGCTCGACGCCGCGGCACGCTTCCCGTCCTCTAGGTGGCAGCAGGGGAGACCGTCTCGCGCTACGATCGCTCGATCGTTGAGGGACCGCTTCGTGCCGCGGTCTGGAAAATCGCGTGGCCGACGATGTTCGCGAACATCATCAGCGGCATGCAGGGCATCGTCGACCACATCCTCGTCGGGAATCTGGTCGGCTATCAGGCGAACGCGGCGATCGGCGTAAGCTGGCAGATCCTGCTCGTCGTCATCGCGTTCATTTCATCGCTGTTCACGGGAATGAGCGTGCTCGTGGCGCGCTTCGCCGGGGCGGGAGATTCCGCCACGGTCGATCGGGTGGTCTATCAGGCGTTTCTCACGGCGCTCGGCCTGTTGCTGGGAATTCTCGCACCGGTGGGCTACTTCGCCGCACCGTGGCTGCTCGATGCCGTGCACGCGCGGCCGGAGGTGCAGGTCGAGGCGCTGCCCTACTTGCGGATCATGTTCTGCTTCTCGAGCGGGATGATGTTGTTCTTCATGCTGGCCGGCGCGTTGCGCTCGGCCGGCGACGCGCGGACGCCGATGATCCTCGGGCTCGTGATGACCGGGTTGAACCTCCTGCTGAACATCGTGCTCATCCGGGGACTCGGACCGATTCCGCCGTTCGGGACGCGCGGCTCGGCGATGGGCACATGCATCACCGGCGGACTCATAGCGATCTACGCGCTGTGGAAGCTCTGGAGGGGCGGGTGGGTGGTCGCGTTTCCCCGCAGCCACGGGCTTGGGCTCGATTGGAAGATCATTCGCGAGCTGTTCCGCTTCGGTCTGCCGTCGGGATTTCAGGGGATCGCGATGAACATCGGCGGCGTCGTCATGCAGGCGTTCATCGGTTCGTTGGCGCAGAGCGCCGCGGCGCAGGCCGTGTTTGCCGTGTCGTACGGCGAACTGTTCGCGCTGATCACCTGGACGTCGGTGGGATTGATGGGTGCCGCGGCCGCCGTGGCCGGACAAAACCTGGGCGCCGGGCATCCGGATCGGGCCGATCAGGCGGTGCGCATCGCCGCTCGGTACGGCCTGACCGTCGCGGCTGTCGTCGGGCTGATCTTCCTCTTCTTCCCGCGACAGCTGCTGGGCGTGTTCGGGATGCACGATGCGGTCGTGGTGGACATCGGCGTGCAGCTGTTGCGCGTGCTGAGTGTCTCGGGCCTGTTCATCACCGTCGCGCTGGCATATACCGGTGCGCTGCAGGGCACGGGCGACACGAAGAGCCCGCTCTACATTTCGATCATCTCGCAGATCATCGTGCCGCTCGGTATTTGTTTCGTCATTCAGCAGACGGGGACGCTCGATCCGATCGATATCTGGCTGGCGATCCTGGCGGGCCATGCAACGCGGTGCGCGTTGAGCGTGCTGCGGTTCGGGCAGGGCCAGTGGCGGAGCATCACCGTGACGGTCGGCGGGCAAACGCACTAAGCCCTAGGGCGGCCGCCGGTTATTCAAGGCGCCGAGTCGTCCCAATGATCGCCCGCGCGTTGTCGACCTGGCCCCAGGTGTTCCACAGCAACACGCCGCGCACCTTGCCGTCCTTCAGGTAGTAGACCACGCCTTCGCGGAACTCTTGCTTCCACTTGCTCTCGGTCTCGAGCCGCGGATCCAGCTCGCCCACGGCTTCATAGCCGAGCGCGAAGAGATCTGAACAGAAGAAGGGCAGGTGGCAGATCCGCAGCCAGCTCAGCGCCCCGGCCAGGACAGGCCAGTGATCGTGTGGTTGTTGCTGCTTTTGGCAGACTTAACAGCACCACCACGGACGCACACCGTCGAGATCCGCGGGATGGAATTCCATCCCGCGGTTCTCACCGTGGCCGTAGCGGACACGGTGGTCTGGATCAATCGTGATATCGTTCCACACACAGCGACCGCTAAGGGCACGACGAAATGGGATACGGGACAGCTGGGGCAGGGGCAGACGGGGCGCCACGTCATGAGCCGCGTCGGGCGTGTCCCACAATGCCTGCACGTTCCATCCCACCATGCACGGCAAGCTGATCATTCGCTAGGCCGGCTTACGGAATGCCCAGCAGCTTGTGCGTCTGGAGACTGAGTCGCCATTGGGGATGCGTCAGGCAATAGCGCACCGCCAGCTCCGTATGACGGGCGCGGTGCGGTCCGTCCAGCGGCTGGAGTGAGAAGTGCCGAAAGTCGAGGCCCGCGAAGCGTTCCGGCGGAGCGCCCTCCTGGGGGTACACGAGCTTGAGCTCGTCACCGGAGCGTAGCTCGAGCGGCGCATGTGCCTTCGGGCTTACACAAATCCAATCGATGCCGGGTGGCGGGAGCAGCGTGCCGTTCGTTTCGATTGCGACTTCGAATCCGACATCGTGCAGCGCTGCCACGAGCGGCTCATCGAGCTGCAACAACGGCTCGCCTCCCGTACACACGACGAACGGACGTATGTGCGAGCCCGAGGAGTCGGGCCATGCTGCGGCGACCGCTTCAGCCAGGTCAGGCGCGGTTCCGAAGCGTCCACCGCCCGGACCATCCGTACCGACAAAGTCGGTATCGCAGAATCCGCAGATCGCGCTTGCGCGATCGGCTTCGCGGCCGGTCCAGAGGTTGCACCCCGCGAATCGCAGGAACACCGCCGGCCGTCCCGCTTGCGCGCCCTCGCCCTGCAACGTGTAGTACAGCTCCTTCACGGCGTAACTCACCGCGCCGCCTTCTCGATCCGCTGGTAGCGAATGGGATCCTCGCTGCCGGCCTCCGCAAATCCCTTGAGACGCAGGAGGCACGCATCGCAACGGCCGCACGCCGCGCCGTCGGGTGCCGGATCGTAGCAACTCACCGTGAGCCCGTAGTTGACGCCGAGCGACAGCCCCGTCGCGATGATGTCCTTCTTGGAAAACTGGATGAGAGGCGTATGGATCTGCAGTCGTCTCCTTCCCCGTCCCTCGACGCCCGCGCGCGTCGCGAGATCGGCGAGCTGCTGAAACGCGGCGATGTACTCGGGGCGGCAGTCCGGGTACCCGCTGTAGTCCAGCGCGTTGACGCCGATGAAGATGTCGTACGCGCCCAATGTCTCGGCCCAGGCGAGTGCGAACGACAAGAAGATCGTATTCCGCGCCGGCACATACGTCACCGGTATGTCCGCTCCCATCTCGCTCGGCGTCCGGTCCTTCGGTACGGCGATATCGGCGGTGAGTGCCGAGCCCCCGAACCGGCGCAGGTCGAATTCGACGATTTCATGCCCGGCGACCTGGAACGCGCGGGCGATGCGTCGAGCGGCCTCGATCTCCTGTTCGTGCCGCTGGCCATAGCGAAACGTGAGTGCGTAGACCGCAAAACCGTCGCGTTGTGCCAGGGCGAGCGTGGTGGTCGAATCGATGCCGCCACTCAACAGGACGACGGCTCTCGGTTTAGTGTTATGCATGCCTAAAAAGCTACCCTTGAGGAGAATCCCGCATGACCTCGCATGAGCTCCGCCTCCCTCGCACCGGGCCCCTCCCGCGGCCCAAAAACCCCGCCGAGGCCCGCGAGATACTCAAGGCCGAGGCGTTTCCGGCGCCCGACGTGCAGTCCGTGACGCTCACGGCGACGGAGTTCACGGCGATCTGTCCGAAGACCGGCCAGCCCGATTTCGGGAGCGTGGTCATCGAGTACACTCCTGCCAAGAGGTGCCTCGAATCGAAAGCGCTGAAATTCTACCTGTGGTCCTACCGTGACGAGGGCGCCTTCTGCGAGAGCCTCGCGGCCCGCATCGCCGACGACATCGTCTATGCGATCGCGCCGAAGGCATTGAAGGTGCAGGTCAATCAGAATGTGCGCGGCGGCATCGCGCTGTTCGCGATCGCCGTCCGAGGCTAATCCAGCCTAGTCCGTCAGAGGGATTCGCCGCGCCCGATCCCACAAGCCGGGCATGCCCAACTGCTGCGCGACGCGCTCGAATTCCGGCGCCGGACCCCGCCACCTGAGGTCATCCACTGCTCCGACGGGCACGTCGGTCCGGAGTGTGGCCAACGTGCGAAACAACATCGCCAGCTCGCGATTCTCCTGCAGCACGGCGGCGAGCCGCGCGGCGCCGCGCACGGGGACTTCCCATTGTGCGTGACTCACCGGGATTCGTTCGAGATGCGTATACCGGCCCAGGATCGCGCCCGACGCCTTCTCGCCCCATCCGGGGATGCCGGGGAAACCGTCCGCCGAGTCGCCGACCAGGGCGAGGTAGTCGGGAATCGAGGCGGGACCGACCCCGAAACGCGCGACGACGCCCCCCTCGTCGCGCAGCTCCCGCTTGCGGCGATCGAGCTGCACGACACGCTGGCCCCTGACGCATTGACTGAGATCTTTGTCCGGCGTGCAGATGATCACCTGTTCGACTGCTGGTGACTCGGCGGCGAGCCGGGCGGCGGCGGCCAGCGCGTCATCGGCCTCGAATTCCTCCATCGCCCATACGACGACACCCATCGCGCGCAGGGCCTCCTCGAGTGGATGGAATTGTGCCAGCAGCTCGGGCTCGATCCCTTCGCTCGTTTTGTATCCGGCCCAGAGATCGTTGCGGAACGATTCGATCACGTGATCGGTGGCGACACCGAGGTGGGTGGAACCGCCTTCGAACATGCCGAGGACCGATCCCAGTACCCCGATCAGCGCAGCGGCTTCCTGACCGTTGCGGTCCGTCTGCCGCGGCATCGCATAGAAATGCCGGAACAGCTCGTACGTGCCGTCGAGGAGGTGAACTCT
>Ga0209056_10002913_pt1 | contig 18345 bp, 17 predicted proteins | sample GraSoiAngelo_114_FD_185876 | JGI IMG/M metagenome (GOLD analysis project Ga0209056, IMG submission 185876) | Grasslands soil microbial communities from the Angelo Coastal Reserve, California, USA - 14_0903_13_40cm (SPAdes) (version 2) | ecosystem: Environmental > Terrestrial > Soil > Grasslands... | reverse complement strand
AAGTCGGTGGGCGTGATGGGAGACGGGCGCACCTACGATCACGTGGTGGCGTTGCGCGCGGTCACGAGTCGCGACGGCATGACCGCCGATTGGTTCCAGTTTCCGCATGACGTGCTGGGCAGGATCTCGAATCGGATCATCAACGAGATTCGCGGCGTGAACCGCGTGACCTACGACGTGAGCTCGAAGCCGCCGGCGACGATCGAGTGGGAGTAGGCCATCCGGCCTGTGACATGGCTCACACGCCCGTCCGTTCCTTTTTTGCGTAATCCCGCTACCTTCTTTTCTGCACCCCCCCAATCCAGCCCTCACGGGGATAAGTATGAAGCGTTCGGGGTTTACGCTGATCGAGCTGCTCATCGTGGTCGTGATCATCGGAGTACTCGCGTCCATAGCGATCCCGAAGTTCGCCAACACGAAAGAAAAAGCCTACCTCACGTCAATGAAGGCGGACCTGCGAAACCTCGTGACGGCTGAGGAGGCGTACTTCGCGGATTCGATCAAATACACGACCGACCTCGGCACGATGTTCCGGACCAGCACCGGAGTCGTCGGTCCGACGATTGCGTTGACGCCCGACGGCTGGACGGCCACGGTGAGCCACTCCGCCACGACGCGCACCTGCGCTATCTTCGGCGGCTCCACGCCAATCGCTCCCGCCCTCAGAGAGGGCGAGGTGCGGTGTAACTAGATGTTCTTTTCTTCGAGCAGGGAAAGGAATTCGGCTGGTGTGTTGAGCTTCGACAAGCGAGCGGTGACATCCGGTTCTTTCGCAAACTGCGCGATTTTTCCCAGCACCGGCAAGTACTGATTCGAGACTTCAAGCGGCGGGGCCACGATCAGGAAGAAATACAGAACCGGCTTGTCGTCGATCGCCTTGAAGTCGATTCCCTTCATACTTCGTCCAAACGCACAGCGCAGGCGAGTCACCACCAGCGAGCGGCAGTGGGGGATCGCGATTTGCTGGCCGATGCCGGTCGAGCCCAGCGTCTCGCGTCGTTTCAGCATCTTGAACAGCATCGCCTGAGCCTTCTCGTCGAGCTTGAGGAGCGAGACGAGCTCCTTGAGCACTCCGTCTTTCGACGTGCTCTCGAGCTCGAGCTGGATGGCGTCTTCGGAGAAGAACTCGCGCAGGCGCATTGGCGCGCGAAAGGTAAATGTTGGTTGCTCGTCGCGCAACGCGCTATTACGTTCCACCGCATGGACTTCCCGTACTCCGTCGCGCACGACGTGCCGCTCTTTCTCGCCCCCATGGCGGGAGTGTCGGAATCTCCGTTCCGGCAGATCTGCCGCCGGTTTGGGGCAGACGTCGTGGTGTCGGAGTTCATCTCGTCTGTAGGGATTTCACTCGGCATCGAGCGGGTGCTGGCGGAGATGCGGTTCGAGCCCGTCGAGCGCCCGATCGGGATCCAGATCTACGGGGCCGATGCCGGCGTGATGTCCAAGGCTGCCGCCATGGTGACGGAGCTGTTCGAGCCCGACTTCGTCGACATCAACTTCGGCTGCCCGGTCAAGAAAGTGGTCAAGAACAACGGCGGCTCCGGGTGCCTCAAGGACATGACGCTGGTGCGCGATATCATCGGCGCCGTCCAGTCGGCCACGCGTCTGCCCGTGACCGTGAAGATCCGCAGCGGCTGGGACGAAGCCCAGCGCGACCCCGTGACGATTGCGTTGCGCTGTCAGGACGCGGGCGCCCGCGCGCTCACGCTGCATCCCCGAACCCGGACGCAGATGTACCAGGGCGTCGCGGACTGGGACGAGATCGCGCAGGTCGCGCATGCTCTGGAAATTCCGGTGATCGGGAATGGCGACATCCGCACTCCCGAGGATGTGCTGGCCATGCGCAATCACACCCGCTGCGCGGGGGTCATGATCGCGCGCGGCTCGTTCGGGAATCCTTGGCTCTTTGCGCAGGCGCGGGATTTGTTGGCCAGTCGCTCCAAGCGACCGGACCCGACGCCCGCCGAGCGCTTTGGCGTTGCGCTCGAGCACGCGCGTTTGGCCCTGCGTCTCCAGGGCGACAGCCGCAAAACGGCCCTCGAGTTCCGTAAGCATCTCGGCTGGTACACAAAGGGACTGCCCGGGGCGTCTGAGCTGCGGCAGCGGCTCTTTGCCATCGAGTCGATGGCAGAAGCAGAAACGATCTTTGCGGACTACCTCGCGGAGTCCGTCGAGATGATGGCCGCGTGAAATTCGAGCGGTTACCGTTCGCGACAATCGATCACCTCCGGCCCATCACTCAGGGGCATCAGGAGGTGATTTTTTGCCCGGGCAAGACGATTGCGCAGGTGGTCGCGATCGCGGAACGACTCGAGACCGCGGGCGGCGCGGGCGGCGCGGGCGGCAGCTTCCTCGCGACACGTGCTGACACCGAGCAGTCGAACGCATTGGCCGAGCGCTTTCCTCGTGCCGAAGTCAACACACTCGGCCGGACGGTCTTTCTCCCGCCTGATCCCGAGCCGCCGCCCACCGGCAGAGGCACTGTCCTGATCTGCACCGCCGGCACGAGCGATCTTCCCGTCGCCGAGGAGGCTGCCGTGAGTGCCCGGGCACTCAAGAACCGCGTCGAGCGGCTGACCGACGTCGGCGTCGCAGGGATCCATCGTCTCCTCACGCAGACCGATGTGCTGCGGTCCGCCGGCGTGATCATCGTCGTGGCGGGGATGGAAGGCGCGTTACCGAGCGTTGTCGGCGGGCTCGTGAAGGTCCCGGTCATCGCCGTGCCGACGAGTGTCGGCTACGGCGCCTCATTTGGCGGCCTCGCGGCGCTTCTCGCCATGCTGAATTCCTGCGCTTCCGGCGTCACCGTGGTCAATATCGACAACGGTTTCGGCGCGGCCGCCGCCGCCAGCCGCATCAATCATTCATAATCGCACGCGTGCGCGACGCTGGGTCGCGCTCGCGCTTCAATTGTTGGGGCTCACCGCCGTCGCAATCGGCGCGTGGCGGGGGTCCGTGTGGGGCCTGGTCGCCGGGGCGGGCGGCGTCGCGCTCTCGCTCGGCTGGACGATTCGCTGGCGGCCAGGTCGGCTGCGACGGCGCGGGCCGCCACCGCTGGGTCTGCGTGAGGTGCTCGACTTGCTGCGCCAGGCCTACGGCGCAACGGCGGGATGGGGAGTGGGAGCGACCGAGGGTGCCTGGGAGGTACTCGACAGGCCGGACGTCGCCGAGGAGCGACGGCGCCGCGGGGCGGCGTTGGTACAGCTCGCGTCCGTCGATGGCCGCCAGCACACCGTTCGTGACGACGACACTACGTTCATTGCCGTCGGCGATTTTCCCTATGGTGCTGGATTAGCGCTCGACGGCGCGGATCACGACGAGGCGATGATCGAAGCCGTTGGCCGAGCGCTGCGTCGGTTCGTGGCAGGCATGCGCCTCGCGGAAGAACAGAGCGCAGTGCCTCGTGCACGTATCGTTGCCGGACGAGTGGCGCGTCTCGTCGCCGGAGCGCAGACCCTGGATGGAATGGCGCGCGCAACCGTCGAGCTGGCCGAGCAGGTCACGCATCGCGGGGTCGCGCTTGTCATCGCCGCGGCGGACAGCGCGCGAATCGTGGCGGTCTCTGGTGCGGCGGATCGCCGGTTATCGGGCGTTCAACTCTCGCCGGACTCGCCTGTCGCGCGAGCCCTCGCTACGGGCATTCCCGTCGCCACGCGCGGGAGCGAGGATGTGTTCGGACCGGGAGTTCCGGAGCGGCGTCGCAGCGAGCGGGCGGGAACCGCATATCCGCTCATGGATGGGTCACTGGTGGTGGGCGCTTTGGTGCTCCTCGGCCCGCCGCTCGGGCCGGATGCGCCGCTCCTCGATGATCTCGGCCCATTGCTCACTGATCTCGGCCCGCGACTCGCGGCGGCGCGCGCCGTACACGACGCCGAGCGGCGCGCCGTCGTAGATCCATTGACGGGTCTGCGCAATCGGCGCGAGTTCGAGCGGGCATTGACGGTCTATGGACCGAAGTCGTCCGACCCCGCGACGCTCATTTACATCGATCTCGATCACTTCAAGCGGCTCAATGACACCCTCGGCCACCCCGCCGGCGATGCAGCGTTGGCGCATGTCGCGCGCCTGCTGGAGACGGCCGTCCGTGATGGCGATCTTGTGGCGCGGATCGGTGGTGAGGAATTCGCCGTGTGGCTGCCGCGTACACCGTTGGGAGAGGGCTTGGAAGTCGCTGAGCGCATTCGGCGCTCGATCGCGGAAAAGCCGCTCACGTGGAGCGGTTCGGTCTATCCGCTGACGACGTCCTGCGGCATCGCGTCCTATCCGGAGCCGATCCGTGATCTTCTGAATCTGACCGCGGCGGCAGACGCGGCGCTCTATCGTGCCAAGCAGGCAGGGCGTAATCGGGTTGAAAAGGCCATGGGAGGTCACTAGCTTCCTCGCCGCGGGGGCGACAGGCTTCGACGGGTTTGGCGAGGGTACTGTTGCGTGCCCAGGTTCTCAGTCACCTGGTAAATCAACTGGGACTATACACAAGCCAATTCTGAACTGGCTCTGGCTGCGTAAGCTTCGGCTTCACGCACCTGCGTGAGTGGCAGCCCGCCTGAGGCGGCGCTCACGTATCGCAAAGTCGGGCTGGCGTGACCTGGGGCCTCAACGAGTCACGCAAGAGTTTTTAGAGGCTTGTTGCGACCAGGGCTGACAAGGCGCCGAGGTCGCGAGACCACAAAGCCTAGTCTACGCACGTAGTAGCGGTATCGGAGTCATGCTCGGACCGGGGTTCAATTCCCCGCGCCTCCATGAACATCACGGGAAACGGGAAACGAGACACGTGTCCCGTTTCCCGTTTCTCGTCGTTACCAGCCCTGCCTGCAGCCGACGGGTACCGGCTTTTTCCCCGTGGTTGCGTTGACCCAATTCATCTGGATGAGAAAGTCCTTGCCACCGATATTTTCATTCGCTTTGGAGCCGTTCGTCGTGAGATACCAGGCGCCAAATTGCCACGCGCACTTGTCAGCGTTCTCCTGGCCGAGGAAGTCGTACCACGCGTTGAGGTTCTCGTCGGTGGTCGTTTCTTCCGTTTCGTGAGCCAGAACGTTCACAACGGCGTCCGCGGGGGGGTCGTTGTTCGGCGAGCCTTGGAGCGCTGCGCAGCCACTGGGGAATTGGTAGGCGTACGGCATCGCTGCGTATTTCACGTTTCTCAATTGGCTGTCCACGAAATAGCCGTGGTAGGCGCAGTATTGGCTGCCGAAGCCGCCACCGAGATTGACGCCCGAGCCGGTGAACACGGCGTACAGCGTGTTCGGATCGTACGTCAGACTGCCGCTCATCAAGCCTTCCTCGACTTTCGCCTGGATGGTCGCGTCGTCGACTGGACTGTTGTCCGTCGGCGGAAGATTCGTGTTGGACGCCCAGTACTGAGTGTAGGTCACGACGTTCTGGACGTGCGTGCCCGTCCCATCGAAGTAGGTCGTGTTGATGTTGAAGTAGGACGACCCGCCGAGGTTCCGAAGGAAAAAGCCGACGAGCGATCCGTCTGCGCCCCCCCCACCGGTCGGCGCCGTGACCGGATCGGGACCACCGTCGTAGAGGGGCGCTGCCCCCCAATAGATCGCGGCGACGTTTTGGCTGTAGATGATGGGCCCGCCGTGATAATTGATGCCGGTGTTCCCGCCGCCCTTGTGAGGGTTCGCCTGTCCCCGCGGCATCATGATGTGGGTCCGCGGCCCGTGCTGGTCCTGCGTCTCCAAAAAGCTCGGAGCGCGGACGGTGGGCTGAGTGGGGCCGCGGGAGTCGGTACACCCGGCGAGCAGCAGGCCGGTCCCGGCGGCGAGTGTGAACCAACGTCTCATGGTAGCGCTCCTTGAAATTGGATGGCAGCGGCGCGCGGGGGGGGAGGCGTAGCCGCGCGGGAAACACTACCCGCGCGTCACCGCGACGCAAGCCCCTTCTTCCAGATGATTCCTCGATGATTCTCAGCTAACCGCGGAGTGAGCGCTCGGTCTTAACCTCCCCTTTTCGAGTCGAGCTGCCTACACCTAAAGGGAGGTTCTATGCGTCGCTTTCCGCTCCACGCGCTTCGCGCCTGCACATGCGCCGTGCTACTGGTCGGTTGCCAGTCCGCGGTCGCACCCACTCCGCCACCGCCGCCGCCGGCGCCTTGGATGCCCTCTCTCTCGGTTGAGGTCAGCGGTCCGTTCCGGATCGATGCCATCGGCTCCTTCAGTTGGGAGGTGTTCGCCTTCGGTGGAGACGGTGAATACCACTACCGGTGGGAGGTAACGCGCCAAGCGGGACAGCAGCTCACCCCCACGGCTGGAGAGCAGCCCATCCCAACGAGTACGGAACGAACGCTGTCGCTCCTCGTCACAGACACCGACGGAGACCTGTTGTTGAGGCTGACGGTGACATCCGGCAGGGAGACACAGGTTAAGAGCATCGTGGTAAGGAATTGCATTCGTGAATGTGCGATGTGACGTTCAGCAGCCGGCCCCTCCCGTTTCGCTTGCTTAGTGACGCCGTCCGGTGAACGTGCGCAGCTCCCCACTGGAAGGAACGATGAGCGGCGGGGCGATCGGGAACGCCATCGCGGCGGCTGGATGAGGGGCAGGGGCGGGGGCGGGGGCGGGGGCGGGGAAAAAGCGGCGGTCGAATCGCGGCCGCGCGTGCACGAGAATCGGCAGGTAGTAGGGAACGTACACCGTCGCAGGAGCAGCGGTCGGCGCAGTCTGGTAGGCTGGCTGAGGCGCGCCGGTGATTGAGACGCTACCGTTGCCGACCCCGCAGAACGAATTCGTGAGCGATGCGTTCGAGCAGTCCACTGTGTTCGTTTGCGCCGGTGCGGGAGTGGCCGCGACAGGTGTTCCCCGGCGGACGCAGCTCAGGCAGACCGGCGGCGTGAGTGGTGTCGCGTGCGCCGCCACGGTCCCCCCCTTGGAGTATGTCAGGACCCCGTAGTCGTAGGGACGCCCGTCCGTGACGCGGTCGGCGATATCGAGCAGGGCCGCGAGCGGGTCGCCCGCGGTCGGCTGCAGCAGAAATGCGTCCTGATAATTCCAGGTTGATACTGCCCGCAGGGCCGCGAACTCGAAGGGCCAACGGGACCGGACCGCGACGAAAGTCGAGGGGTAGCCTTGCGCCGCCGGGGGCAAGGCGACCGCGACGGGCGCATCGCCGGTTATCGCGCTGCTATCGCCGGGAGCCGACGGGAAGAGTACGAGGATGCGGCCGATCGCGTTGACGTGCAGGAGCATCAGGTGTCCCGGCTCGCGCAGGGCGACATAGATGGTCGAGTCGGCGCGCCAAACACGGACGGGGTCGGGGGCGACCGTGGCCCGGGCCACGTGTGGATAGCCGGCCGTCTGCACCAGCAGTCCGAGAGTCACCGCGAGCGAAGGGATCATTGGTCCGTTGTCGTGAGCCTACATCAACCCCACCGAGCGGGGAAGGGCCCGGATTGCTACTAAGGATCTAGTTGACAAAGTGGAACCTGCCGGGTATAACTACTATAACACTAGTAGATGAGGCGGCTCATGCGCAGTGCCTTCACCGATCGCGAGCTGGATGTCATGAGCGTGTTGTGGGACCTGGGCGACGCCACGGTCGCGGAGGTGCGCGAGCAGCTCGCCGACAAGCTCGCCTATACGACGGTGCTGACAGTCCTCCGGACGCTCGAACAAAAAGGGTACGTGGAGCACACCGGCGAAGGCCGCGCGCATCGTTACCACCCGCTGGTCCAGCGCGAGGCGGCAGGTCGCAATGCACTGCGTCGTCTCGTCGATAAAGTGTTTCAGGGCTCGCCCGAGCTCTTAATGACCCATCTCGTTTCCGACAAGAATTTGAGCGACGAGGAACTGCGCCGGCTGCGCAAGCTCCTCGAAGCGCGCCTCAAGGGAGGTGCCAAGTGATCGCCGTCTGGATGCTGTATTGCGTGGGCATTGGCCTGGCATTCGTCGTCGTGGGGTACGCACTCGAAAAGGGCCTGCATCTCGCGGGCGTCGCAACGCGATGGGCGTGGCTTGTTGCTCTAGTGGGCTCGGGTGCGCTTCCGGCCGCTGCGTGGCTTCGGCCGAACGCGTTTCCCACGTTTGCCTCGCCGATTGGTGTGGTGACTGAGTCACCGCAGAGCTCGTCTACCGTTACATCGTCCACCGTCCTCGCCACGTCTACCGAACGGTCTTTTTCGCTGGACGATCTCGATACGCCGCTCAGGTGGGCATGGGGCATCGCTTCGCTGGTGGTGCTGCTCACGCTGGCGGTGGCGGCGGCGCGTCTGAGCGCGTGGCGCCGTCGCTGGCGTGAAGCCGCAGTGGAGGGACGCAGGGTGCTGGTTTCGCCAAATACTGGTCCCGCTGTGGTCGGCCTCTGGGCGCCGCGCGTGGTGCTACCAGAGTGGGCACTCGCGCTTTCGGTACCAGATCGTGAGTTGATGTTGGCCCACGAGGAACAGCATATCCGTGCCGCCGATCCTGCGTTGCTGGCAGTTGGTTTCGGCCTCGTGTTGCTTGCACCTTGGAACCTGGCGCTCTGGTGGCAGTGGTGGCGCTTGCGCCTGGCGGTTGAAATGGACTGCGACGCACGCGTGCTCGCAGCAGGCCGCTCGGCCGTCGCATACGGCGAACTCTTGGTCAGCGTGTGCCAGCGGCGAACCCGGCACCTTGTGGGCGCGGCCGCATTCGGGGAGCCAATGTCATTTTTGGCATCGCGCGTCCGCCGGATGCTCAGCCAGGCCCCACGCTGGCGCTGGGCCGGCGTCGTCGCCGCGAGCATTGTTGCGGTGGGAGCCATAATTGGTGCGTGCGAAACACCCCGGCCATCTGGTCCGAGCGTTCTCGCGGCGCAGAGCCAAACCCCAGCCCTCGTTCACGGGGATGGGGTCAGTTCAGCTCAAGTCCTTCCCCTGTTAACGCACTACTTCGGTCCCAACGTGCGCCGCCTGGCGGACAGCGCGGTTATTGTCTGGTTTGTCGTGGACCAGCCGGGCCATGTCGTGGGGTGGGGAACCGCTCCTCAGACACAGCGGGATTCACTTTTGTTCGGAACCGCCACGGCAGCGCGTGTGGTGCCCGGATACGACACGCTTAAAATCGAGGCGGTGCTGGTGCATGTGGCGCGCGAGCTGCCACCCACAATTGTCATACGCCTCGGCGACAATGGCGCGAGGCCGGCGGCCGCCATCAACCTACCACGCGTGCGTACCAAACTCACCGATGCTCTTGAGAATGCGCAGCGCCATGCCGACTTCCTGCGGCGCCTCGCTCGACAATACGAGCCGGGTGCGTTCACACATCCGCGAGCGAACACAGCCATCGCGATGGTCGTGGATTCGGGGTACCGCGTCATTGCCCATACGGTAGGAATTCGAGAACCAACCGATAACTCATGTGTGGATGTGCTGCAACGACTGCTGCCGAACTACCGCAATGTTCGGTTTCCAACGGCAGGTTGCTTGGATGCTGATGAGCAGCGCCATATCGCGCTCTACTGGGGTCAGATCGGGAATCGCTGACGATATTGGTCGGCCAACGCGGGAAACGGGACACGGGAAACGCGCAACGTGTCCCGTTTCCCGTTTCTCGTTTCCCGGCCTATATTGGGCCCGGTTCGTGTTGGAACGCAACATTCTCTCGGGAGGCGGAATGGGCCAAGGCATTCAGCAGCCCACCGTAGTGCAGGCTAGCGGCGGCAGTGCGTGGTTCGACGTCGTGAAGGTTTTGTACGAGCCCACGCAGGTGTTCGAGCGCGTCCGCGAGCGGCCGAACTTTCTCGCACCATTCATCGCAATCTGCGTCGTACAGATCGCGGTCTTCGTCGTGAACATGCCGTTTCTCAGGGCGGCAATGGCCGCACAGTTCGCGGCCCGGCCCGCGGGAGGTCCTGATCCGTCGAAGTTCCTGTGGATCGGTGCCGTCTTTATTCCCGTTGGAATCGCGTTGGCGCTTTTGATCGGCGGATTCCTGCTCTGGGTTCTGGTATCGCTGATGGGCAGTGAGGCGAAGTTCGGTAGGCTAATGAGCGTCGCGGCGTACTCGGCCGTGCCGTCTGTGATTGTGCTCGTCCTCGTCGGAACGATCGTATTGCACGTTCAAGGTATCGGTCAGGTCACGTCGCCGCAGGATATGCAGCCGGCGCTCGGGTTGGATCTGTTGGCTCCGGGCACCAGAGGATTTGTGGGCGCGGCGCTTAAGGCGATCAATCCATTTTCGATTTGGGGACTCGTGCTCACGGCAATCGGTGTGTCGACGACGCACCGCCTGTCAAAAGGCACCGGCTACACCGTGGCGACGATCGTGTTCGTGATCGGAGTCTTGATCACGGGGGTGTTCGGGATTTTCGGGCCGCGGGCAGGCTGATTAGACCGTAGCTCTCGTTCGATTGACGACGCCCGCCTCCTCGAGGGCCGCCTGGGCCGCGGCGAGGCGGGCGATCGGCACCCGGAACGGTGAGCACGACACGTAGTTCATTCCCACCCGGTGGCAGAACTTCACGGAGCTCGTCTCGCCACCATGTTCGCCGCAGATACCGATCTTCAAATCCCGCCGCGTACTCCGTCCCAGCTTGACCGCCATCTCGATGAGCTTGCCGACGCCCACCTGATCGAGGCACTGGAACGGATCCTCCGACAACAGCCCGTGCTCCACGTAGAAGGGCAGAAACCGGCCGGCGTCATCGCGTGAGAGACCGAACGTCGTCTGCGTCAGGTCGTTCGTGCCGAACGAGAAAAACTCCGCTTCCTTGGCGATGTCGTCGGCCGTAAGCGCGGCGCGGGGCAGCTCGATCATCGTGCCGAGCAGATAGGGCACCGCCCGGCCCTCGCGCTGGAAGACTTCCTGGGCGACGCGGCGGATGATTTGGGTCTGATTCATGAGCTCACGCACGTCCGCTACCAGTGGCACCATGATCTCGACCGACACCTTCGACCCGCGGCCGACGACGTGACACGCCGCCTCGAAGATGGCGCGCGCCTGCATCTCTGTGATCTCCGGATGCGTAATGCCCAGTCGGCAGCCGCGGTGCCCCAGCATCGGATTCGCTTCGACCAGCGAATGCACGAGGCGCTCCAGCTGGGCCGCCGGGATTTTCAGGCGCTTGGCAAGTGGAGCGATCTCCTCGCGCGTATGCGGCAGAAACTCGTGGAGCGGCGGATCGAGCAGCCGGATCGTCACGGGGAGCCCGTCCATCGCTGCGAAAATGCCTTCGAAATCGCGCCGTTGAATCGGTAGCAGCTTCGCCAGGGCGCGACGGCGGCCCGCTTCGTCGGGGGCCACGATCATTTCGCGCATCAGCATGATGCGATCGCCCTCGAAGAACATGTGCTCGGTGCGGCATAACCCGACACCTTCCGCGCCGAACTCGCGCGCCCGCTTGGCATCGGTGGGGATGTCGGCGTTCGCGCGGACGCGCAGCCGCCGCCGCGCGTCCGCCCACGCCATGAGCGTTTCGTAGTCCTTGCCGATCTTCGGTGTCACGAGCTTGACGGCGCCGAGTATTACGCGGCCCGTCGTCCCGTCCACGGTGATGATCTGCCCGCGTTTGACCGCGCGGCCGTTGACGCGGAACCGGCCCGCCGCGGGATCGACGTCGAGCTCCTGCGCGCCGACGACGCACGTCTTTCCCATCCCCCGCGCGACGACCGCCGCGTGGCTCGTCATCCCGCCACGCGCCGTGAGCACGGCACGCGCGGCGACAATGCCGTGGAAGTCCTCAGGTGACGTCTCGGGCCGCACCAGAATCACGTCGTGGCCCTTCTTCTTCAGCTCCTCGGCTTCATCGGCATCAAAGACGACCTCGCCGATCGCCGCGCCGGGTGAGGCAGGGAGCCCCTTGGCGAGCACCGTCACGCTTGCCTTCGGATCCACCATGGGATGAAAGAGTTGGTCGAGATCCTGCGGCGGAATCCGTTGGACCGCTTCGTCCTCTGTGATCAGCCCCTCGCCCACCATCTCCACGCCAATCCGCACGGCGGCGGCGCCGGTCCGTTGCGCTCGCCGCGTCTGCAACATGTAGAGCTGATAGTGCTCGAACGTGAACTCGACGTCCTGCACGTCCTTGAAGTGATTCTCGAGCTTCGTGGCGAGCCGCTCCAGGTCGCGGTAGACCTTGGAGAGCCCCCCTTTGGCGCGTTTCATCTTCGCGATCGGCTCCGGTGTGCGCGCCCCGGAGACGACGTCTTCGCCCTGCGCGTTGGTGAGGTAGTCGCCATTCAGCACGCGCTCCCCCGTGCTGCAATCACGCGTGAACGCGACGCCGGTGCCGCAATCGTCTCCCATGTTGCCGTACACCATGGCCACGATGTTCACGGCGGTACCGAGACTGTCGGGGATGTTGTTGAGCTGGCGATAGTCTTTCGCGCGGCGTGTGTTCCAACTCTTGAAGACGGCTTCGATCGCTCCCCAGAGCTGCTCCTGTGGATCGTCGGGGAAGGACCTCCCCGTCCGCGACTGCACGATCGCCCTGAACTCCCGGACCAGTGTCCGCAGGTCCTCGGCGGGAAGATCGATGTCCCGCTCGACCTTGCGACGCGTTTTGGCCTTGGTGAGGACCTCTTCAAACGGCTCTTTGCCGAGATCAAAGACGACATCACCGTACATCTGGACGAAACGGCGGTAGGAATCGTAGGCGAAGCGAGGATTATTGGAGCCGGCAATCAGCCCTTCGACGGTCTGATCGTTGAGGCCCAGGTTCAGAATGGTCTCCATCATCCCCGGCATCGAGACGGCGGCGCCCGAGCGGACCGAGACGAGCAACGGATTCCGCGCGTCGCCCAATCCCTTGCCCGTGACTTTTTCCAGCTGCTTCAAGTGGCGATCGACTTCGGCGCGGAGCGCCCCGGGGAACGTGCCTTCTTCGAGATAGGTGATGCAGAGCTTGGCGGAGATCGTGAAGCCGGGCGGGACGGGAAGTCCCAGATTGGCCATCTCCGCTAAGCCGGCGCCCTTGCCGCCGAGGATGTCGCGCATGGCGGCGGAGCCATCGGCGCGGCCGTTGCCGAAGAAATAGACATAGCGCTCAACGGAAGGCATGCAACTAAAGCTGGAGGCGTTACGCCTATACGGCCATGGTCACCAAAGGCGCGGCGTGGCGTGCTTTCTGTACGTCGTCCGGGATTGCCGTGGGGTAGCGGCCGGAGAAACAAGCGTGGCAAAACTCGCTCGGATCGCCTCCCGCGGCGCGCAACATTCCATCCAGCGACAGATAGCCGAGCGATTCCACTCCCAGATGCCGGCGGATCTCCGCGAGCGAATGGCTCGACGCGATGAGCTCCGACTTGGTCGGCGTGTCGATGCCGTAGTAGCAGGGCCCCGTGATGGGCGCCGAGGCGACGCGGAAGTGCACCTCCCGAGCGCCCGCCTGGCGGATCATCTGCACGAGCTCCCGGCTGGTCGTGCCGCGCACCAGCGAGTCATCCACGACGACCACTTTCTTGCCGGCCAGCACCTCGCGAACCGGGTTGAACTTGATCTTGACCTTGGCGTTGCGCGAAGCCTGGGTCGGATTGATGAAGGTGCGGCCGACGTAATGGTTGCGAATGAGCGCGTGCTCGAGCTTTAACCCGGACTCTTCGGCGAAACCGAGCGCCATCGCATTGGAGGAGTCGGGGACGGAGAAGACGCAGTCGGCGTCGGGCGCGGGATGCTCGCGAGCCAGCTCACGGCCCAATGCGCGCCGGACGCGGTCGACCGAGCGGCCGAAGATGGTGCTGTCCGGCCGCGAGAAGTACACGAGCTCGAAGATGCAGCGTTGGTGGGGCTTGGACGGCAGCGAGGGCAGCTTGTCGACTTCCGGCGGTGAGCCCTGAATCCGCAAAAACTCTCCCGGCTCGAGCTCGCGTACAGGGGTCGCGCCGATCAGGTCGAGCGCGCAGGTCTCCGACACGACGACGTACCCTTGACCGAGCTTGCCCAGCCACAGCGGTCGAAATCCCCGCGGATCGACGATCGCATACAGCGTCCGTCCGATCGTCACAACTAGCGAGTAGGCGCCCTCCACGCGTTCCAGCGCGTCCAGCAATTGATCCTCGGGCTCGCGGGCTTCGGAGCGGGCAATCAGGTGAATCAGGACTTCGCTGTCTGACGATGTCTGGAAGATCGATCCCTTGGCGACGAGATCGGACCGCAGCGCTTCCGCGTTGGTGAGATTGCCGTTGTGCGCCAGTCCCAGCGGGCCTTCCCGATAACCGGCGAGGATCGGCTGGGCATTGGCGAGGACGGACGTGCCGGCGGTCGAATAGCGGGTGTGGCCGATCGCCACGTCGCCGGCCAGCGCGGAGAGGACGCTCTCTCCGAAGACGTCGGAGACGAGACCCATCCCGCGATGCGAGCGTGCGACCCCGGCGCCGTCGACGGCAACGAGGCCCGCCGACTCCTGGCCGCGGTGCTGGAGGCTATACAGGCCGAGGTAGGCGACGCGCGATGCGTCTGGAACGCCAGCGACACCGATAATGCCACACATCTCTTACTCAGTCTCCCATGCGTCGAGGAATAGCGCTGAAATATACCTCCCTCAGACGCGCGACAGGTTGGTCCATGGATCCCCCTCCGTCGTGCAAGGCGATTCGGAAGCGACCGTTGACTGGACCGACGGAACCGGCTCGCACGGCCGGGACGCCTAGCTCAGCCGCCAGCGCATGAACGGCGGCCGCGCGCTCCGGTGCGCAGGTGATGACGGCGCGACCGTGCGATTCGCTGAACAGCAAATCGTGAGCGGTGAGCGGTGAGCCGTGAGCTGTCAAATCGACTTCGAGACCGAAGCCGGCATCCTGGTATGGACCGCCCATCGCCACTTCCGCAAGCGCCACGGCTAATCCGCCATGGGAGCAGTCGTGGGCCGACCGGAACAGGCCACGCTCGGCGCCGGTGACGAGCAACTCGATTAAGCGCCGTTCGGTGTCGAGATCGACGCGCGGCGGTTGGCCGCCTGCAAAGGCCAGGCACATCTCCCAGAACGCCGAGCCACCCAGCTCAGCACGCGTCTCGCCGAGCACAAAGACCACGTCGCCCGCGGCGCGTGCATGGCTGGGGACCGCGCGATCGACGCGAGGCAGTAACCCAATCATCCCGATGACGGGCGTGGGGTTTACGGCTCCTGTTGGGCTTTCGTTATAGAAGGAGACGTTGCCGCCCGTGACCGGTGTGCCGAGGGCGCGGCAGGCGTCCGCAATTCCACGGCATGCTTCTCGGAACTGGTAGAAGACCTCGGGTCGCTCGGGATTCCCAAAGTTGAGGCAGTTCGTGATGCCGAGCGGCCGCGCGCCAGTGCACGCGACGTTGCGGGCCGATTCCGCGACTGCCGCTTTGCCGCCCTCGTACGGGTCGAGACGCACGTAGCGGCTGTTGCAGTCCGTCTTAACCGCAATGCCGAAGTCCTCGTGCCGAACGCGCAGCACGCCGGCATCGCCGCCCGGCGGTATGACCGTGCTGGCCTGGACGGTGGAGTCGTACTGCTCGAAGACCCAGCGTTTTGAACCGATCGATGGGGCATCGAGGAGCTGGAGCAGCGCTTCGGTCGGCGACGTGCGTCGTGCGTCGTGCGTCGGAGATGCGGCCCGGAGTACAGCGATCCGCGGATCCTCCTTGGCGTCCGGAGAATAGACTGGACAGTCCTCGACGAGCTGTCGACCCGGGATTTCGACGACGACTTTCCCCTGCCACAGACAGCGATACATGCCGTCGTCGGTCACACGACCGATAGGGGTTGCGTCGAGCTCCCACTTCGCGGCGATCGCCTGCGCCTCCTTTACGCGGACGGCCTTCGCGATCACCAACATGCGCTCCTGCGATTCGGAAAGAAGGATCTCGTAGGGTGTCATGCCTGGCTCGCGCGTGGGGACCTTCGAGAGATCGATCTCGACGCCGACGCCACCGCGCGCCGCCATCTCGGCGGACGACGACGTGAGCCCCGCCGCCCCCATATCCTGAATCGCCACGATGTGGCCGGACGCGATCAGCTCGAGACTCGCCTCGAGCAGGAGCTTCTCGGTGAACGGATCGCCCACTTGAACCTGTGGGCGGCGACGCTCGCTCTCGTGTGTCAGCTCCTCCGACGCGAAGGATGCGCCGTGAATGCCGTCGCGACCGGTGCGCGACCCGACGGCGAGCAACACGTTGCCGACACCATGCGCGGCGGCCTTGATGAGATCCTTCTCCATGAGCACGCCGACGCACATCGCATTGACGAGCGGATTACCCGAATAGCCTGCCGCGAAATCGACCTCACCGCCAAGGGTTGGCACGCCGACGCAATTGCCGTAGTCCCCGATGCCGCGCACCACGCCCGCGAACAGATAACGATTGCGCGCATCGTCGAGCGGTCCGAAGCGCAGGCTATTGAGCAGCGCGACGGGGCGTGCGCCCATCGTGAAGACGTCGCGCAGGATGCCGCCCGCGCCGGTGGCTGCACCCTGATACGGCTCCACGGCCGACGGGTGGTTATGAGATTCGATTTTGAACGCGACCGCCCAACCGTCAGGCAATCGCAAGACGCCCGCGTTCTCGCCGGGGCCCTGGACGACCTGGGGTCCCGTCGTGGGAAACGTCTTCAGAACCGGCTTTGAGTGCTTGTAGGAGCAGTGTTCGCTCCACAGTGCAGAGAAGATGCCGAGCTCGGGGAACGTCGGCGTCCGGCCCAGCAGCGCGGTGATGCGGTCGTATTCTTCGGGTGTGAGGTTGTGCTCCTGCACCAGCTCGGGCGTGATGACGGGATCGGTCACCTCCGCGTCACGCCCTTCGCCACCGCGCGAAATACGCGTCCCAGGATATTCGGCGTCGACGTCTTCATGAGGGCCTGCGCCTCATGGGCGTCGAACCAGACGCCGTGACAGTGCGTGCACTGATCGATTTGAATCCCGTCCCATTCGCCGGTGATCAGATCGTAGCCGCACTTGGGGCACTTCATGTAGTGCGACTTGCGTTCCCTTTCGGCGGCGGCCCGCACGACCGCCGCGTGCTGCTGCCGCAACAGCTCGGCATCGCGACGCGCGAAGTACTCGTCCTCGTTCTTACTCGGACGATCGTGCGTCACGGCGCGGACGATGGAGGCGGCGCGGGTGGCGGGGCCGGGGGGGGCCGCATCTGCAGCGTATCGCCCCCGGGATTGGCAACCGGCACGCGTCCCGGTGGGGACGACGATTCCCCGGAGTAGCGATGCCCGTCCCATCTGAGGATTGCATCGACGACTTTACCGTCCTTGAGGGTCACGACATCCATCGTGCCGCAGGTGTACTCGCAACCGTTCTTGAAGAAGAGATAGGTGTACTCGCCCGCCCGGCGGACGGCCGCGGGCGAGCCCCAGAGGTCATAGATTTCGCGCTCGTTCATCGCGGGCGCGATGGTGCCGGTATCATCGGAGATGTAGGGCACGTCGCGATTGACCAGCGTGCCTTGCGGCGCTGATGGGGCGCGGGGGTGGTGCACCGCCGGCTGTTGCTGCTGTCGAGCCGCTTCGCGCGCGGCCGCGGTGTCGGGCGCGGGCCGGATCGGTGGAGGCGGCGTGTGCGTCGCCGTCTGACGCCCGCGGATCTTATCCCACGCTAGCTTCAGTTTGTCTTTTGCGGCGTTTACCTGATCACACCCGAAGGTGGCGACCGTCAACAGCGCGCATATCGCCAGCGTGCTGCGTCGCATTGCGAGCCTCCAGAGAGAGGAAGATGCGGGCGCCATCCTGACCGCCTAACACCTGTGCATTGCGGCGCTCCGGATGCGGCATGATTCCCACCACGTTGCGGCCGACGTTACAAACGCCGGCGATATCGTGCGTCGAACCGTTGGGATTCTCTGTGACGTAGCGCAACACAACCTGGCCGTTGGCTTCCAGCAACGCCGCGGTCTCGGCGTCGGCGACGTAGCGCCCATCGCCGTGCGCGATGGGGAGCGTGAGCTCCTCACCGCGCTCGTACTGTCCGGTGAACGGCGTGTCCGTCGCCTCGATCCGCACGCGCACCGGACGGGACAGAAACTTGAGTCCGGCGTTGCGCATTAGCGCGCCGGGCAGCAACCCGGCCTCGCAGAGAATCTGGAAGCCGTTGCAGATGCCGAGGACGGCGCCACCCGTGCGCGCGTGGGCCGTAACCGCCCGCAGCACCGGTGAGAAGCGCGCGATCGCCCCCGAGCGCAAGTAGTCGCCATAACTGAACCCGCCTGGCAGGATCACCGCGTCTGCCTGTTTCAGGTCGGTGTCGCGGTGCCAGACGAAATATGCATCCGATCCGGCGGCGCGCGCCGCATCGAGCGTATCGGCGTCGCAATTCGAGCCGGGGAAAACGACTACTGCGACACGCTGCATTCGTAGTCCTCGGTGACCGGATTCGCGAGCAGCCGATCGCACATCGTTCGGGCCTTGGTGGCGGCTTCCTCTCGTGTGGACGCCTGGACCTGGAGCACGAGGTGTTTGCCGGCGCGAACGTGG
>Ga0209056_10002911_pt1 | contig 18350 bp, 18 predicted proteins | sample GraSoiAngelo_114_FD_185876 | JGI IMG/M metagenome (GOLD analysis project Ga0209056, IMG submission 185876) | Grasslands soil microbial communities from the Angelo Coastal Reserve, California, USA - 14_0903_13_40cm (SPAdes) (version 2) | ecosystem: Environmental > Terrestrial > Soil > Grasslands... | reverse complement strand
ACGTGCTCATCGTGCCGGTGGCCGACAGCGCGGCGCGACTGTTCAACTCGAAGCCGCTGCAAGCCGAGAAGTCGGTGAACGTGAGCGCCGGCTTTGCGTTCAGTCCCAATGACAACGTCACGTTCACGGTCGATGCATTTCAGATCAAGATCAACCACCGCATTCTGCTCAGCGCGACATTCGCCGACAGCGTGACGCAGGCGATCTTGGCGGCAAACAACTTCACGAATGTGAGCGGCCTGCAGTATTTCACGAACGGCCTCGACACGCGGACGCGTGGCCTGGACATCACCGGGACGCTGCGGATGAACGCTGGCGTGGGCACCATCGATTGGACCGCGATGGCGAACTACACCAAGACGGCCATCACGCACCTCGATCCGCGTCCTGCGGTGTTCAACGGTACGCCCTCGACGGTGGGCGGCATCATCGATTCGGTGACGTACATCGCCATCACCGAAGAGCGGCCTGACTGGCGCGCCACGTTGACCGGCGAGTACAACCTGGGCCGCGTGCACGCGCTCGCGCGCGCGGCGTACTACGGCAAGTTCTCCTCGGCCCAGCCCGGCTTCTGCGACCTCTGCCGGGAGCGTTACGGCGCGAAGACCTTGTTCGACGCCGAAGTCGGGTACCGGTTCGCGAGTGTCGATTTGGCGGTGGGCCTTCGCAATCTGTTCGATACCTATCCGGACAAGCCGAGCTCACAGGTGATCGTGGATTCGTTCAACGATCGCTCGATGGACTTCAACAACAATTTCGGGACGTTCCCCTGGGCCGCGGCGTCGCCGTTCGGTTACAACGGCCGCTATTTGTACGCGCGCGCGGAAATGCGGCTAAACAAATGACACTCTTCTCGGAGGAGGGTTTTATGGTCAGCCCCGCAAGCCGTCTCGTGCGCCTCGTCGCCCTCGTCGCCGTGCTGGTCGGGGCGCCGGGGATGGCGCTGGCCCAGAATGGTCGGATCAGAGGCACCGTGCGCGACGCGAGTGGCGACGCCTTGGCGGGAGTCGCGGTTCGCGCGACGAACCAACGGACGGGGCTTTCCGGCCGCGCGACGACGGGGGGCGATGGCAGTTACACCATCTCGGGTCTCGCCGCAGGCACGTACACCGTCTCCGGGTCGATGCCTGGTCTGCGCTCGGTGTCCCAGAACGTTCAGCTGGCCGCGGATGCGACGGTCTCGCTCGACCTGGTGCTGCAACCGGTGACCCTCGAGGCAATTACCGTCACCGCGATGCTGCGCGAGCAAGAGCTGGCGAAGGTGCCGTTCTCCATTGCCGCTCCGACGGAGCAGGCGCTACGGCTGCGCGGCGCGGAGAACATCGAGGCGATCGCGGCTAACGTCGCCGGGTTCAGCGTGCAGAACCTGGGGCCCGGCCAAAGTCAGGTCGCCATGCGCGGGGCGTCCTCAGGTCAGATCGCCCGGGACCAACCCGGCGTCAAGGAAGAAGTGGGTGCGTACCTGGACGATGTGCCCGTTTCGCTCTCGCTGTTCACGCCGGATCTGGACCTGTTTGACATCACCCGCGTGGAAGTGCTGCGGGGCCCGCAGGGTACCCTCTTCGGTTCCGGTTCCCTGGCCGGGACGGTGCGCTACATCAGCAACCAACCTGAGCTGGGCGTGAGTCGGACCTTTGGCGAAGTCGGCGTCAGTCAAATCAACGACGGCGCTGCCGGCAACAACGCCAAGCTCGGCTTCAACGTGCCGCTGGGCGATAAGGCGGCGTTCCGGGTCGCTGGCTACAGCAACGACCTCGGCGGCTGGATGGATGCCGTACAACCCAACTTCACGGTCGACAAAGACGTCAACGGCGGCAACCGGACTGGTGCACGAGTCGCCGTTCGCATCGAACCGAACGGGCGCTTCAGTATCACGCCCCGCCTCGTCTATCAGAAAGTGAAAATGGACGGCTGGAACCGGATCGATGCGTTCAATATCCTGGCCAATCCGTACACGACGACCCGACCACCCGTGACGCTCGGGCCCCGAGAGCAGTTTACGCAACTGCAGGAACCGTTCACTGACGAGTTTCTCCTTGGGGACGTGAACCTGCGATACGCATTCGGAGGCGTGAGCCTCACGTCGGTGACGTCTTTCACCAACCGCGACATCCTGGTCGTACGAGATGCGACCGCGCTGACTGCAAGCGTCACGGGTGGCAACTTCGGTGAGCCGCCCAATGTGTACACGCTCGACTCGCCCCTTAACGACCGCACCAAGTCAAGAGTCTGGACGCAGGAGGTACGGTTGGCGGGCGGACAAAACCGCGTGAAGTGGGTCGTGGGCGCGTTCTATAGCAAGAACAAGCGCCACTACGGTCAGGACCTGAACGATGCCGGGTTCGAGGACGGCGCTGCGGCCAACGGGGACACCATACCCACCACCGGACTCCGGGCCCCCAAGGATCACCTGTTCTGGTCCGATTTGGACTACAACCTGAGGCAAACCGCGGCCTTCGGTGAGGCGACGATATCCGCGGGCAGCCTCGATCTCACCGGGGGTCTTCGCTACTACAACTTTAGCGAGAACCGCAACCAGATTTTCGACGGCATTCTCACGAACGACAGCACCGGGACGAAGCTGGTGACCCTGCCCGGATCCACCAAGGCAAACGGCGTGGCGCCGCGCTTCATTGCCAGCTACAAAGTATCCGATGTACTTACTGTGAATGCGCAGGCGTCGCGTGGATTCCGGTTGGGCGGGATCAATGACCCGCTCAACTATCCGTCGTGCGTGGGCAATGACTCGGCGACGTTCAGCGGGCATCCGTCCTGGGCGGACGAGAAGGTGTGGAACTACGAGGTCGGCGCGAAGTCGCGAATTCTGGGTGGTCGTGGCTCGCTGAATCTGTCCGCGTTTTATATGAAAATCAGCGACCTCCAGCTCACCGTGACCGCGGGCTCATGTTCATCGCGGCTGATCTTGAACGCGCCCAAGGCCCGCAGTCAGGGGTTGGAAGCGGAGTTTTCGGCGAGTCCCAATGAGCACGTCGATGTATCCCTATCGGCGAGTTACGCCGATGGCAAGCTGCAGTCGACCATCAGAGATGGGACCGGCACCGTGCTACCCGGCATCCTGTCAGGGAATCGCTTGCCCAGCGTGCCGAAGGTGCAGGGGACCGCAGCGGTCACGTATGGATGGCCGATGGCCGGAGGGGCGCGCGCCTTCGTGAGCGGCAGCTACCAGTATGTGGGCTCGCGCTACACACTGATCGACGATGAATCACCCGGTTACGGCACGTTCAGCATAACCTCGTTTGGGGCGAACACGATCGGCGGACCGCTGACCCAGGCTACCTTCACGTTCAATCCGCTGCTGCCGGCATACAGCCTGCTGAACCTGCGCGTCGGCCTCGTCCGCAACGCTTGGGAGGTCGCACTCTTCGGGAACAACGTGACCGACGAACGAGCCTTCCTTGCGTTGGATCGGGAGCGGGGGAGGCGCGCCCGCGTTGGGTACTTGACGAACCAGCCGAGAACCATCGGGGTCACGCTGCGCTTCAATTATTGACGTAGGCAGAATACAAAACCGCCGGACGGCAGCAGCCGCCCGGCGGTTTTATTTCGTGCGTCGATCCGCCCTACATTCGGGCGCCCATACCCGCGCCGGCTCCCATTCCTGCTCCCATGCCGGCACCCTCGGTGTAGAACTTGGCGCCGATCACAGTCGCCAGCGTCCATGACACCAGGCCAACCACGGTTGTGGTGATCATGAGATTGTGCGGCATGATTCCCATCGGCCACATGAACAGCGTGACGAGTAGTCCACCGACGAACCACGCGGCAATGCCGGCTTTCGCGGCCGTCACGGGACCCGCCCCGAACCGTGGTCGGATCGCGGCGTAGAGCCAGACCAGGAATATTCCGGCGACAAAGTCGAGCACCACGAAGTACGGGATTTGCGCATTGCTCATGGCGGGCTTGTTGACGGCCTGCATGGCCGCCGCCATTTGGTCCTTGAGGACCATACCGAACTGCAAGTAATCGACGATGTTCAGGAAGAGACCCGCGATCAAACCGCCGACAAGCACCTTCTGCATGTTGATCTTCCCCATCGAGCACCCCCTCGCATGAGAGGACAGCATCGAACCCGGAGCCGACTGCCGCCGCCACGGTAGGGAATCGGAGCAGAATCGTCAAGTCACAGCACGTTCAGGACCGCGATCAGGCCTCCCATCCCATCCGAAATCGTGGCCACACCGCCGGGCACAACCCATTCTCGCCCATCGACTACGAGGTTGAAGTAGTAGGTCCCGGGCGGGAGAAGCAGCGCCGCTTCCCAGATGTCCTCCCCCAGTCCGTGCAGCGGCGCCGGCGTCCAGGCATTCCAGTTACCGGCGATCGCGACCGATTGGGCCCCGGCCATCCGGAAGCGCACTACGACGGTGTCGCCCCCCCCGTCGCGATGGACGGCCACCAGCGGCTGCAGCACTGGCTGCGCCGGCGCGGCACGGACCAGCGCGCGGCGCGCGGCGAAGACACGAATTCCGCCGGCGATGTATCCCGCTAGGGGCAGTCCCTGGAAGGGATCACGCAGGTAATTACCGCCCGACGCTTCCATCGCGACCGAGGGAGTGAGGAAGTACTGCAGGGAGGCGCTTGCGGCGCCGGTCGATCCGTAGGTCTGGCTCAACCGACCGCTGATCCAGAGCGAGCCCACGGTCCGTGGGCCGTCGAACGTGACGCCGCCCACGACGTCGGTATACCAGGCGCCGAGGAAGCGTGTCGCCTCGGTGCTGAGCGAGAGCTGTGCCGGTGACGAGCCGAGTTGCCACCAGCCGCGGCCCCGGACGCGGAACGCAGCGACGCCGGGCTCCTGTTCGATCACACCGGTGACAGCTCCGGCGCCCAAGGCCACGTGGTTCTCGGTCGCCTCGATCAATGCGGTCGCGGACCCGGCCGCGACGCCATCAGAGCGTGTCGTGGCGGCCAGCGTCGCACTGATCGCTGCGCGAATGCCGCGCTCGCGTTTGGAGAGCACGGCCCAAATGTCCGCGCGCGCCTGGCCGGCCCACACGCCGCCTTGGAGCAGCGAGCCCGCGGCACTCGCGCCGAGATAGGTGGTCGGCGTGAGCCATTGTGCAGCGGGAGACACCGTCAGGGCGCTGAAGCTCGAGCCTCCGGCGTACCGCACGATGCCGGTTCCAATGCCAAGCGATGCCTGCCCCTGAGCGCAGAGCGTCACGGGCGTCAGCAACGAGAGCGCCAAAAATGAAACCGGTCCCATTCTCATGGGACCGGTAACATACACCCTGCAGATTCTTTTCAGTTACGGCCGACGGCTATGCCCTGCTCCGGGATTATCGGGCCGCCCCGCACCATTCGCCGGGACCGCGGGAGTCGCGGGCGTGGCCGGTACGGCACGCGTCGCTGGGCCGCCGTCGGGGTTGGGAACGGCCGGCGTGGCGTGCGTCGCCGGGACTGCGGGCGTTGCAGGCGTCACCGGCCGGTTGTCCAGGCCGACGGCCTCACCACGCACATGCGTGGCGCGCCGGGCCATGTTCGCGGCCACCTTCGCTGTGGCGGTATCCGACGCGTGCTCATTCGGCGCCGCCACCTTAGGCGTCTGCGCCGCGAGCAACGTGGGTATGAGTAGTGCGACACCGACCATCATCATCCGCTTCAACATGCTACCTCCGAGCTGCATGGGACTCGCGCCGGGCGCGCTCAGCGCGCGCCAGCTCTTTCGCCATGTCCCGCAGCAACGTCCAGGGGCTGAGTCGCCCCGTATAACTTGCTGCCGCAAACCATAACTGCGCGAATGCGTCGCGTACTACGCGCTCCGCCGACACGGTATCCGTGAGGATACCATAGGCTTGCGCGTAGAGGGAGCCGCGATGGCGGCGCTCAAGCTCGATCAGCGCTGTGGAGTCCCGCTGTGCCACACGTCTCATCAGGACGGCGTCGGCAACAATGGGGGCTTGAGGCTCTAGCATCGCGGTCATGGCTTCGTAAAGATTCTGGAAGGGACGTGCAGGTAACGCAGGTCACAATGGCACACCGCATGAACCGTTACCAATCCTTTGCAGGGCTACTCTTTACGGAGAACCCGGTTGCGCCGTGAAACCCAGGTAACGGATGGCGATATTGTTCGGGCGGTGCTCGCGGGCGACCGCGAGCGCTACGCCCAACTCGTCGAACGGTACCGCGACCGCTATGCACGTTACGCGGCGCGCATGCTCGGCTCCGTCGATGCAGCAGAAGACGCAGTGCAAGACGCGTTCGTGCGGGCGTTTGATCAGCTGGCACAGTGTAAGGACCCCAACAAGTTCGTCGGCTGGTTCTTCCTTATTCTGCGCAACCGGTGCTTCGCGGAGCGGCGCCGCAGCCGGGCGGAAGCATCATTGGAAGCCGCCGACAGCGTGGCGGCGGCGGATCGCACCGATGGTGGCGCCGAGACGGCCGAGCGGCGCCGGGCGCTGCAGCTGGCGCTGCTGGCACTGACGCCCGATCAACGTGAAGTGTTCGTGTTGAAGCACGTCGAAGGATTGTCGTACGGGGAAATCGCAGAGCGGTTGAGTACGTCGATTCCGTCTTTGAAAATGCGAATGCATCGCGCGTACGATAAACTGCGCGAGGAGTTGCGAGAGCACACATGAGCAAGCACGAGTTCCATCCTTTGGTGAAGCAGCTGCTGGACGGCGACATTACCCTCGCCGACCTCCCGCCCGAGTTGCGCGCGGAAGGGGACGAGGCGCTGCGCCTGCTCGCGGCCGTGGATCGGAGCCCCGTTCAGCTCTCCGCAGTGTCTGAGCACGTGATGCAGGCGATCGCGCAGCGACCCGCGCGTTCGGTGTGGCGGCGCGTGATGCAGCCGCGGGAGCTGCGCCTGCGGATCCGGCCGTGGCTGCTCGCGCCGGCCCTCGCGATCGCCGCAGCGCTCATCGTGTTCCTCCGGACCGCGCCGACTGCCGCGCCCGCCTCGCTCGTCACCGTGCGCTTCGTGCTCGTCGCGCCCGAGGCTCACGAGGTGAGTCTCGCTGGCACGTTCAACCAGTGGGACGCACACGCCACTCCGCTGATCCGGAGTGGCCCGACGGGCGTCTGGACGGCGACGCTCACGCTTCCGGCCGGCCAACACCAGTACGCGTTCGTCGTGGATGGCGTGCGCTGGGTGCCGGATCCGGGCGCGCCCGCCGTCGACGACGGCTTCGGCCGGCGCAACAGCGTGCTCACCCTGTGATCATCGCGCTCCTCACACTCCCGCTGTCCCTGCTCGGCATGCAGCAGACGGGCGGCGGCGGGATCGCCGCGCGGCTGGCCGGGCGTGTGTCGCCCGAGGTGGCGGCATTGGTCGAGGAGCTGGGGACCGCGGCATCCGCGCGCGGTCTTCCGGTCGATCCACTCATTCAAAAGGCAATCGAGGGGAGCGCCAAGGGCGTGCCCTCCGCGCGCGTGACGGCGGCGGTGCGTCTGGTCGTCATGCAGCTGGATACGGCGGCCGTGGCGCTGCGGGAAGGTGGCGTCGTCACCGACACGCTCGTGATTGCGGCGGGCGAGTTTGCGATCACGGCGGGACTCAGCGGGCACGACATCACCGCCCTGGCCCGCACGGGCGCGAGCGCGCAGGCGCTGACCGTCGGGCTGCGGGTGGCGGGAACACTGTCGGCGATGGGCGTTCCGCCGGCGGAGAATATCGAACTGATCAGCACCAAGCTGCGGTCTGGTCAGCCGGCCAGTGACTTGTTGCTATTGCCGGCGCGCGTCCAGGCCGAAGTCGCGCGCGGAGTTACCCCGGCACAAGCGGCCGCGGGCCTCGAGCGTGCGGCCGCGGCACAGTCCCGGCGTGGACCGCCGCCAGGCCACGGTACCCCACCACCGCACCCGCCGGCGCCGCCCCATCCTTAGAGCGTAATTTCAAGACGTAGCTTCCTGCGGCGGCCCGGGCCAAGTAAGATTCCCTTCCTTATGACAATCGCTTCGAATCTGGGTTTCCCCCCTCTTGGGGCTGCGCGCGAATTGAAGCGCGCGACCGAGGGCTATTGGAGCGGCAAGGTGAGTCGATCGCAGCTCCTCGCCACCGGCGCCGAGCTCCGGCGGCGGCACTGGCGGCTGCAACGCGATGCGGGACTGACTCGCATCCCCGCCAACGACTTCTCCTTCTATGACCGCATGCTGGATACCTGCGCCATGGTGGGCGCGGTGCCGCCACGTTACGGATTCAAGAGCGACTGGATGGATCCCGACACCTATTTCGCGATGGCGCGGGGGAGTCAGGGCAAGGGTCGCGACGTGACCGCGATGGAAATGACGAAGTGGTTCGACACCAACTACCACTACATCGTCCCCGAGCTGGAGCGCGGCCAACGCTTCCGGATGGCTTCCGCCAAACCGGCGAACGAGTTCCGCGAAGCGAAGGCACTCGGAATCGACGCGACGACGGTGTTGATCGGGCCCCTGACATTCCTCCTGCTCGCCAAGGCGAAGGGGGGCGCATTCGACCGTCTGTCGCTCCTCGACGGGCTGCTACCGGTGTATGGCGATGTGCTGGAGTCGCTCGCCGCCGCTGGCGCGACGTGGGTACAGCTCGACGAGCCGAGTCTCGCCCTCGATCGCACCGATGCGGAGCGCGGCGCGTACTTGCGCGCGTACCAGTACCTGGCATCGCGTGCGGGGAAACTGCAGCTGCTGGTCGCCACGTATTTTGCCGGCCTCGCCGACAATCTCTCTACGGCGCTCTCGCTCCCCGTGCAGGGGCTGCATGTCGATCTGGTTCGCGCCCCCGAGCAGCTCGATCCGCTCCTCGCCAAGTGGCCGAAGGGGCGTGTCCTCTCGGCGGGCGTGATCGACGGGCGCAACGTCTGGCGCGCCGATCTCGCGAAACAGGCGGCGCTGGTCGAGCGCGCGGCGGCGAAGGTCGGGAAGGATCGGCTGTGGGTGGCGCCGTCCTGCTCTCTGCTCCACGCGCCGCTCGATCTCGATCTCGAGACGAAGCTCGATGCGGAGCTGAAGAGCTGGCTTGCGTTCGCCAAGCAGAAGCTGCAAGAGGTGGTCGCGCTGGCGAAGGGCGACCGTACGGCGGTGGATGCCAGCAGCAAGGCCGCCAAGTCGCGCCGCGTGTCGCAGCGCATCAACAATGCGGCGGTGCAGCGGCGAGCGGGAGCGGTCACGGAGAAGGACCGGGTACGCGCTACGCGGTTCGCGGAGCGCCGGAAGTCTCAACCGGACCTGCCTCCGTATCCGACGACCACGATTGGGTCATTCCCCCAGACCGCCGAAGTGCGGGCGGCTCGCCGCAAGCTGCACGATGGCCAGCTGACGGCCGATCAATACGACCAGTTCATTCAGCAACAAATCACGAAGACCGTCGCGCTCCAGGAAGAGATCGGACTGGACGTGCTCGTGCACGGCGAGTTCGAGCGCAACGACATGGTCGAGTACTTCGGCGAGCAGCTCGCCGGATTCGCCTTCACCGAGCACGGCTGGGTGCAGTCCTACGGCACGCGCTACGTGAAGCCGCCGATCATCTTCGGCGATGTCTCGCGCCCGCGTGCGATGACCGTGCGCTGGAGCACGTACGCCCAGTCGCTCACCAAGCGCCCCATGAAGGGCATGCTGACGGGACCGGTGACGATTCTGCAATGGTCATTCGTCCGCGACGACCAGCCGCGTGCGGAAACAGCCAAGCAGCTGGCGCTGGCCATCCGGGACGAGGTGGTCGATCTCGAGGCCGCCGGGATCCGCATCATCCAAATCGACGAGCCCGCCTTGCGTGAAGGGCTGCCGCTGCGGCGCGCCGATTGGACGGGGTACCTGCAGTGGGCCGTGGACGCCTTCCGGCTGGCGACCGCCGGAGTGCGTGACGGTACGCAGATTCACACCCACATGTGCTACAGCGAATTCAACGACGTGCTGCGGGTCATCGAGCGGATGGACGCGGACGTGATCTCGATCGAGAACGCCCGCTCCGGCTCGGAGCTGCTGCAGGGCTTCGAGCAGTACAAGTATCCCAACGAGATCGGCCCGGGGGTGTACGACATCCATTCCCCCCGCGTGCCGTCGACCGCGGAGATCACCGGCGCTTTGAAAAGCATGACGCGCGTGCTGGACGACGCGCAGATCTGGGTGAACCCCGACTGTGGCCTCAAGACACGGGGCTGGGAGGAGACGCTCGCGGCGCTCAAGAACATGGTGACCGCCGCACGCGAGATGAGAAATGGACGCGGCTGAAATTCGGATAACGGCGGAGCCGATCGACAACCAGCGCTGCAAGTTCATGGTCAGCGTCCCGGTGTTCTCGGGCGGCGTGCGCCGGTTTACCGCACCCGAGGAGGCGAACGGTTCGCCGCTCGCGGAAGCGATCTTCGCGATTCCGGGCCTGTCCGTCAGTGAGCTGATCGTGTCGGGCAATCTCGTCACGGTCGTCAAGCAATCTCCGGCACCATGGCAGTCGTTCGGTCGGGCGGTCGGGAACGCGATCCGATCCACGCTGTCGGCTGGCGTCCCGGCGGTCACGGCCGCCCCCAAACCCGCCTCCGGTGGCGGAGCAGCGGTCACCGACGACGCGCTGTACGAGCAGGTGGCCAAAGTATTCGACGAGCAGGTGAACCCGATGGTCGCACGCCACGGCGGGCGCGTCGAGCTCATCGATGTGCAGGACGCCGTCGTGATGCTGCGTATGGGCGGCGGCTGCCAGGGCTGCGGCATGGCCGACGTCACACTGCGGCAGGGCATTGAAGGGATGCTCGCGCAGCTCGTCCCCGCGGTCCGGGGCATCGTCGACATCACCGATCACACCTCGGGCGCGAACCCCTACTTCCAGGCCTCGAAGAAATAGCTCCTCGCCTGCTGCTGTTGCTGCCTACCACGACGTACCGCACCGCGGCCTTCGTGGAGGCTGCGCGGCAGATCGGCGTCGAGCTGACCGTCGCGTCGGAGACGCCGAGCACCCTCGAACGGTCCAATCCCGCCGGCCTTCTCACCCTCGATTTCGAACAACCCGAGCGCGCGGCCGATGCCGTGCGGGTGTTCGCGACGCAATACCCTGTCAACGGTGTCGTCGGGGTGGACGACACGACGGCAATCGTCGCGGCGGCGATCGCCACTCGGCTGGCGCTCAAGGGAAACCCCGTGCACGCCGCGATCGCGGCGTGCGATAAGTACCTGCAGCGCGAGCTGCTCGCCAAGGCCGCAGTGCCCATCCCGCGTTTTCTGCTCCGCAGCCTGGAGGACGATCCCGCCGCGCTCGCGCAATCCATCAGCTATCCGTGTGTCCTGAAGCCGGTGCGCCTGTCGGCGTCGCGTGGGGTGATGCGGGCCGACAATCCTCAATCCTTCCGATCTGCGCGTGAGCGGCTGAGCGCCATCCTCGCCGAGCCCGAAACTGCGGCGGCCTGCGGCGACCGGGCGCGGCAATACCTCATCGAGGAGTTCATACCAGGCTACGAGGTTGCCCTCGAGGGATTGGTCGTGAATCGCCGCTTGCACGTGCTGGCGCTGTTCGACAAGCCCGACCCGCTGGATGGGCCGTTCTTCGAGGAGACGATCTACGTTACGCCGTCGAGTGTGCCGGCTGGATTGCAATCGGCGATCACAGACTGCGCAGACCGCGCTGTCCGCGCGTTAGGGATCGTCGACGGTCCGGTGCACGCCGAGCTGCGGTACAACGAGCGTGGGCCCTGGCTGATCGAGCTGGCGGCGCGGCCCATCGGCGGGCGCTGCTCGGCGGTGCTGCGATTCGGCGATCGGGCGATTTCCCTCGAGGAGATCATCGTGCGGCACGCCCTCGGGATGCCGATTCCGTCGTTACAGCGCGAGCGTCAAGCGGCGGGAGTGATGATGATACCGATACCGGGGGCGGGAGTGCTGCGGGAGGTGCAAGGGATCGAGGCAGCGAAGGCCGTACCGCTGATCGAAGACGTCCAGATCACGGCGCATCCGGGCGAGCGGCTGGTGCCGTTCCCCGAAGGCTCGCGATATCCGGGATTCATTTTTGCGCGAGGAGAAACGCCGGCGGTCGTCGAGACCGCGCTGCGAGAGGCACACAGCCGATTGAAACTCGTGATCGCGTGAATCGGGCAGGCCGCCGCGCCGTCACGGTTGTCCTCCTGCTGCTAGGGGCGTGGGAGGTCGGGCGCAGTCTGTTCAGAATCGACGGGGTCGTGTTCCACGACTATCTGCGCGTCGGCCAAGTCGTGCTGCAGCATGGCGACCCGTACGCCACCCTGAGTTTCGACACCTGGCCGCCGTTCTTCATTTTCATCGCAGTCGCCCTGACGGAGGTCGCCCGCATTTCTCGCGTCGGCGCGCTCTTGATTTGGCAGCTCGGGAGCCTGGCCGCGCTGTGGGGAGCGTGCCGCCTGCTGGCGCGTCTTGCCGGCGCAAAGCCTGAGCCACTGACCTCCGCGGCGACGCTCGTCCCGCTGGCGATGACGGCGCGGCTGCTCCAGGAGCACCTGCAGAGTACGCAGATCAATCTGTATCTGCTGTTCCTCGTGTTGCTCGCTTTTTATTTGTTCCGGCAGCGACGCAACGCGATGGGGGGGCTCGCGCTCGCGACGGCGGTCAGCGCGCGCGCGGTGCCGATCGTGTTTCTCGCCTATCTTTTGTACAAGCGCGCCTGGCGCGCCGCCGCGTGGACGGCCGGATTCCTCGCCGTCCTGAATGTGGTGCTGCCGCTGCTGACCTTCGGTCGGGCGCTGACGGCCGAGCGCTGGACGGAGTGGCGCACCGTGGCCGCTGCCGAGACCGCCAATCCCACGCCGATGTTCCCGAACCAGTCGCTCCTCGCGGCGCTGAGGCGCCTGCTCACGCGCGAGGGCGGAGCCCGCGACCCCATACGCTACGCCGTGGCCGAGTGGCCGCCGCAGCGCGTCGAGCGGCTGTTCTACGCGCTCGCCGCGATCGGAGCGCTCGCGCTGGCGTTTGCCTTTCGGCGTCACCCGCCCGGCCTCGATGACCCCTCTCTGCTCGGCGAGCTCGCCGTCGGACTCTGTATCCTGCCACTACTTTCTCCACTGGCATGGAAGGCTCACTTCGTCTCGCTGCTGGCAGGCTACTGGCTGATTTGGCGAGCGATGCAGGGCGTGAAGGTTCGGCGCGGGGTGTGGCTCGCCTGGTGGGCGTCGTTTGCCTGCCTCACACTCACGGCGCCGGCGCTCATCAGCACCGATGGGCGCAGTGTGGTGGAATCGTTGAACGTGATTACGCTGGGGGCGCTGCTCGTGCTGGGGCTGACGATTTGGGCCGCTAGACGGCTTCCGCAACAACCTCCAACCAGTGCCGCGGGACCGACTCAACCTTGAGCTCTTCCATCGTGCGCTCGAGGCCAACTTCGAGCGCCTGGGCGCCTTCCTCGAGAGGGACGCCGGGGAGCGCGCCCTCGATAAACAGTGAGAACCGACCGATATCGATGAGCGCTTGACGCGTCATATCCACGCGTAGCAGCTCGACCGTGGTGGGTCGCAAACGCGCCGCGGTACAGGCCGCCTTGTACTGATCGGCGGAAAACCATTCCATGGCGGCGGCATGGCCGCTGTGCTTGACCTCGATACCCTTTTCACGGAGCGTCTGCACCGAGCGGACGATCCAGCGCCGCCAGAAGCCGCTCGTCCCCTCGACATACGCTCCGTTGAAGAACGTGCTGTTGAACGCGAGCAGCCCGCCCGGCTTCAGCACGCGCCGGATCTCCTTCAGCACCTGTTCCTTGTCGGGCATCAAATGAATGGCGTTGAGGAATACCACCGCGTCGGCTGACTTCACGAGCTTCGACAACCATTCGGCGCTGCCCTGCACGAACTCGGCGAACTTGGAGGAGATCGCCGCGCGCGCCTTCGCGAGAGCCGAGGGGGACGGATCGACCCCGATGACGTGGGGCGGCGGCTGCTGGTCGCGCACGCGCTCGAGAATGAGCTCCGTGATCGCACCCGGGCCGCAGCCGAGGTCGACGATCACCTCACGGCCCGGACAAATCACCCGCTCCAGAATCCAGCGGTTGACGTACCCGAAGAACGGATGCCGCGTGAACGGCGTGAACGAAAAGCGGTCGTCGTCTGCTGCCGGGGTTATCGCGGTCACATCTTATGAATCCCGAGCGGTCCGAGATGGACGTCGAGATTGTGATTGACCCGGTAACCCACAACCCCGTTCACATCGAGGCTCGCGGCGTCGCCGGTATAGACCTCTTTCCCGTTCACCATGAACTTCGCCTTGCCACCCTGGACCAGAATGCTCAACTCGTTCGTCGCCCGGCCGCCCGAGTCGGCCTTCGTGACGGCATCGCTCGCGGTCCATTCGACCACGGCAGTGGGCCGCGTGGTGTAGCTGGCGCGGCGGCGGATCGAGTACATCCCGTCGATCGGACGAACCAGGAAATAGGTGTAGGTCTGGCCCGAGTCGGCGAGGTTCTTCCCGCCGATGAAGATGCCGAATGCTTCGGGATGCGCGGGATTCTTCATCTGCGCCAGCTTGGCTACGACATGGTAGGTGCCGGAGATCGTGTCGCGATCGCGCCAGTAGATCGCGGCCGGCCCGACCGTGGTATGCAAACCATCGCCCATGCTCGTGAACTTGACATTGTCGAGCGGCGCCGGTTGGCCGGTCTGCCGGTTCGGCTCGGTGCGCACGCGCCAGCCGGCGGGCAACGGGCCGCCGCCGGCCACGGGATGGTCGGGGTCGGCCTGAGCCGCGAGCCCAGGGACGAAAAGCAAGAAGACCGCCGCAGCGGTCAGCAAGCGCATCGACATTCGTGCCTCTCCCACAGGTCTGAACATGCGTTCGTGAGTCTAAGTGACATCACGAAAAGGTTTTAGTCAAGAGCCGGCCAGGTCGTGCACCGTATCCAAGCTCACGATCTTGAGTTTGCGCTTGCCCATCGGGAGTGTGATGTCCACCTTTTGGCCGACTTTCCCGCCGAGCAATGCCTTGCCGAGCGGGGACGCCATCGAGACCGGCATCTCTGCCGCGCCGTCCTCGCCCTCGATGAACTCGCCGAGGGTGAGGGCGTAGACCTCCTTCTTCTTCGTATCGAGGTCTTCCACCGTCACGCGCGATCCGAATCCCACACGGTCGCGCGGAATGTCCTGCTCGCGGACATCGGACAGTTTCGACAGCCGCAGGCGCAAATGATGCACGCGCACCTGCGCGAATTGCTGTCGCTCGAGGGCAGCCTTGTACTCGGAGTTCTCCCGCAGGTCGCCGTGCGCGCGTGCCTTCTCGATCTCCTTCGGCAACACGAAAGAGATCTCATGATTCAGCCGTTCGACCTCGTCCTGGAGCTTCTGCTTGAGTCCTTCAATCATGCAGGATACTAACCGACGAACCGCCCCACCGGCTAGCTTTTAGGCTCATGCGCACCTACCACCAACTCACCGATCCCGACCGCTCCGGCCTGGCCGACCAGATCGGCGCTCAGCGCAAGCGCGTGGCGGAGCGCCTGGCCGGGGTGCGGCGCATCGTGGCGGTGATGAGCGGGAAGGGGGGGGTGGGGAAGAGTTTTGTCACGGCGCACCTGGCACGCGCGCTGGCCCGGGGCGGCCGGAGCGTGGGTGTGCTCGATGCCGACCTGAATGGGCCGACGATCCCCGGACTGCTGCAGGCACCGCCGACCGCCCAACCGCCGGCGGTAGGCCTCGACGGGGTGAAATGCATTTCCATGGGCCAATTCCTGGATGAGGGCGCTCCCCTGACGTTCACCGGCCCCGCCGCCGAGAGTTTCGTGTGGCGGGGGGCGATGGAAGCGTCGGCGCTGCGGGAATTCCTGGGCGATGTGGAATGGGGCAAGCTCGACATGTTGCTGCTCGACCTGCCGCCGGGTATGCAGCGTTACGTGGAGTTGTGCGACATCCTGGGGAATCCGCCCGCGGCGCTGACCGTGACGATCCCGACGCCCGAATCGCGAGATGCTGTGCGCCGCGCGATGCGCGCGGCCGTCGAACGCGGATCGGAGCTGCTCGGCATCGTGGAGAACATGGTGGGAGGGGCGTTGCAAGGCACGGCCGGGGACGATTTGGCGGCGGAGTTTGCCGCACCGGTCGTGGCCAGGATTCCCTGGCACCCGACACCAGACAGCTGGAACCAGTTGGCCGCGCAGCTATGAAGTTCCTCTGCGTCGAATGCGACCAGCAGATGGCCTTCGGCGAGCGGCAGCTTCCTGGCGACGGCACGCTGGCGGCGACCTTCAAGTGCCCGAAGTGCGGCCGTGTCGTGGCCATGCTCACGAACCCGATGGAGACGCAGCTCGTGTCGTCCCTGGGTGTGGAAATCGGTGGGCGGACGGTGCCGAGCGAACCCTTTGAGATGGTGCGGGCAAATGTGGTGACGGGCGGTCCGGCGTGGTCCACTGATGCGCAGGAGCGCTTGAGCCGGGTACCGAGCTTTGTGCGCGGCATGGTGAAGAAGATCTACGCCGATTACGCCAAGGAACGCGGTATCCCGGAGATCACGCCCGCGATCATGGACACCGCGCGCGCCGAGCTGGGCCTGGAAGGGATGTGAGCGGGGGCGGGGGCGGGGGCGGGGGCGGGGGCGACTTCGAGGAGCGCAGCGTCGGCGCGCTGCGCGTGCGCATCGACCGCACCCTGTGCGTCGGCTTCGGCGACTGCATCACGGAAGCCCCGGAAGCGTTCGTGCTGGATGACAGCGGCACGGCCGTATTCGTGAAGCCGGATGCGGTTGAGCGGGAGCGGTTATTGCGCGCGTGCGACGCCTGCCCGGTGGATGCGATTACGGTTTGGAACGAAACCGGGACCCAAATCGTCCCGGGAGCTTGTGAACAAGTTCCTTGACAGCCTCGGGACTCGCGCACATATCCCTTAACTCTGACGGCATCCACACCGACATCTAGAGTTCAGGCCCGCTCGAGCGGCGTTACTCGGGGAGGTAGTGGTGTACCGCGAGATTTTCGTTCCGGTCGACAACTCGCAGCACTCCGATTGGGCCGTCGACCGCGCCATTGAGATGTGTAGGAAAACAGGCGGCAGAATCACCGGCAACCATGTCTACGCCGCCCGCCTCCACGATGTCCGCTTCCGCCAGCTCGAGACCGGCCTCCCCGCCCAGTTCCAGACGCCCGAAGAAATCAAGAAACAGCGCAAGATCCACGACAAACTGATCGAGAAGGGATTGCAGCTGATCGCCGACAGCTTCCTCGATCAGCTGGGCAAGCGCTGTGAATCGGCCGGTGTGCCGCTGACGCGCCAGCTGCTCGAAGGCATCAACTACGAAGAGATCGTCAACGAAGTGAACCGGGGTGCGGGCCGCCTGCCGGGCCTGATCGGGTTCGATCCGAACCGCGCCGCCGGCTACGACGGCGGCGACAAGGTCCGCAGCGACGTCAAGCTCGGCGAAAACGGCCGGCTCGTCGCCGAGGACGAGGATGCCGCCGCCCGTCTGGTCGGCTCGTCCGGACGGCAGTACGACCTGCTCGCGATCGGCGCCCACGGCCTCGGCCGCCAGCAGTTGTCGCAGCTCGGCGGCGTCGTCGCGCGCGTGCTGCGCGATATCGAGAAGGACGTGCTCATCGTGCGCGACCAGCAGCCGCTCGAGGGCGGCCGTTTCCTGGTCTGTGTGGATGGATCGTCCTACAGCTACAAAGCCATGAAGGCGGCGCTCGAGCTGGCCCAGAAGTTCGGCGGCTCGCTGTTTGTCTGCAGCGCGTTCGACGTGGAGTATCACCACGTCGTCTTCCACAACATCAAGGACGTGCTGTCGTATCAGGCGTCGAAGGTGTTCAAGTTCGAAGAGCAGGAAGAGCTCCACAACAACATCATCGACAAGGGGCTGCTCAAGCTCTGCCAGGCGAACCTGAAGCGCGCCGAGGTGATGGCGCAGCAGTACCCCGACGTGCCGCTCAAGACGCAGATCCTCATCGGCAAGCCATTCCAGGTGATCATGCAGTGGGTGGAGGAGATCAAGCCCTCGCTGCTGGTGATCGGCCGCCACGGGGCGCACCGCGTCGAAAACACGGAGCTGGGATCGCAGGCGGAGAATCTGCTGCGGTTGGCGCCGTGCTCTGTGTTGTTGACGGGTGTGGTGGGCGTGCGGCCCGAGGACATCCCCTGGATCGAAGAAGACGGTCAGGCCGGTCTACCCTGGGCGCCCGAAGCCGAGGTGCGGATTCTCCGCGTGCCGCCGTTCGCGCAGGGGATCGCGCGCCGCGCCGTCGAAGAGTACGTGCTCGAGAAGGTGGGGAATGCCGGGCCGCCGCCGACCGTGACGAATAAGTGGCTCGACGAAGCCATTCAGAAGCTGCTGCCCACGCACATGCAGCTGATCATGGGTATCGGCAGCGCCGAAGAGATCGCGCTCGCCGAGGTGAAGGCGACCGAGCAGATGAAGGCGACGAAGGTGCAAGGGCACGACGCCGATCCCGAGCCCCAGGTCCCCGAAGTCGAGACCAAATGCCCGGTTAC
>Ga0209056_10002910_pt1 | contig 18353 bp, 16 predicted proteins | sample GraSoiAngelo_114_FD_185876 | JGI IMG/M metagenome (GOLD analysis project Ga0209056, IMG submission 185876) | Grasslands soil microbial communities from the Angelo Coastal Reserve, California, USA - 14_0903_13_40cm (SPAdes) (version 2) | ecosystem: Environmental > Terrestrial > Soil > Grasslands... | reverse complement strand
AACCGCGAGCGGTAGCGACCGGCCTGGGTACGCAGTCGTCCCGACTGCTTAGTCTCAGCACGGACGCATGCACAAGCAGTCGGGACGACTGCGTACCCAGGCTGGTCGCTACCGCGATCGTTTCGCAAAATAGCCCGGACGGTAACGTAGCTTCAATTGCTCTTTCCGCAGTTCGGAATTCGAGATCTCAATATTCATCTTCCGGTAGCTACCATCATGTTTCTTGTTCGTGGAGGAATAAGCGACCAGGTATTGTGCCCGAAGTTCCTGCTCGATCTCAGCAAAAGCTGTTCTTAAGTCATCTTCCTTCTTGGGAAAGAATGCCCGGCCGCCGGTGCGCTCGGCGATGCTATTGAGTGCGCTTTTATTCACGCCTTCATACCGCTTATCACCAATGCCGATTGCATAGATGACTGTGTCGGACTGGATTGCCTCGTCGACCGCGTCGCTTCTCGAAAGACGGCTGCTGGTGTCCTGACCATCGGTCAGCAGAATGATCGCGCGGCGACGCTGACCGAGACTCTGCGCTAACACGTGCCGGCACGTTATCGCGATGGAATCCCAAATGGCGGTCGAGCCTTCGCGTGGTGGAGCAATCGTGCCCGGTCCCGACTCGATGCCGCCCATCGGTGGAGCGGCGCCAAGATACGAGGGAGACGCGACCTCCACTGCTTCGAGCACGCGATAAAAGTTAATCAGGTCGCGCGTCATTGGCTGTTCGAGATGTGCGTAGCCTTCGAATGGAATAATGGCCGCCTGGTCTTTATTGGAACGAATCACATTTTCGACGAACGTGCGCGCGGCGGCTTTTTCGTCCGGCAGCGTGCGTTCTTCCGAGATGCTCACGTCAATCATAAAAGCGATCGCCAGTGGCCGATCAGTTTCGCGCTGAAAGGTGAAGAGCGTCTGCAGTACGCCGTCTTCCAGCACCCGAATGTCGTTTTGCTGGAGGGTTGTGATATAGCGATTGTTCTTGTCGGTGGCGGTGAACAGAAGATTCGTGAGATCGGTTTCAGTGCGGATTACGTCGACGTCCTGTTGCGAAGTCTGCGCTTGAGCGGCGAAGAGAAACCCACTAATCAAAAACAACAAGAAATTGAAAATTGAAAATTGACAAATGCAAATTGCAAATTGGTAGACAGCTTTGCGATGCGGCCGTTGATGCGTCAATTTGCAATTTTCATTTTTCAATTTGCAATTTTCAATTTCCTTTTTCGATATAGGCACCGAAGCCATTCACTTACTTAGTATGCCAACGGCGCGCGACCGTTGCTCTTGCCTCCGGCAGCTTCCTGCGCGATCTTCACGCCAACGCTGGCGCCGATGCGGGTGGCGCCGGCCTCGACCATGGCGCGCGCGTCTTCGATGTTCTTCACGCCGCCCGAAGCTTTGACGCCGAGTTCAGAACCAACGACGCGGCGCATCAAGGCGACGTCCGCAACGGTAGCTCCTCCCTTCGAAAATCCGGTCGAGGTTTTCACAAAGTCGGCTCCGGCCCGCTTCGCCGCCTGACAGGCGCGGACTTTTTCATCGTCAGTCAGCAGCGCGGTTTCGATGATCACTTTGCAGGTGACGCCGTATTCATGCGCCACTTCGGCCACCGATCGAATATCGTGTTCGACCAGGCAGTCATCGCCGCTCTTCAAGGCGCCGACGTTGATGACCATGTCAACTTCGCGCGCGCCGTCCATAATCGCTCGCCGCGCTTCGTAGGCTTTCACGTCGGACAGGGTCGCGCCCAATGGAAATCCTATCACCGTGCAGACGGGGATGCCGCTGCCTTGCAGATGACAAGCCGATACGCGCACCCAGGTTGGATTCACGCAAACCGAAGCGAAGTGATATTGGGCAGCTTCTTCGCAAAGACGATTGATTTCGCTTTCCGTCGCGTCAGGTTTCAAAAGAGTGTGGTCGATCAGACTGGCCCAGTCACGCGCTGAAGCCGTCTGCCCGAGCACGAGTCCAATACGCGCCGCCCCCGCATCCACAACGCGATGCATCCGTTCCGGGCAACGATGAAAGCACTCGGAAGTGCAACCGCACATCGCCGCCTGATCGATGCTGTGACCGTTCAGACGCGCGTAGATCACATCGGTGATCTGTTCCACTAGTTGTTCGAAATCGCCGTTGTGTGAATAAGGCATAACGAAGAATTACTTAACGAGTCCCCACTCCTTCAGCACGCTCATCAGCGTCGGCAAAGGGTCTTGCCATAACCAATCGACTTTGATCCAGAAGCCATCGAGCACCTCGCTGTGAAAAATTCCGTCTTCACCGACGGGCATGCTCGCATAGATTCCGTCCGGCCCAAGCAGATAGAATTCAGCTTGCTTACGCGACGGATCGATTAACCAATATTCGCGCACGCCGGCCATCTGGTACTCGTGGAACTTGTCTCTTCGATCGCGAGTTTGACTGTCCGGGCTAACCACTTCTACGGCCAGATCGGCCGGGCCATCCAGGAATACGCTCTTAAGCAGAGTAGAGTGTTCGCGGGCAATGAAGATAATGTCGGGTTCACGACCGGAAGGTCGGACATCGAGCTTCATGAGGAACGGAGCCGTTAGGATCAGTCCCAATTCTTTTGCCTCGGTGAAAAGCCGAAGCAAAGCGGCGAGAAAATCCGACAGGTTCTGATGTACGAAAGATACTGGACTCATAACGATTACCTCCCCGTCAACCCACTCCGCGAAGGTGTCTTCGTCGGCCCATTCGAGAAACTCTTCGAAGGTCATCCGCGCCGGTGGCATCGGCGCGACGGGCGGCGTGGGAGTCTGTGTCTTAAGCTCTTGCGCCATCGTTAAGTCCTTGCCAGCCCCTCAAGCTCTGGCGAATTCATTCTACGCCAACGCGCAAACTTCGGCCAATCTTGATCTCTTTAGCACGATCGAAAGTTCTAATAATATGGACTCCCTCTCTTCTTTGGAGAAGGGCTGGAGAGAGGGTGCGAAGCTTAGCGATGGAAAAAGGAAGGAAACAATCCGGGCTTGTGTCTGGTAATGCCCTCACCCCAGCCCTCCCAACGCAAGCCGTAGACTAGCAAGAGCCACTTTGTTTGCAGAAGCCGCGGTCATTTGCGCAAGGCCGCCGTGCATGCCATAAAGTATAGCCAAGATGCGCTCGCAAAAATCACCGATGGACAAATTCGCGATTGCGGCGGCGCTGCAAGAGACTGCCGCGCGGCTGGAGCTGAAGGGTGGGGAATATTTCAAGGCGCGCGCTTTCAAGATCGGGGCGCGGGTCGTCGCTGAGCTGACTGAAGATCTCGGGAAGCTGATCAAAGAGAATCGTCTCACGTTGGTTAAGGGGATTGGCCACACGTTGGCAAAGCAAATCGCCGAACTTTACGCGACCGGCAAATCATCATTCTTGACCAAGCTGCGCGCCGAATTGCCCGCGGGGATCCTGGAACTCGCGAATGTTCCCGGACTCAGCGTGAAGAAAGTGGAGCGCTTGCAGGAAGCTTTGGGGATTTCCAGCATCGACGAATTGAAAGCAGCGTGCGAGGCGGGAAAGATTCGTAACGTCAAAGGCTTCGGCGCCAAAACTGAGCAGAAGATTTTGGAAGCCATTACGAGCCCTGCGCAACCCGAGCAACGCATTCACATTCATCACGCCTTGCGCGCGGGCGAACGACTCCTTGAGTACGTTGAAACAGCGCCAGGATTTATTGAGGGTGAGCTTGCTGGTTCGCTGCGTCGTTGGCAAGAAACCGTCTCTCAGATAATTGTCGTCGTCTGCGCGAAACGGCCCGAAGCATTGATCGATTATGTTTTAGGCTTCCCCTTAATCGTGCGAGTCGCCGAGAAAACACGTCGTTATTGTTCAGTCGTCTTGAGTGAAGGATTTAAGGCGAAGCTCTTGGCCGTAAAGTCAGAGGAATATCCAGTTGCTTTGCTACGCGCTACGGGATCCGATCGTCATTTGAAGAAGCTGGACCAGGTAGCAGCGAACCAAAAACTCAAATTAACCCAAAGCGGCATTGAGAAGCTCATGAGTAGCCGCGCAAAGAATCAGACTCCTGCACGCGCGATTCGCGTGAAATCTGAATGGGAAATCTATGATCGACTGGGCATGCAATGTGTGCCGCCGGAGTTGCGCGAAGATGCGGGCGAGGTTGAAGCGGCTCTGAAGAGCAGTCTGCCGCAAGACTTAATCACGGTGGATGACATTCAGGGCATGGTCCACTGTCACACGATGTATTCAGACGGCAAGCACAGCATTGAACAGATGACGCACGCGGCGCAATCGATGGGAATGAAATACATAACGATCACCGATCATTCGCCGACCGCATTCTATGCCGGTGGAGTAAAGATCGATCAATTACAGCGACAATGGGAAGAGATCGAGCGAGTGCAGGAGCAGGCAAAGATCAAGATTCTGAAAGGCACTGAGTCCGATATTCTCGCCGATGGCTCGCTGGATTATCCCGATTGGATTCTCGAACAATTCGACGTGATCGTCGCGAGCATTCACTCGCGTTACAAGATGGATGAGGAAAAGATGACACGTCGATTAGCCGTTGCCATGCGCCAGCCGGTATTTAAGATTTGGGGCCATGCGCTCGGGCGTTTGATTCAACGCCGCCCGCCGTTCGATTGTCGGGTCGAGGAAATTCTGGATGTGATTGCCGAATCGCGGGCGGCGATCGAAATCAACGGCGACCCTTATCGTCTGGATATGGAGCCCCGTTGGCTGCGCGAGGCGCGCAAGCGGAAGATCAAGTTTGTGATCTCAGTCGATGCGCATTCAACCGGCGCCCTGAACAATGTAAAGTTCGGCGTGGGCATCGCGCGGCGCGGGTGGGTTAGACGCGGTGAAGTTTTGAATAGTCTCGGACTGAAAGCGTTTCAGAAATCAGTGCGGCCGTGTCAGAACCGCGAGAGGTAGCGACCGGCCTGGGTACGCAGGCGTCACGCCTGCTTAATCTACAACGGCAGCACGCGTGTACATGAGCAGGCGGGACGCCTGCGTACCCAGGGGCCGGTCGCTACCGCTCGCGGTTCTGACACTACGCTCCGGGATAATCAGGCTCGAATGCCGATAGACCAATTCGCGGCGCGGCCAGCATCAATCCGATAATCGTCTTAGCATCTTCAATTTCGCCGTCAGTAATCATTTGCAGCGCGCGTTTGATGGGCAGACGTACTACGTCGAGCACTTCGTCGTCTTCCGGACGCTGGGCGGTTTCGGTGAGATCGGTGGCGAGATAGAGCCACATCTTTTCGGCGCAGAAGCCCGGCGAGACAAAAAACTCGCAGAGCTTTTCTAACCTAGCGGCCACCAGACCCAACTCTTCTTCCAACTCACGCGCCGCGGCTTCTTCGGGTCGTTCGCGATCGTCAAGACCGCCGGCGGGTAGCTCCAGCAGGTACTTGACGGTGGGATGACGATACTGGCGTACCAGCGCGACGGTGCCGTCGTCGAAGGCGGGCAGGATCGCCGCGCTACCGCGATGATGGACCACTTCGCGCACATAAGTCTTATCGCCCTCGCGCACCGTATCGACAGTAACGTCGAAGACGCGTCCAGAGAAAACTTTGGTTGAATCGAGAAACTCAGGTGTTTGCTTTACTGATTCAGACATCGCTAGTTGTTAACAGTTTAAGTGCGGCGCAGCGGATGAGCAACGATGGCGGTGCACCAGGAGAATACAGCCATTATGACTGACGGTGTTCAGAGTACCGACTTCAGTCGGGTTCTTTCATGAAGCAAAGCCCCGGAAAAAGCCCAACTAAAGTTGGTACTCTAACGCCTTCAGGTCAAGGCTACTTACTAATTTGCTGCGCTCTCGGATTGGTGGGGCAAGACTTCTTGGACTGCTCCGATTAGATACAGCGAGCCGGTGATACAGATGAGACCATCTGCCACGGTGATCTCCCGGGCGATTCGCAGCGCCTCTTTGATCGAAGTCGCCTGATGAACATTCGCTTGAACGCACTCGTTCGGCGTCGCACCCTTCAATGCTTCGACCGAAGCAGCGCGAGGATCATCCACTTCAGTGAGGATCACGGCGCGGGCCTTTGGGAAGAGCGTCGCCGCCATTTCGCTCAAAGCCTTGTCGCGCATGGCGCCGAAGATCATCGTGATTGGCTCTTTCACGAACTCATCCAAAAAGTCGCGCAAGGCGCGGGCGGAAGCCGGATTGTGCGCGCCGTCGAAAAGAATTCGGGGCGGCCCTTCCCAAAATTCCAATCGTCCGGGATGCGTGGCCGTTTCGATTCCGCACTTGACTGCGTCGCCTGAGATTTCAAAGCCGCATTCACGTAACGCTTCGGCTAAGCTAATCGCCACCATGGCGTTAATCATTTGATGTCGTCCGCGCAGCCCAAGACAGACGCTTTCGAAGTGCTGATGCGACGTCCGAAGAGCGACGCATATTCGGCCATCTTCAGTCGCCTGGGGGAGTATCTGAGAATTATGATCACCTAGCTGAGGGAAAGCCTTACTAAAGATCATGATGTCTGGAATCAGCCTCGGTTCGATCCGACAACGTTCACATTCTTTGAGAATTACCTCGAGAGCTTCGGGCGGCTGCCACGCTACCACCGCCGTGACCTCGGGTCGAATAATCGCAGCTTTTTCCGCAGCGATCCTGGCAAGCGTATCGCCCAAATATTCTTCATGATCCATTGCGATTGGGGTAATCGCGACGATCTCAGCGCCGGCCGCAGTCGTTGAATCCAGCCGCCCTCCGAGACCGGTTTCCAAAATGGCCACCTCAACCTTGGCTTCACAGAAAGCACGTAGAGCAATCGCGGTTACATGTTCGAAGAAAGTTGGAAGCGTTTCCAGCCGTCTTTGCTTCAACAACTCTTCCGCCGCAGTCTTCACATCTGAAGTTAAGCGCGCAAAGTCATCGCGCGAGATTTGCTGACCGTCGATCGAAACCCGTTCTGTAATCGAAATCAGGTGCGGTGACGTGAACAGACCGGTGCGGATTCCGGCGGCGCGACAAATTGAATCGAGCATAACCGCGGTCGAGCCCTTGCCGTTCGTGCCGGCAATCTGAACCGAAGGGAAATGTTTTTGGGGATTTCCGAGCGCGGCAAGTAGTGTGTCCGTATTCGCGAGGCCGAGCTTGATAGCCAGCGTCTCGTGTCCCAGGCTTAGGAGATAGGCTAGAGATTCTTCGAACGTCATTTCAGAGATTCGTCTCTCAGTGAATCTCAGTGGTTCTCTGTGTCTCTGTGTCTCTGTGGTGAATGCCTTTTCATGGATCGTTAACCACAGAGACACGGAGGATTCACAGAGGACCACAGAGAGAGATTCAGGGACTCGAAACCTGAAACTTGAGGCCGGAAAACTTTTCCGTACTCTCACGGGTGATGTCCGGATTCATCATAAAGTCGAGTGACTTGACGACGAAAGGCCGCATCTCGCGCCGATCGATGATGGCGTCGACCATACCGTGCTCCAAGAGAAACTCGGATCGCTGAAAATCTTTGGGTAGCTTCTGCCGGATCGTCTGTTCGATCACTCGCGGGCCGGCAAAACCGATGAGAGCTTTTGGCTCGGCCAGGATCAAATCACCGAGCATCGCAAAACTCGCAGTTACGCCGCCGGTAGTTGGATCGGTCAGCACCGAGATGAAAGGGAGATGCCGTTCTTCCAGAGCCGCCAGCGCGGCGGATATCTTGGCCATCTGCATCAGCGACAGCACACCTTCCTGCATGCGCGCGCCGCCTGACGCTGAAAAAATTATCACTGCGCCGCGCTCTTCGATGGCGCGTTCGATCAGGCGCGTGACCTTCTCGCCCACCGCAGAGCCCATCGAACCGCCAATGAAGTTCATGTCCATCGCGCCGCCAAAGACCCTGTGTCCACCAACTTTGCCGCGCGCGGTGATGATGGCTTCGGGCAGCCCGGTGGCGCGTCGCGCTTGCTCGATTCGTTTTTTGTAAGGCTTGCTGTCAACAAACTCCAGCGGGTCTGCAGAGACGATCTCCGCGTCCAACTCCTCGCAGTAACCGTCATCAAATAACTTCTCCAGACGCTCGTAAGCGCCGATGCGAAAATGGTAATTACAATGAACGCAAACCTGCAGGTTGTCCTCCAGTTCGCGCTTGTAAAGATGCTCGCCACACTCTTCGCAGCGGACAAAGACATTTTCAGTGCGAACGACGCGATCCTTATCGCTGACCGGCTCAATCTTGCCTTTCTTTTTTCGAAACCAGGGCATAAACGAAGCAAAAGCCAGAATTCGGCCCCTAACTCACAACTTAGAACTCATAGTGAACATTTAAGTTGAAAAAGGGTAGCACAAATGAAAAGACGTTTCACGGTAGCGTAGACTTCAGTCTGCGATTGTTGTGCCGAGTCTTCGTCGCAGACTGAAGTCTACGCTACCTAAGCGCCAGTGATACAATTGCTCACCAACAAAAATTCCCGAGGAGGCTCGTCGGCTCGAAAAACATTATGCAAACAACTTTTCGCTTGCGATTATTTGCAATTGCGTGCGCGCTGATTGCCGCTTTTGCCGCGCCCGCATGGGCCCAACCTTCGGGCGGTAAGACGTCAGACTCCGCAAAGACGGACTCCGCCGCAAAAACCAGCACCAAAAAGACGACGTCGCCGGCGAAGACGACTACCAAAGCCACGCCCGCCAACTCTGCGAAAGCTGCCAACAAAACAACGAGCGCGGCGTTGGCCACAATCGACGGCAAGTGGTGGACATCGGGCAATGGCTTCGGCGATTCCGAAGTAGTATTTACCCAAAACGGTTCCAACGTGTCCGGCGTGATTCGTTATGCCGACGGACGCGGCGGGACCGGATGGCTGGAGCTGAGTTGGAATAATTTTCTGGGCGGCCCGTGGCACAATCAAAAAGTTCGCGACGGTTCCTGGACGCTCATGCGCGTCGAAGGCAAATGGTGTTTTGGCGGCAGCCGCAGTCGCATTCGCACCGTCACTCATAATGCCCGCGGCGAGCTGAGCATGACTATGGAAGACGGCACTCCGGAAGGCGGATATCTTCAAGGCCCCTGGCTATTCCTCGAAGCCGACGGCATGACGATTAAGGGAACGATGGACTTCAGAGCGAATCGAGTCGATTGGTCCAGCGGGTTTTATTGGACGTGGTGTGGACGGAATTGAGGAGCGACACGTTCATGACAGTTCAAACTATTCACGATCGAGTTCTGGCGGAACATCCCGAAATGGCTTCGTGAAGGATGATGTTCCTTCAGATCTGCGATCGGTTAGATACATAGAGTACTCGCTGTCACCTTCGGGTCTAACGAAGCTTGAAACGGCGCTACGGACGTTGAAAGAGATTAAGGAAAACTATTGGCCCGTCTAGAGGAGTCTATCGGTTGATATCGCTCTTCTTGAGTGAGACCAGATAACCAATCACATTGTTCGCCCAATGGAAAGACCGTTCCACCAAACTCTTCAGATCCTCAATTTCGTCCTCGTAATCGGCAATTCTCCGACCATCGTTTAGGCGACTCCCGTTTATGCCAACTCCGCCGAACTGTCTCCCGCGCTTCTTGAATTCATCCCATAGGCGTTTGTGGACGCTGTCGTACCTCGAAGTTTCAAAACGCAGTTCCTTTTCAAGGTAGTCTCGCGCTTGATGAAACACGGAGTAATATACTCGGCTAATGGCGGTGCGTAGTTCGGCTTCGCCATCGCGCTCGCGTAGTTCAGCGGCTAGGGTGAGGTAGCTGGCCCAATCGAATGGCATTAAGCAGGTTCCACGGTGATGTTCATATTGCCTTGCGAAGCTAGAGAGGCGTTAAGCCACCATTCCTCATCGAGTCTGTCGAGTATGCGCAGCGCGTCCTTTGTGCGAAGTTTCGAAATGATTCGCAAAAACAACTCACGTGAAGATCTATCGTCAGGGTCAGCCGTTAGATCCAATTGAACCTCCGCGTCAGAGCCAAAGTATTCCCGGATTTTTTGCCTGGCTTGACGCAGCAATCCAAACAGATCTGGATGTTCGCCCAGGAATTCAGCCAAGTTAGAGTCGTTACGAACACCATAATCACGTGAAAGCATTGTCATCTCCGCTTTCAAATCAGCCACTTCGGATTCCAGCAATTCTTGCATCGTACGGTCATGTTCGTCACACGTCGAAGGAATGTCAAGCTTTCTCACGTCGGGCGATTCCGGTGCTCACAAATGCTGGCGTGGGATGGTAGACTGCGGAGCATGATTGGAGGCCGTGACATGAACCGGTGTGTGCGCTTCTCTATCGTCATATCTTCACTCGTGCTCATAGCAACGAGCAGAGTGTATGGACAGCAATACAATTCAAATCTCTTCTCCGCCATGAAATGGCGCCTCGTCGGCCCGCACCGCGCCGGTCGAGTCACGACGGTCGCAGGGATACCGGGCAAGCCGGCGATCTATTACTTCGGCACGCCGGGCGGTGGCTTGTGGAAGACGACAGATGGTGGGCGCATGTGGAAGCCGATCTTTGATGATGTGCATGTGCCGTCGATCAGCGCGTTGGCGGTCGCGGCTTCCGACGCGGACGTGATCTATGTCGGCACAGGTGAGTATCTGGAAGGCAATGGCATCTACAAATCAATTGACGGTGGCGCGACCTGGATAAATGTCGGATTGAGAGATGTCCATCACATCTCTTCGATCATCATCTCCTCGCGCGATCCGAACATTGTCCTGGTTGGTAGCTACGACATCTTCGGAGCCGGTCCGCAGCACGGTTTGTTTAAGACGACGGACGGAGGCAAAACCTGGAACCGAGTCTTTTTTAAGGATGACAAGACCGCTATCGTCGATATCTGCCCCGCGCCTGACGACGCTCGAATTGTTTACGCGGCGACTTTTAGCTCTCAATTCGATCCGGTCAGCAGACGGCCAATGACGAGTGAGTCGCAAGTTTACAAATCGACTGATGAGGGAACGACGTGGCAACCAGTCGGCGGCGCGGGCTTGCCTAACAATCCGCGCGGTCGCGTCGGCGTGGCCGTGGCGCCGAACACCCAAGGCCGACTCGTGTACGCGATCATGAATCAGGGATTCTGGCGCTCAGATGACGGCGGCGCGACGTGGCAGCAAAGCACGAAGGATCCGCGCGTTGTCGGCAGCGGGTATTTCAGTCGCGTTTATGTCGATCCGAAAAATGCGGATGTGGTTTACGTGATGCAGACCTCGACGTATCGCTCCCTCGATGGCGGCAGAACCTTCGCGGCTTGGAAAGGGGAGCCAAGCGGCGAAGACGATCACGTGCTCTGGATCGATCCAAATGATTCGCAGCGAATCCTGGAAGGCACAGACCAGGGCGCCGTGATCACGCTCGACGGTGGGAGCACTTGGAGTGAATGGTTCAATCAACCGACAGGTGAGATGTATCACGTCATTACCGATAACGCGTTTCCTTATCGCTTGTACGCATCACAGCAAGACAGCGGCTCAGTCGCAGTGCTCTCGCGCAGCGACTTTGGAATGATCACCTACCGGGATTGGTTTTCGACCGGCGCATTCGAAAGCGGTTACATCGCTCCCGATCTACTGAATCCGAATCTGGTTTATTCGGTTGGCTGGTATGGCACGGTGTTCAGATTGGATCGCACCACCGGACAGATCGCAAACGTATTTGCGCCTGGCGCGAAGTATCGCTACACGTGGGAGACGCCCCTGGTTTTTTCGCCGCGCGATCCGAAGACGCTTTACGTTGGCATGCAGTATGTCTTGAAGTCGGGTGACCCCATCATCTAAACCAACGGGAGTGATTCAGACAATTGCACCGTCCGCGGTGCAAGCGGAAGAGGTTTGGGTTGGGACGAGTACAGGCTTGGTGCAGTTCACGCGAAACGACGGTGCAAATTGGAATAATGTTACGCCAACCGAGATGCCTGCGAATAGCAGCATTACCTTGATCGAAGCTTCGCCAACCGATGCAGAGTCAAGTTACGTCATTGCGTCGGCGCGCAATGACTCGCACCCTTACATTTTCCGTACTCACGACGCCGGCAAGACGTGGCAGAAGATCGTTATCGGGCTCGCCGAATCAGGAATCGCTCGCGTCGTACGCGAAGATCCGGCGCGCAAAGGATTGATCTATGCAGGAACCGAAACCGGTGTGTATGTTTCGCTCGACGGCGGAGATCACTGGCAGCCTTTGCAACTCAACCTGCCGACGGTTTCCGTTCGCGATCTAAACGTGAAGGGGAACGATCTGGTTGCGGCGACATATGGCCGAGCACTTTGGATTCTCGACGATTTATCGCCGCTGAGGCAGAGCGGCGCTGAAGCGACGAAGGACAATACGCGCCTGTTCAAGCCCGAAACGGCGGTGCGCGTGCATTGGGACAATCATCCGGACACACCTTTGCCGCCGGATACCCCACACGGGGACAATCCGCCGGACGGAGCGATCATTTATTACTACTTGAAAACCCCGGGGAAGAAGATCACGCTCGAGATTCGTGATGAGCATGACAACCTTGTCCGAAGCTTCTCGAACATACCCTCGCCCATCGATTCGCGACCAAAGAACGTTCCCGATTACTGGTTCGAACCGTCGGAAGAATTAACAACCAAGGTTGGGCTGAATCGTTTCGTCTGGAATCTCCAATGGCCGCATCCTGACACGCTGGCCTATAGCTTTCGCGGCACGCCCCTCGATTACATCGAGTACACGCTTCCTGATCATGCAGTCGCGGGCAACACGCCGGTGAATCAACCGTCAGGGCCGTTCGCCGTGCCGGGACGCTACAATGTTGTCCTAACAGTCGACGGTCACACGTACCGACAATCCTTGATGCTCGCACTCGATCCGCGCCTGCATGTGTCGCGAACTGATCTCGAAGCACAATCTGATCTAGCAAAACAGATGGATGAGTGGATGAATATGAGTTATCGCGCTTACCGCGAGGTAGCCAGTTTGCGGGCTGCTCTGGATGCTACGGCTAAGAAGCTGCCGGGCGATTCACAGATGCTTACGTTGGCAAAGGAACTCGGGGAAATTCAGAACGGCACGAACGCAGCCCCCGGCTTCGGCTTCGTAAACCGCGACCTCGCGAGGTTTGTTACGATGATTCAGAGCGGCGATATGCGCCCAGCAGCATCTGCCGTCGAAAGCGCGGCGATCGAATGCAGCGCTCTGAAAAACGATTTGGCGCGATGGCGACAGATTAACCAGGAAAAATTGCCGAACTTAAACGCGCTTCTCAAGCAGAACAAGATCGAATTGCTGCGGACGGTTACTGTCCAGGATGATCCAAGATGTCCAAATCGGTAGAATCGCCGAAGATGTCTGACCGCCGCCGACATCGTGAAGTGCCGGAAGAGCGTCGCGCCGCGGAGCATCTCGACAACGAGCGCACCTTTCTCGCCTGGGTGCGCACTAATGTCGCACTCATCAGTCTCGGAATTGTGCTGGCGCGACTGAGCCCATCGCTGAGCGCGGCGGGCGCAGTTAACGCCGGCCGTATCACTGCGAAAACGGTCCCGCTGGGCATCGTCCTGGTGGTTTTCGGAACTTTAGTTACGGTATTGGCAGCTTGGCGCTATGACAAAGTAAATCGCGAGATTGAAGCAGGCTTCGTGAAGACGGATCGCGCGCTGGTTTGGTTCGTCACGCTCGCGATCGTGCTGTTGTCGGCTGCGGCAATCGCTTACATGCTTCTTGAATAGAGTCGATATTTTTCTAGATCACGCTCTTAACTTTCATGGGTTCGCGGTCTAATCTGATTGGTCCGCCGTCTGTCACCGCACCGAGACTGCTGCTGGAAACCTGACTTGCGTATTTCGCTAACACGCCAGTTTGGTAACGCGCAACCGGAGGACGCCAGGACGCGCGGCGACGATCCAACTCTGCCTCAGGAACGTTAAGTTGCAGCAGGCGCGACTCAGAATCGATCGTGATCGAGTCCCCTTCTTCGACCAGCGCGATCATCCCGCCGACTGCCGCCTCGGGCGCGACGTGTCCGACGACCATGCCGTACGTGCCGCCAGAAAATCGTCCATCGGTGATCAAGCCGACTGAGTCACCCAGCCCGGCGCCGATGATCGCGGAAGTTGGCGCCAGCATCTCACGCATGCCGGGCCCGCCCTTCGGCCCTTCGTAACGAATGACGATTACGTCGCCGGTCTCTATTGCTCCTGAGAGGATTACCTGCAAGCAGTGCTCTTCCGAATCGAATACCCGAGCGGGGCCCGTGATGCGATGATTCTTGACGCCGGTAATCTTCGCTACTGCTCCTTCGGTTGCAAGATTACCTTTCAAAATTGCGAGATGACCTTGCGGGTAAACCGGATTGGCCCAGGGACGAATTACATCCTGATCTGCACGCGGCTTTTCCGGCACATCCTTCAGCACTTCCGCTACAGTTTGACCCGTGATGGTGAGGGCATCGCTATGCAGTGCGTTATGAATCAGGAGCATCTTCATCACCTGCGGGATTCCGCCCCCGCGATGCAGATCGGTGGCTACGTAACGTCCCGAAGGTTTCAGATCGCAGAGCACGGGAACGCGCGAGCGAATTCCTTCAAAGTCATCAAGAGATAGAGACACGTTGGCGGCGTGGGCTATGGCCAGCAGATGCAACACGGCGTTAGTTGAACCGCCAACTGCCATCACGACCGCGATCGCATTTTCAAACGCTTTTCGGGTAAGAATCTGTCGCGGCAGTATCTGTCTGTGAATCGCCGCAGCGAGCGCTTCGCCAGAGCGCGCTGCGCTGTCAGCTTTCTCGTCATCTTCCGCCGCCATCGTGGAAGAAAATGGAAGACTCAAGCCCATTGCCTCGATGGCTGACGACATTGTGTTCGCCGTAAACATGCCACCGCAAGAACCGGCGCCGGGACACGCGCGTCGTTCCACTTCCAATAACTCGTTTTCGCTGATGCGATGCGCGCAGTATTGGCCCACAGCTTCAAAGGCGCTAACGATAGTAAGGTCTTGTCCGTCGTAATGGCCCGCTTTGATCGTGCCGCCGTAAACAAAGATCGAAGGAATGTTCAGACGCGCGATTGCAATCATCGCGCCCGGCATGTTTTTGTCACAGCCACCGACCGCGAGCAGACCATCAACACTCTGCGCCTGGCACACGGTTTCGATCGAATCGGCGATCACTTCGCGTGAGACGAGGCTGTATTTCATGCCTTCAGTGCCCATTGAGATGCCGTCGCTAACCGTGATCGTACCGAACACTTGCGGCATCGTCCCCGCTTGTCTCAATGAAGCGACCGCGCGATCCGTAAGAAGATTGAGACCTATGTTGCAGGGCGTGATGGTGCTGTAGCCGTTCGCGACTGCGACGATCGGTTTATCGAAATCGCGATCGCCAAAGCCGACGGCGCGCAACATGGCGCGATTCGGCGCGCGCTCGACTCCATGGGTTATCGTGCGGCTTCGGATATTGTCCTTTGGCATAAATGTCGAGAAGCCGATAAAATGGGCTCAAGAATTAACCACATTCAACGATCCCAGGCGTGAACGCCTGGGCTAGAGAAAAGCTCTTATTGTCTTCGTCACGCCTTATGTCTACCGAGTGAAGCCAATGAGCGTATCGCTGATCACGACCCGATGTGGCCGCAAAGAATGCTCGTTGAATCTCTTGAGTCACAGGCCCACGCGAGCCGCGACCGATCGGTATCATGTCAACTTCGCTGATTGGCGTCACTTCCGCGGCCGTGCCCGTGAAAAACGCTTCGTCGGCCGATAGCAAGTCATCAAGCTCTAGCGCTTTGATTTCAACTGGGCAACCCAGATCGCCAGCGATCTGCAACACTGCGTCGCGCGTGATACCGAGCAGAATTGAGTGGCGGTCGTCGTTGGTTAGCAACTGCCCATCGCGTACGATGAAGATATTTTCACCTGACCCTTCGGCCAGATTGCCTTCCGAATCCAACAGCAAAGCTTCGGCGTAACCGCGATCGATTGCGTCACGCACTGCCAGCATCGAATTGAGATATTGGCCGCAGGCCTTGGCCGTTGTTGGCATCATGCGCGATTGAAACTTTCGCCATGGCGAGACGGTCACGCGCACGCCCTGCTCAAGTCCGGCAGCGCCCAGGTAAGTGGCCCAGGGCCAGGCAAGAATCACGACTTCGACGGGACAATTGCGCGGATGCACGTTAAGGCTGCCGCTGCCGAAATAGCAGATTGGCCGGACATAACAACTGTCGAAGTCGTTTCGCCGGATAACCTCACACACCGCCTCACTCAATTCCGCTTGCGGGTAGGGAATTTCGAGTCCGTAGATTTCCGCGGACGAATAAAGACGATCAAGATGCGCGTCGAGACGAAAGACGGCCGCTCCATCCGGCGTTTCATAGCAGCGCATTCCTTCAAAGACGCCGCTGCCATAATGAAGTGCGTGCGCGGAAACATGCGTGGTCGCCCTGCTCCACGGGACGAGGCCGCCATTCATCCAGACCCATTTCGTTTGCTCGAATGACACCGGTTTGTTTATTTTCAGACTGCCCAAAGAAATTGGTCGGGGTCAGCGTGCAGCGGGCGATCCGCGCCCGTCAGCCAATCGCTGCGCCTGGGCGCGCAAATGTCGAGAGCGACTGTATCTTCGAGAGCTTCGGATGAATGTTCGACTCCCGGCGGGATGTTGAGCATCTGGTTCGCCGATATCGTTACCGCTCCGCTAGGCAAATAGAACCGCCATGTCCCCTCGAGGACGAGGATCATCTCTTCGTTGTCATGACTGTGCGAATGGGTAATCGCGCCCTCTTTAACTTCGACTCTGGCGACCGTGATGTTTTCACCAACCGCAACTTTTCGCTGATAGAGATCGGTGATCTCTTCCGCGCTCATTGAATCCCAATCGTAGAATCCCATTTGTCAACCTCCTCGTTTATTTGGAGTGCGCCGGCAGAGCGAAGCGGCGACGGCGCTTTGGATATAGCTGTCTCCTGAATAAAAAAGATAGATCAAAAGCGCCGTCGCCGCTTCGCTCTGCCGGCGCACTCCAAATTAGTTCTTTGCTTTATCCACCAGCCGTCCTTCGGAGAGCCATGGCATCATCTCGCGCAGTTGAGCGCCGACGCGTTCAATCTGATGCTCGCGAGTCTGCCCCTCCAGCTCGCGAAAACGCGTGCGTCCGTTGCGGTTCTCTTTCATCCACTCGTTGGCGAACGCGCCTGATTGAACTTCAGACAGCAGGCCCTTCATGCGGCGCTTCGTCTCGTCGTTGATCACCATGGGCCCGCGCGTCATGTCACCGTACTGGGCCGTGTTCGAGACTGAATAGCGCATCTCTGAAATGCCGCCTTCGTACATCAGATCGACGATTAATTTCATTTCATGCAGGCATTCGAAGTAAGCCATCTCCGGCGCATAGCCGGCTTCGACCAGCGTCTCGAAACCAGCTTTGATAAGCGCAGTCAAGCCGCCGCAGAGCACCGCCTGCTCGCCGAACAAATCTGTTTCGGTCTCTTCGCGAAAATTCGTTTCGATGACTCCCGCACGGCCGCCGCCAATGGCCGAGGCGTACGCGAGTCCAACCTCTTTCGTGGCACCGGTCGGATCTTGATGAACGGCGAGCAGGCAAGGCACTCCCGCACCGCGCTGATATTCTCGCCGCACCAGATGCCCCGGCCCTTTCGGCGCCACCATGAAAACATTCACGTCATCCGGCGGTTTGATAAATCCGTAATGAATCGAGAAGCCATGCGAGAACGCGAGATATTTTCCCGGCGTCATCGATTCGGCGATCTCGCGCGCGTAAACTTCGGGCGCCAGTTCGTCAGGCACGAGCATCATCACGATGTCAGCTTCCGCGGCTGCCGTCGCCACCGGTTGTACCTGCAGGCCGGCGGCTTCGGCCTTCGCAAACGACGGGCTTTCCGGCCGCAGGCCCACTGTGACGTTGCATCCAGAGTCGCGCAGGTTGTTCGATTGCGCGAAGCCCTGACTGCCGTAGCCGATAACGGCAATCTTCTTCTCACGCAACGCGGTGGCGTTGGCGTCTTTGTCGTAATAGATCTTCATGGTTTCGATCCTCTCTTTGGAGTGCGCCGCCAGAGCGAAGCGGCGACGGCGCTTTGGATTTATCTTTGCATCCGGGATAGCGCTTTATCCAAAGCGCCGTCGCCGCTTCGCTCTGCCGGCGCACTCCAAATCTCAATGCGCAGCGACCGCAAACAGATCCTCCTCCAGCTCAGCGGTCGGCACAACCTCCACGTTCGACAATCGACCGATGGCAATGCGGCCCGTCCGCGTGATCTCGTGAATGCCCAAGGGTTGCAGCATCTCGATGAAAGCTTCCACTTTCTCTTTATTACCGGAAGCCTCTACCACGATCTGCTCGTGCGAGATGTCGACGACCTTGGCGCGAAAAACGCCGACCAGATTCAGCACTTCTTGTCGTTGCAATCCAGCTTCGGCATTCACGGTAATCAACGCCATTTCGCGCTCGATG